>Ga0210016_1001238_pt1 | contig 23685 bp, 22 predicted proteins | sample CryGeyCG2014_300_FD_185454 | JGI IMG/M metagenome (GOLD analysis project Ga0210016, IMG submission 185454) | Groundwater microbial communities from aquifer - Crystal Geyser CG02_land_8/20/14_3.00 (SPAdes) (version 2) | ecosystem: Environmental > Aquatic > Deep subsurface > Groundwater | place...
TAGTTTGTCTTGAGGCATAATTTTGTTGAATTACTAAATTATGCCGATATCTTAGGACAAACTGACTTCGTCCGCAATAGGTAACCGTGGACGACCGACTTCGTCGGTGGATTTCTGAAGTATTAAAAATTTTGTAGATAAAAATTTAATAAATTTAATAAAAATTTCGCTGTCTTTACAATTGTTTTATTTAAATATAGAATATAGTCATGGATTTTAATAAAAATAACAATAAACCAACCATCTTTTCTGGTGTTCAGCCGACTGGTAATTTGCATTTGGGTAATTATTTGGGCGCGCTGGCCCAATGGGTGGCCATGCAAGATGAGTACAATTCTATTTTTTGCGTGGTTGATTATCATGCTATTACCGTGAAGCAAGAGCCGGCAAATTTGAGCCGACAAATTTTGGACACGGTGAAAATTTATTTAGCGGCTGGCATTAATCCAGAAAAATCAATTATTTTTCAGCAGTCAGATATCAGCGCTCATACCGAGTTGGCCTGGATTTTAAATACAATTACAAAGAACGCTGATTTATCCAAAATGACTCAGTTTAAAGATAAATCAGGTGTTGATATGAATAAATTGGAGGATGAGTTAAAAATATTTTTAGAAAATGAAATTAATTTTTCACCGGAAGTACTGGAAATTATTGAAAAAGATTTAAAGAAAGGGGCTGAATTAATTACTAAAGTAGCTTTAAATGCTTCTTTAAAGAAATACAAAGAATTTAAAAAGAAGTTTAATAGTATCGGCGTTGGCCTGTTTGATTATCCGGTTTTAATGGCGGCTGACATTTTACTTTATAATACTGATGCTGTACCAGTGGGCGCAGATCAAGTTCAACATGTTGAATTAAGCCGCACTTTAGCTCAAAGGTTTAATAGCCAATTTGGCCAAACTTTTAAAATTCCCGAAGTAATGGTAAGGAAACAAGGCGCGCGCATTATGGGATTGGACAACCCGACTAAAAAAATGAGCAAAAGCATGACTAGCGCGGCTAATTATATTGCTTTGACTGACGAACCCAAAGTTGCGGCCAAAAAAATTATACGCGCCGTTACTGATTCAGGCGCGGAAATAAAATATAGTCCGGAAAAGAAGCCGGCCATTGCTAATTTGCTGGTAATTTATTCCCTCTTAGCCGAGATTAGCATTAAAGAATTAGAAAAAAATTATCAAGGCAGGGGCTATAGCGAGTTTAAAAAAGATTTAGCCGCAGTAGTTGATAAGTTTTTAACGCAATTTCAGATTAAATTCAATAGTTTTGCCGATAATGATGTTAGGGAAATATTAAAGCAAGGCCGCGAACGCGTTAAACCGTTAGCGGAAAAAACTTTAGCCAGAGTAAAAGAAAAATTGGGCATATAACGCAAATATTACAAATAAATCAGGACTTACGCGGTTGATTAGCAGTTGGCTAAAATTAGTTATTTTTTCGTTGCGGAACTCCCCCGCATTAAATGCGGGGTCAAACAGTCCTCACTTCAAAAATAACTAATTTTAGCCAACTGCCTTAACAAATATTTTTTAAGCGCGTAAGTTCTGTAAATAAGCAAATATTACAAATAATAAAATATTCGTAATATTCGCATTTCATTTATGACAAATCAGTTTAAAGGAGTAATTGAGCAATTAAATAAAATTTGTCGGCTTAGGGGCATTGAACCTGACGAGCTGGAAATTTTAAGAAAACCAGATCGAATAATTGAAGTGTCTTTACCAGTAATAATGGATAATGGCCAAATTAAAGTATTCACTGGTTACCGCGTGCAGTATAATAATATTCTCGGTCCGTATAAAGGCGGTCTCCGTTTTCACCCCAAAGTTAATTTAGATGAAGTAAAGGCCTTGGCTTTTTGGATGACTATAAAATGCGCTGTGGCTGATATTCCTTATGGCGGTGGCAAAGGTGGCGTGGCGGTTGATGTAAAAAAAATCAGCAAAAGCGAATTGGAGCGCTTAACACGCGCTTATACTCGCGGTTTTGCTGATTTTATCGGACCATTTAAAGATATCTTGGCGCCGGATGTTTATACTAATCCGCAAGTTATGGCTTGGCTAATGGATGAATATAACCATATCAAAGGAGAGAATACGCCGGCAGTTGTAACTGGTAAACCAGTGGAAATAGGCGGTTCCTTGGGCCGCGATACTGCCACCAGCTTGGGCGGCTTTTATATTTTTGAGCAGGTTTTAGAAAAAATGTCCGCCAAAAGCAAATCCGCCTCTGGCGGAAAAATTGCATCAAATAAAAATAAAATCAGCTTAGCCGTACAAGGCTTTGGCAATGTGGGTATGAATTTTGCTTTAATTGCCTTCGCAGCTGGTTATAAAATTGTGGCGGTTTCTGACTCGGCCGGCGGTATTTATAACAAAAAAAGCTTGAACCCGGAAGCAGTTTTGTTGCACAAACAAACCACTGGTAGCGTGATTAATTTTAAGGGCGCGGAAAATATCAGCAATGAAAAATTATTAGAATTGCCGGTTGAGATTTTGGCGCCAGCGGCCTTAGAAAATGTAATTAATGAAAAAAATGCCGGCCGGATTAAAGCCAAAATTATTTTAGAACTGGCCAACGGGCCGACCACGCCGGCAGCGGAAGCTAAATTATTGAAAAAAGGCATTTTAATCGTGCCGGATGTTTTAGCCAATTCCGGCGGCGTCATTGTTTCCTATTTTGAATGGGTACAGAATTTACAGCATTATTATTGGGAGCAGGCCAAAGTTAAAGCTAATTTGAAAAAACAAATTAGTAGTGCTTTTAAAAAAGTTTGGCAGACTATGGAGGTTCAAGGCAACAGGAAGATGCGCACCGCGGCTTACATGGTGGCGGTAGAGCGGTTAGTTAAGGCGCTTAAGGTAAGGGGAATATAAAAAATTTTTAATTTTATAATTTTTAAATCAAAATAGGTTAAAATTAAAATTAACTGAGGCTGATTTGGCGGATATCAAGCAAATTTTGGAATTGTTTAAAAAATAATTTATGAGAAAAAAAAATAAAATTAAGGTAGCTGTTAGCGGCTATTTCAACCCCCTGCATGTCGGGCATCTGGAGATGATGGAGAAAGCCAAAAAATTAGGCGATCAGTTAGTGGTGATAATTAATAATGATCATCAAGTCAAATTAAAAGGCAGAGTGCTTTTTTTAAATCAGGTTGACAGAATGAAAATAGTTTCAGCCATAAAATGGGTGGATAAAGTTTTTTTGTCAATTGATAGGGATTTATCAGTTTGCAAATCGCTGGTCAAAGTCAAGCCGGATATTTTTGCCCAAGGCGGCGATAGACACAAGGGCAATATTCCTGAAGCTGATATTTGCCGCTTACTCGGTATTAAAATGGTTGACGGTCTAGGCAAAAAGATTCGGTCAAGTTCAATTTTAATTGCCGCTGTTACCAAGCAGTAAAATAAAAAACCGAGGCAATATTTCCTCGATTTTTTAATCTAATCTAATCTAATGATTCTATATTTACGCATAATTGATTCTGCCAAATCATTTCCGGATAACTTTTTAGCATTTCTCTGACATATTTTTTTCTTTCATCATAAACCGCCTGGTCTTTGGCTTCAAATTTAACCGTGATATACGGCCCGTTTTGCGAATATCTGAATATCATCATGCCGTCGTCAAAATCAGCTCGGATGCCGTCATCCCCGGGAATAACTGTATCGTCGGTTATTAGCGCGTCCGGAAAATCAACTTTAAATTTTTGTGAAAGATTTTTGATAACTTTGACTTTCTTTTCATCTGGACAGCCTATTTTTATTTCCGGTGAAGAGATATACTGGGGAAAAGTTTTATATAGCTGGCTTAGCGTGGTATTTTTATCTGATAAATATTCCAAGACTCTTAAGGCGGCGTAGCTGCCGTCATCATGGCCGTAGGCATTGTCATTAAAAAAGAAATGTCCGGATAGTTCTCCGCCAAAAGCCGCGTTTTCTTCGGCAATTTTACTTTTAATAAAAGAATGTCCAGTCCGCCACATAATCGGAACGCCGCCGTTTTGCTTAATAACTTCCGGCACCACCCGCGAGCATAATCCATTATAGATTATTCTTGAGCCGGGAAATCTTTCTAATATTTCTTTGGCGAAAATCGCTACCAGAACATCGTTCCATAAGATTTTGCCCTTTTCGTCAACTACGCCTATTCTGTCGCCGTCGCCATCAAAACCAAGGCCGAAATCGGCTTTTTTTTCAACTACAACTTGGGCTAATTCTTTAATAAAATCTTCAGCAGTTGGATCTGGCGTGCCGGCAGGGAAATGGCCGTCAATATTATCACGCCGGGAAATCACTTCGCAGCCAGCTCTGGTTAATAATTCCGGAACATATATAGCCGGGGTTCCGTGCCTGAAGTCAACTACGACTTTGAACTTTTTTTTAAGCCGGATTCTTTTTAATACATCGTTAAAATAATCTTCCCTAATATCAGCATTAGTAATTTTGCCCTTAGCCTTCGCTTTAAAAAAGTTATCAGTTTCGACATAATTTTTTATTTCCTGCACTTCTTCTATCTCGGTGGTTCTTGAAAAGCCGACTGCCAGCTTAAAGCCATTAAAATTATATGGGTTGTGGGAGGCTGTTATCATGGCTCCGCCGTTGGCTTGAAATCTGTATTGCCCATAGTACATCATTTGGGTCATAATCATGCCTAAATCAATAACATCGACGCCGGTTGATATTAATCCGCGAATAAAAGTTGGCTTAAATTCTTCGCCGCTTAGTCGGCAGTCACGACCGACTACCACTTGCCTGATTTTTCTTCTGTTTAAAAAGGTGCCATAAGCTTTGCCAATAGCTTCAACTTTTAGAGCGTCCAAATCTTGGCCGACAATGCCGCGAATATCATAACATCTAAAGATAGAGGGATTTATTTGCATATTGAATAAATGTTAATAATGATTTAAAGTAGATTAATCAAGCAATTTTATTATTTTAACTTTAATATATTAATTAAATGGTGTCAACGCTAAATAAAAACCAGCAGCTAGCAATTAGGGAATTATTACACCAAAAAATAAATTCCCGTGAAGATTTGGCTATGGTAAAAAGGAAGTTGGCCAAAAAATATAAAATTGGAATTTTATATAATTCAGAGATTTTACAAGCATACCGAAGACAAATCAGCCAGAAAAAAATTAAGCCATCTTTATTTTTAGAAAAAATTTTGCGTAAGCGGGCAGTGAGAACTATGTCAGGCATCGCGCCAGTGGCGGTTTTAACCAAGCCTTATCCTTGCCCAGGCAGGTGCGCTTATTGCCCGACCGAAAAAAATGTGCCGCAGAGTTATTTATCCAATGAACCAGCGGTAATGCGGGCGATTCGTTGCGGCTATGACCCCTATAAACAAGTTCAGTTGCGCTTGCGCTCCCTGGAAGCTAACGGCCACCAGCCCACCAAAATTGAATTAATTGTGATTGGCGGAACGTGGTCGGCGCTGCCAGAAAAATATAAGTATTGGTATATTAAAGAATGTTTCAAAGCGGCGAACAGGTATGAATCACGAATTATGAATTATGAATCAAGGAAAAATGCAGAATCCCATAATTCATTATTCATAATTCATGATTCAATAAAGAGTTTAAAAGAAAAACTAGCCAAGGAACAAAAAAAGAATGAAAGCGCTAAATATAGATTAATTGGTATCACTTTGGAAACACGGCCGGATTATATTAATGAGAAAGAGTTATTAGAGATGCGGCAGCTGGGTGCGACGCGGGTGGAACTCGGCGTGCAGGCGCTTGATGATAAAATTTTACAGTTAAATAAGCGCGGGCATGGCGTGGCGGAAATTGTCCAAGCAACCGAACTTCTAAAAAATTTTGGTTTTAAAGTAACTTATCATATTATGCCCGGTCTGCCCGGCTCTACTCCAGCTAAAGATTTAAAAATGTTTAAGCAGTTATTTGTTGACGAGCGTTTTCAGCCGGACCAGCTAAAATTTTATCCTACAGTGGTAACGCGCGGCAGTTTGCTTTATTATTGGTGGAAAGCCGGCAAATATAAACCATATTCCCCAAAAGTTTTAGAAAATTTAATAATAGCATGTAAAAAAATCGTGCCGCCGTATGTTCGAATAATTAGATTAATTCGTGATATACCTGGCGAGTCAATTATCGCAGGCAACATGATTACCAATTTAAGGCAGATGATAAAGGACCGGGGCATAGCTTGCGGTTGTATTAGATGCCGTGAAGCGCGGGAAAAAGAATTAAGAATTAAGAATTGTGAATTAAGAATTATTAAATACAAAGCGTCAGGCGGAGAAGAGTATTTTTTAAGTTATGAATCTAAAGATGGGAAAATATTATACGGGTTTTGTCGGTTAAGACTCATAACTCGTAACTTGCAACTCGCAACTCGTAACTCAAAATCCCCCTTACCCCCTTTGTTAAAGGGGGCGGGATTGATTCGAGAACTTCATGTTTATGGAGAGTTGGTACCGGTGGGGCAGAATAAAAAAATTCAGCATGCCGGGTTGGGAAAAATGCTGATGCGAGAAGCAGAGAGAATCGTTGCGCGAAGCGGCTATAAAAAAATCGCCGTGATTGCCGGTGTGGGCGTACGTGGTTATTATAGGAAATTTGGCTATAAATTGAAGAATAGTTATATGGTTAGGGATTTGCGGTAATTTCTTTAAGCAAACGGTTTACATAATCCAGGGATGAATCTCCTAAAATAATAATATCATATTTTTTCTTGAATTGCGCCAAATTATTTTTTTGTTTATAGTTATAAAAACCGATTTTGATTAAATGGTCATATTTAAATCCGGTTATCATATCCAGGTCGCTTAGCTGGTCGCCCAACAGCAGGACATTTTTTTTATGTTTTATTGTCTCCATAATTTTGGAAAAATTTTTTATTTCCGCCTCATCTTTATTGGCGCTATGGATAATCGGCTTATTAAAGCCGATCGCCCGGCCGTTTTGATCCCAAATAAAAGAATTGGAAATTATCTGAATATTGCCCGAGTGATTTTTTATTTTTTTCAAATATAGGTCAATGGACTCATTGCCTAGGCCGCTGGCGGACATAATCACCAAAGGTATTTTATGGTATTTTAAAAGTTTAAAGAATTTAGCGCCGCTGGTTCTTAGTTGGATATTTTTCGATTTGACCGCGCGGGCGATGTCTTTTTTATTGAGGCCGGATTTAATCAGCAGTTTAAAATGCGCAGTCCACCAGTCGTGCATAGCTCGTTTCTTTTTGGCCATAGAAAGGCGGGGGTTATTTTCCATCTGGTGGTATTTATGGTAAAGCGCGTAAGCCTTTTCAGCATAATTCGGTGTCAGGTATTTTTCATCCCTTAGAACTGAAATTAAAGAGGGAATTTTTTTGCCGTTGACAAAAGCTTTGGTTAAAGTTTTGTCAAAATCAGCCAGTACATGGATTTTTTTTGCGCCGGCCTGCGCGAAGGCGGATTTAAGTTTTGCTAGCCTTTTTGGGTTGGGGATAAGGATGTTTTTAGATTGTTTGGCCATGATTTTATTGTAGCAAGTTTTTCATAATAATAAAAGCGCGATTTAGCGTTGACCATTTAAACTATTTCTGTTAATATCTAAATATGTCCGACAAAATAAATATTCAAAGAAGCGTCCAATATTGGCTTAAAACTTCCGAGCATGATTATAAAACCATGCAGGGACTGTTTAAAATAAAAAGATACGCTGACAGTTTATTTTACGGCCATATTGTTTTGGAAAAAATTTTAAAAGCTCAGGTGGTTAAGACGACGCGTCAAGAAGCGCCGAGAACCCATAATCTGGCGGTGTTGGCCAAGATGTCCGGCATTGATTTTACCAAAGCAGATTTGGAATTTTTGGCCACGGTCAACCGTTTTAATATGCGCGCCCGTTATCCGGACATTAAATTAAACTTTTATAAATTAAGCACGGCCAAATATACCAAAGACAAGCTGGATAAGATTAAAAAGTTTTATCAAACTTTATGTCAAAATTTGAAGCTAAAAAAATAGCGGAAAGATACGCGCGGAAATTAAGGAAAGAAAATTTCCCATTTTTTGCCATTTATTTGTTTGGCTCTTATGCTAAAGGCAAGGCCGGAAAGGAAAGCGACATCGACGTGGCGGTTTTGTCCGACAAGTTAAAAAAAGATTGGAATAAAAATGAAGAATTATTATGGAAATTTAGTGTAGCCGTTGACCCCAGACTTGAGCCTATTGGTTTTACCATAGATGATTTTAAAGATAACGCCGACCCAATGGTTTTAGAAATAAAAAAGACTGGAGTTAGAATTAAATAAGCAAGTTGGCGCTTTGTTTATTGACTGAATTTAGGATTTATAATAATATTAGAGTATAATCGTTCATTGCTTATATTTTTTATCTTAAAGAAGGGAGGTGAAAAGATTGCTGTTGATAATACGGCTTAGGCGGTCGGTGGCATACTTAATCCAGTTACCTGACATTGTTCTATCTCAACATGAAGGGCATTTTACGAATTCGCTACAACCGGCCAAAGGGAAAAACTGTACCGTGTCACGGCAACCGCAAGGCGTGGGACCTTGTTTGGTGAAGTAGGGCGCGGATAGGGTTTCTGATTTTTTAACCTTTAACTTAACAGGAGGATTTGGTCTATAAATAACCCCCTTAGAGACCGTCCAAAATTTTGTTTTGTCATCTCGACGACCCCTCCGCCCCGCATTTGCGGGGCGGAGGGGGAGGAGAGATCTTTAATATTTTGCGCTATAACAAAACATTAAATACTGCACACAAAGTATTAAAGATTTCTCCCCCTCGGCAAGCTCGGGGTCGAAATGACAAAAGGTAATTGTTTATTAGTTTTCAGACAGTCTAAAAATCAAATCCCTCTATCCCCCTTTGTTAAAGGGGGCTTTTGTTTTTTTGACAAAAGGGGTGGCAGGAAGTAGTATTAAATTAACACTTACATGTCATTGCGAGCGTAACGAAGTGAAGCGAAGCAATCTCACGAATGACACATAAATAAGTAGGTGGTAATATTTTAGTGAAGATGCATTGTACGTGAGATTGCTTCGTCCCCCGCAGATGCGGGGTCCTCGCAATGACAATAATAATTTTATGTTTGAATATAAAAATTTAAAAAATAATGATCATGAAATTTGGGCAGCGATTAAACGCGAAATCAAAAGGCAGAGCGAAGAAATGGAGCTAATTGCTTCGGAAAATTATGCTTCTCAAGCTGTGCTGGAAGCCATGGCTACGGTTTTAACTAATAAATACAGCGAGGGCTATCCCGGGCATCGCTATTATGGCGGCAATCAGATTATTGATGAAGTGGAAAATTTAGCAATTGAACGCGCCAAGAAATTATTTAAGGCTGAACACGTTAATGTCCAGCCTTTGTCTGGTTCGCCAGCCAACGCGGCGGTCTATATGGCATTTTTAAAGCCGGGTGACAAAGTTTTGGGATTAAAATTAGATCATGGCGGACATTTATCGCATGGCCATCCGGTTAATTTTTCCGGTATATTGTATAATTTTACCCAGTATGAAGTTGATGAAGCAACCGGCCGCATTAATATGGATAAAGTGTATGAAGTAGCTTTGCGGGAAAAGCCAAAAATGATCGTGGCCGGTTATAGTGCTTATGCCCGCGAAGTGGAATGGCAGAAATTTAAAGATATAGCGGATGAAGTGGACGCATTCACTTTTGCTGACATTGCCCATACGGCTGGTTTGATCGCGGCTGGAGAAATGAATAATCCAGTGCCGTTGTTTGATGTTGTTTCCACCACTACTCATAAAACTTTGCGCGGCCCGCGCGGCGCTATGATTATGTGCCAAGAACGATTCGCTAAGCAAGTTGATCGGGCGGTTTTTCCTGGCATGCAAGGCGGACCACATGACCATATTACCGCCGCCAAAGCAGTAGCTTTTGGCGAGGCGTTAAAGCCGGAATTTAAACAATATGCCAAGCAAGTTATTGCTAATGCCAAAACCATGGCTGAAGAATTTATGAAGCTAGGATACAAAATCATTTCCAACGGTACTGATAGTCATTTAATGGTGGTTGATATGACGAGTAAAAATTTGCGTGGACGAGATTGTGAGCAGATTTTAGATCAAATTGGCGTTTCGGTTTCCCGCTCCACTATTCCCAATGACCAAAATCCGCCCTTGAATCCGTCAGGCGTCCGTTTTGGCACGCCAGCTATCACTACGCGCGGGTTGAAAGAACTGGAAATAAAATTAATAGTTAGTTGGGTAGATGAGGCTTTAAATAATAAAGACGACCAAAATAAATTAGCCAAGTTAAAAAATAATATCAAGGAGATGTGCTTGAGGTTTCCTATCCCGAGCGTTTAAGTTTGACTTTTAATTTTTATTTGTGATAGGATAAATTATATGGCTATCATAACTATTCCCAAAAAAGAGTTAAAAACAATAGTGAAAGAGAGTATTCGGGAGATTCTTGAACAGGAATCAATGAAATTCCGAGCTTTGTTTATTCCCTTAGCATCTCGGAAAGAGCAGAGAGATATTGAAAAACGTTACGGCAAACCTTCTCGAAAAATAGCGAAATCAATAGAGATTAAAATATGAATTGGCGCATTGATTTCTCGGCAGCTTCTCTAAAGTTCCTCGAGTAAAATAATTTTGAGGAAAGTTTTATTATTGATAAAGTCAAATTGGCCATTCAGAAATTTAAAGGAGAAAATATTAATATCAATATCAAAAAACTTAGCGGAGCATGGGAAGGATTTTACAGAATTCGTTCCGGCCGGACGAGAATCATTGTTGGATTTCAATTTAAAAGTAATCAAGCATATATTGAAAAGATTGATTGGCGGGGCAAGGCGTATAAGTAAAATAAAATTATGGTAAAAATTATTGATGGTAGCATTTTAGCTGAAAAAATTAAGGATAAAATTACGCAAGAAATATACGCGTTGAAAGGGCCAAGACCGAACTTGGCTATTATTTTAATTGGCGAGCGGGCAGATTCCCAGCTTTATGTTGACCTAAAAGAAAAAGAAGCCAAAAAAGTCGGCATTGATACTCATTTGTATAAATGTCCCCAAAGTATAACCGAGCAGGAACTCTTGAAAATTATAAAATGTTTAAATGACGATGAAACAATTGACGCGATTTTAGTTCAGCTACCCTTGCCAAAAAATTTGGCTACGGCTACTGACGCCATCATAAAAGCCATTAATCCTACCAAAGATGTTGACGGTTTTCATCCAGTAAATTTAGCCAAATTGGCTAAGGGATGCAGCGCTGACGCAGTTATGCCGCCAGTCTTTGCCGTTGTTTTGGAAATGCTTGATAGCATTAATTGTTTGCTTAAAGATAAAAAAATTTGTCTAATGGTAAATTCTGATATTTTTGGCAACAACTTGGCCAATGTTTTACAGTGCCGAGGAGCTCAAGTTGATATCGCTACTGTTAATGATAGTGATTTAATTAGCAAGACCGTATCAGCTGATATTTTAATTACCGCTGTCGGCCAGCCGAGGTTTATAAAAAAAGAAATGATCAAACAAGACGCCATAATAATTGATGTTGGTATTAGCCAGCAGGACAGCAAAGTTATTGGTGATGTTGATTTTGTAGACGCGAAAGACAAAGCGAGCTTTATTACGCCAGTGCCGGGCGGAGTCGGTCCATTAACTATAGCCATGGCGTTTAAGAATACGCTGGAAATTTATAAAAGAAGACGCAATAAATAATAAAAAGGTTTCAATAAAAAAGGCCCGCTGACGTTTTAAACGTCTGCGGGCTTCGTGTTTGTTATGGAATATGTCATTTAATAAGGTTGCCGTAGTCAATCAGTCCTTGCAACCTCCATGGTCGAAGGAAGCTGACACAACCCAGGCCGATGGCATTCGCGCCTACGGTTGCCAGCCAGCGAATGTCCTCCTCTTTTTGGATGCCGCCTTCAGCTTTTATAGGTATGGTTATGCCAATATCTCTGGCCGTTGCCACCCATTCAACTACCAGATTGAAAATCGGCCAGCCAGAAAGTCCGCCGTTGCCATAGCCACGCTGTTTGAGCGGGGAGATATCAGTACCAAATAAACCAAGCCAATCAATCTGCGTTGCCGACTTATTGGTCCAGGCCGCGTTTTGCAGCCAAGGGATTGAATTGGAAACCGAGATGGCATCGCAATAACCCGTGTCAGCGATTTGCTTGCCTTCTTGCGGGCTGGTTAGAGCGTTGATTTTTAAAAGCAGAGGCACATCCGATACAATTAGTTTGGCCACTTTAAGTATCTTGGCGGCTTCGGTAATGGTAATCAGTTCCTTGAAGTTAGGGCAGAAGAGATTGAATTCCAGACCGAATTTGGTTCTGAAAAAACGAAGTTCCTTTTTTATCAGAGAACAAAATTCTACGGTTTCTTCTATTCTGCCCGGCGTTGTTTCCGCTACTGGCGTAAAAGAAATTAGAAACGGTTCGGTCTTTTTTTGCCAGATGTCGAATGATAATAATTTTTCCGCACCAGGGTTGCTAAGAGCGATGTCATTTAAAACAATCGCTTTCAGCCAGTCAACGTAAACGCAATCGGGCAAGTATTTTTCTGACTGCAAATCAGAGCGTAACGCCATATTACCCGCTAGTGGGTGCAGAGTAGTCGTTTTGGAAATAAAGGTTGAATCTTTCCAGCTGTAGCCGGGAATCAGTTTAAGCGGTTTATGTTGCCGCCACCCGCCGCCAATGCTGCCGCTACCGAAAGAGTTGCGCCCGCCGGCGACATTAAAAACTTTGCCGAAGTTTATACCTCTTAATGTTAATGCCATTTCTCCCTCCTTTTTAAAAAGATCGTTTATTTTTTGTTTTAATTTTTCAGTTGTGTTAATCTTAAGTTATATCATTTAAGTTTTTTTGTCAAAATGCGCAAGTTTCGGTTTCAAGCAGGTGAATATTATCATGTTTATAATCGCGGAGTGGAAGCGAGAAATATTTTTATTGATAACTTTGATTATTTAAGATTTTTAAGGAGTATGAGAGAATTTAATAATATTGAAATAATTGGAAGTTTATATGAGTTAGATTATATAAAAAGAAAGGAAGAAAAAGAGACTCTTAGTGTCCAATTGGACACTAAGAGTCCTAAGGGTAGACTAATTGAAATAGTTAGTTATAGTCTCATCTCAAATCATTATCACTTTATATTAAAACAGTTATCAGACAGGGGCATAGAAAAATATATGCACAAATTAAATATGGGTTATACAAAATATTTTAATCAAAAATATTTTCATTCAGGTGTTTTATTTAAGGGGACCTATAAAGCGATCCATGTTAATGATTATGGCTATTTATTGAAGCTATTGGTTTACGTGAATTGCAATTATGAAATTCATAATTTGGGTAAATCCAAAAATTGGCCGTGGGCGAGCTATTTGGATAGCGTTGGCATGAGAAATGGTAATCTATGTAATTTGGAAATTATCAGGGAAGAATTTGGCGAGCCGGTAAATTTTAAATCATTTTGCAAAGAGATTATACCCGAAATAAAAACAAATAAATTAATAAGTAAATATTTATTGGAGTAAAGTACGTAGAGGTTGAGGTTGAACCTCCAAATTGGAGGTCCAACCTCTACTCCTTAATTATGAACAAAAAACAACAACTCTTAGAGCTTTTAAAGATTCATTACGGCTTTAAAACCTTCCGGCCGGGACAGGAAAAAGTAATTGATAATATTTTAGCCGGCATTGATACAGTAGTAATTATGCCAACCGGCGGCGGCAAGTCGCTTTGCTATCAACTGCCGGCTTTGGTATTAGACGGCGTAACTATTGTTATTTCACCGTTAATTGCTTTGATGAAAAATCAGGTTGACAGTTTGCATCAGTTGGGTATTGCCGCCACATTTATTAATAGTTCAATAACACCGGCCGAAACTTTTAATCGCTTGGCAGCAGTTAAGCAAGGCAAATATAAACTGCTTTATATTGCGCCGGAAAGATTTTATAACGCTGATTTTATTAATGCCTTAGATGATATTAAGGTTAGTTTGTTCGCGGTTGACGAAGCGCATTGCATTAGCCAATGGGGTCATGATTTTCGCCCCAGCTATCTTAAATTAGGCGCGGCAATAGACAGATTAAAACAGCCGACAGTTGTAGCTTTGACTGCGACCGCGACACCAGAAGTTAGAGAGGATATTATTAAGCAGCTTGGCCTTGATAGCCCTGAATTAGTTATTACCGGTTTTGCTCGGCCGAATTTGCAATTCGGTGTAATTCAGGCCGCTGATTCGCGCAAGCCGCAGTTTGTTTTAGATGCCCTTTCCAGCATGCCGGATGGCAGCGGTATTATTTATGTTGGCACGCGCGCCCGGGCCGACGAATTATTGCAAGCCTTGCTGGAGCAGAGCATTGAAGCGGTAAGCTATCATGCTGGCATGGAAGCGGGAGAAAGAAAATGGGTGCAGGAAAATTTTATGGCCGGCAAAGCTAAGGTTATCGTGGCCACCAATGCCTTTGGTTTGGGCATTGACAAACCTGACATAAGATTTGTTATTCATTATGATATGCCGGGAACGATTGAAGCTTATTACCAAGAAGCCGGCCGCGCCGGTCGTGACGGCAAACCCAGCTTTTGCCTCTTACTTTACAGTTCGCGCGACCGCTATTTGCAAGAATTTTTTATCAAGGGCGATAATCCGCCGCCAGAAATTATTTTGGAAATTTATGAAATTTTAAAAAGCTATCCCTTTGACAATGCTCAGGGCAGGGATTCTGATATATTATTAATTACTTACGCCAAAATCGCGGAAATGCTGTCTGATAAAGTGCCGGAAATGGCAGTAGGCACTAGTTTAAAAATTTTGGAGCGCGAAGGCTACTTGGCGCGTTCGCGCGAAAGAAACGGCCAGGCATATTTAAAAACTCGCAACTCGCAACTCGCAACTCGCAACTCATTTGTTGCTAAAAGTAAACAGCAACGCGAGATATTGGAGCGATTGTTTGATAAATACGGTCGTGAGCTAGAGGTCGGCATGTACGCTAATTTGGAAGAAATAGCGGAAATTTTAAAAATAAAAAAAGAATCATTGATGCGATTGATTAGAAAATTAGTTGATCTTGGTTTGGCGGAATATATACCTCCGTTTCGCGGCACGGAAATCAGATTGCTTAAGCGAGTGGACAGCCAGGATATTAAATTGGATTTCACTGCTTTGCGAAAGAAATTAAAGCAGGCCTATAAAAAATTAGATCAAATGGAAGAATATGTTTATCATTTTGCCTGTAGGCAAAAATACATTTTAGATTATTTCGGCGATTTGGAAGCCAAAAAATGCGCGAAATGTGATAATTGTTTAACCAGCAATGGCTACAAGAGAAAACACCAGCAACCGGTTAAGGGAAAAAGCTATTACAGAAACAAAATAGCAGAGCCAGCTAAGCCAAAAATAAAATTAGCCACTAAGCTGACGCAACTAGAAACATATGAGCTTTACAGCAAAGGCCTGAAAATTGAAAAAATCGCTGAAGCGCGCCATTTAAAGCCAGAAACGATTATTAATCATTTATGTTTTTTGATTGAGAAAGGTTTGCCGGTTAAAATTGATAAATTAGTCAGCCAAACCAAACAGAAAAAAATCAAACAGGCGATAGAGCAGGCGGGCAAGGAAAAATTAACGCCGATTAAAGAATTATTAGGCGATGAGTTTAGTTGGGAGGAGATAAAATTGGTTTTAGCGGAGACAAAGACTCATAACTCATAACTCGCAACTCATAACTTTTATTAAAATGATGTTTAATTAATTTAAACATGGACATAGAGACACAAAAAAAATTGTTGGAATTGGTTAAGAAAAATTATGAAGAAATAGCTGACAAATTCAATGAAACCAGAAAAAAGCACCTAGAGCCTTTATGGTCGGAATTAGTTAATCTAGCCAGGCAAATAAAAGATGGCAGTAAAGTTTTAGATGTAGGTTGTGGCAACGGACGTTTGTTAGAAGCGTTTAAAGATAAAGAGGTAAAATATTTAGGTGTTGATAGTAGCGAGAAATTAATTGAACTAGCGCGAAGTAGATTCCCAAAATTTCAATTTACAGTAGGAGACATTTTAGAATTAGGCAAAATTCCAGAAATAAATTTTAATTTTGTTTTTTGCGTGGCAGTTTTACATCATTTACCCGGAACAGATTTGCGCGTAGCGGCTTTAAAGCAATTGAAAAATAAAATTATATCAGACGGCAAAATTATTATTACCGTTTGGAACTTATGGAGTCAGATAAAATTTAGAAAATTAATTTTTAAATTTTTACTTTTAAAATTAATTAAAAAAAATAAAATGGACTTAGGAGATCTTTTATTTGATTGGAAAAATAGCGCTGGTCAAGCAGTTAGCCAGCGCTATTATCACGCTTTTACTAAAAGGGAATTAAAGAAAATAAGCAAACAAGCCGGCTTAAAGATAGAAAGATTATATCAAGACAAATATAATTATTATGCGGTTTTGACTAAGTAAATTTAAACGAAAAAAATGTCGCTAAATGGCGACATTTTATTAGTGCAATTATTCAACTCTGCTCGAACTTATTTTATCAAAGATTTTTGAAAAAATCCAATTTGCTCGGGCGCGGCGGAAGGAGGGGGTTGGGGGGAGGAATTCCGCCGCGCCCTCGCTTCGTTTCTTGCTGGCGGACAAAAAAATATCAATTGGATAAAAACAAACTAAACTATCTCTTGATGTAGAAATTTTTTGATAAGGTTTTTTTGTATTTTTCTGCTTTCTTTTTGTTTCTCGAGATTATCAATTTGTTTTTTCCATTTTTTGAAACAATCTCTAGAAGTTCCTTTCTCGCTTTATCATCAAAAATATTTGTCTTTTTGAAAAATTCGTCAACTTGTTTTGCAATTTTTTGATCAATAAATACTTCAATAAGGCAATCATCGAAGATATTAAAGTAATAATTTTGTTTTTCAAAAATTTTCTTGTCAGCAATATTATACTGCAAAAGGTCGTTTCCAAATTTCTTTTTTAACTCTTTATCAAGAGGTTCGTTATGGGCTACTGTAATCAAAACTTGCCTGTTTTTTTCTTTCATTGTTTTAATTAATGTCTGTTCCGTTTCTTGGCGCGCGTATGCAAACCACTCATGCGGATTATATACAAAAATCGGCTCTTTTGGATTTGAAATCTCATTAAACATATGAAAAGCATGGCTCCAAAAAGAATCAAGCAAGTTTAAATTTTTGAAAAAATAAACAATTTTATCTTTTTCTCGAACATTCAAAAAACCATCGGGGTTTGCGACTTTCGGCAAATAATAAAATTGAGCAAGAGAAAAAAACTCATTCATGTTTTTAATCCAATGCAAATTAAGCGAAACAGATTTTCCATGAATGACAATTTTTTCCTCATCTTTCAATTTTCTCAAAACCCGGTAAACCCCCTGTTTTGTTGTTTTGAGACGAATGGCAGAAATACTTTCTATCAGTTTAATGGTTGAAATAGTCCCTTTTTGAAGGGTTTTGAGTATTAACTGTTCAATTGGTTGTTTTGGCTGTTTTTCCACATAGCCATACTAGCATAAATCATATAAATAGTAAACAAGTTGTTTAATAACGCATCAGAAATGCTAGTTTTTTTGATACTTCAAAATATATTCTGTTTAATTATATCGGATACATTTGCACTTTAACTCAAACAAAAAGGAAAGGAGGCAAGCTATGCCATTCTGCGGTTTCAATCCAAAAATGTTGGAAGGATTGACGAAGTTCGCGCAAGGCCTGTACGAACAGGCCTTGAAACGTCAAAAAGAGGACGGAATCCCAATCGAACAGGCTTTCGAAATCGAGGTTGAGGAAATGAACATTTTCCTTACCAAACTCGATGAGAAGTATTACAGCGAGCTTCGGCCAAAACACAATGTCGCGGAAGCGATGGACAAACTGGTCGAGTGGGCCGCTTTTCAACCCAAGGGGTAACGGGCAACCGTTCCATAAACTAAGTCGTAACGAAATCGTTACGACTTTTCTTTTTTATTTTCAAATTGATGTCCGCCAGCAAGAAACGAAGCGAGGGCGCGGCGAAATTCCTCCCCCCAACCCTCTCCTTCCGCCGCGCCCGAGCAAATTGGATTTTTTCAAAAATCTTTGATAAAATAAGTTCGAGCAGAGTTGAATAATTGCACCAGAATTTGACTTTCGGAAATTTGACCAACTTTTTCGTAGGCGGCGCACAGCGCCGCCCATTGATTTTGGGGGTTTCCACGCGCTTCGCGCGCAACCAAGCGGAGGTTCGAAATCCCTTGCGATTTTAAGAATTTGCTTTGCCCAAAAAATAATTTTTGCTTTTCTAAAAGTTGTGATATACTGAAATTGCTCGCAACCATAGAAAGGCTTTTTTTAATGGCCATCTCGGAACAACCTGAAAGTCTTTTTGGGTTGCGAGCCCGGGGTGGCCATTTAAGTTTTAAGAAAAAATTATGACAAACAATTCGCAAAAATTCTTTTTATACGCCCGCAAGTCAACTGATGTAGAAGATAAACAAGTTTTGAGTATTGAAGCCCAGATCACAGAATTGCGCGCCTTTGCTAAACAAAATAATCTAAACATTGTTGATACTTTTATTGAAAAACAATCAGCCAAAATTCCGGGCCGTCCGATATTTGGCGAAATGATAAAGCGTATAGAAAAGGGCGAGGCGGACGGAATTTTGGCTTGGCACCCCGACAGATTGGCGCGCAATTCTGTGGACGGCGGACAAATCATATACCTCGTTGATTGCGGGCGTATTGCGGCGTTGAAATTTCCTCAATTCTGGTTTGAACCAACGCCGCAGGGAAAATTTATGTTGAATATCGCTTTTGGGCAAAGCAAATACTATGTGGATTCTCTTTCCGAAAACACGAAAAGAGGTTTGCGTCAAAAAGTGAGGCGTGGCGAATATCCGAGCGTTGCGCCGATTGGCTACATAAACGATGTGCGAAACAAAAGCATTGTTGTTGACCGCAAGAAAGCAAAAGTTATCAAAGCCGCTTTTGAGTATTACGCCACCGGCAACGCTCGGTTGGAAGATGTCTCGGACTTTTTGGCGCAACGCGGGATTATGTCCCGCGGCGGAAAGAGAATCCACAAGACAAGGGCGACTTTTATCCTTTCCAACCCATTTTATACGGGGCTATTCAAATATGGCGGTGAACTTCACGAGGGAAAGTACGAGCCAATCATTACAAAGAAACTTTTTGATATGGCGCAAGAGATTTTGAAGCAACGAGGCAAACCACGACATAAACAAAAAAATGAACCGCAAGCATTTTGTGGCCTCATCTCTTGCGCCGAATGTGGAATGATGATAACTGCCGAAAAACAAAAAGGACATATTTATTATCGTTGCTCAAAAAAGAAAATAAAATGTAGTCAGCCGTATATCCGCGAGGAAGAATTAGATCGGCAGTTATCATCTCTTATCCAAAAAGTTTCTTTGCGTGCGGATTGGGCGAAAAAACTTTTAGAAATGGCGGAAGCAAACAAAGAGAAATCCGCCCAATCCGTTTCTGTTTTTGTTCAGGAAAGTCAAAATCAAATCCGCGCCATAAATGCAAAACTCCAGCGACTTCTGGACGGCTACTTAGAGCAAGATATTGAGCGCGAAATATACCGCGAACAAAAAGCAAAACTTCTTTTGGCAAAGAAGTCGCTGGACGAGAAAATGGCGCGGATTGAACAAAAGCAGAATGATTGGCTCGAACCTTTCCAAAATTGGATAAAAGTCGCTACAAACCTCGTCAAAATCGCAAGGGATAACAACCTTTTAGCGAAAAAGGTTGCCACCAAAGAAATCTTTGGCTCGAACCTCCGCTTGGTTGCGCGCGAAGCGCGTGGAAACCCCCAAAATCAATGGGCGGCGCTGTGCGCCGCCTACGAAAAAGTTGGTCAAATTTCCGAAAGTCAAATTCTGGTGCACCGTACAGGAATCGAACCTGTAGCCTTATCCTTAAGAGGGATCTGCTCTACCAATTGAGCTAACGGTGCAAAGTAGCTGGGGTGGGGATTGGACCCACGACCTTGGCGTTATGAGTGCCACGCTCTAACCAACTGAGCTACCCAGCCAAAAACATTTTTGATTTGTGATTTTCGATTTGAGATCTGATTTTTAATTCTTTAATCTAAAATCGTCATTCGAAAATTTCTCCAGTGCCCCCGCCAGGATTCGCCCTGTCATTCGACAGGGCGTCCCGTCGAATGACGGGACGAACCAATTCTTGCTATCCGTGCAAAGCGCGCCTGGTAGGATTTGGACCCACAACCCCTTGGTCCGAAGCCAAGTGCTCTATCCATTGAGCTACAGGCGCAATAATAAAATTTTAATTTATAAAAACTCCGAAGCGGAACTTTTTTGATAATAACATCAAATTATATATAAATCAAGGCCAAATAAAAAGAAAATGGGATATTTCGTCCCATTTTTCTTTTATTATATTTTCTTTTTTATACTTTTCCTTTCAAAGCGTCTTTTAAGGTTTTACCGGTTTTAAACTTAGCAACTGTCACTTCAGGAATCTGGATGCGCTCGCTGGGTTTTTGCGGGTTAACGCCGCCGCGGGCATGACGTGTCTTTGTCATGAAGGTGCCGAAGCCAGTGATAGTCACTTCATTGCCGGCTTTAAGTTCGTTAATAATGATTTTAACCAAGCCCTCTAGTATATCTTCGGCTTGTTTTTTGGTAACAGTTGCTTCAGCAGCAATTTTTTCAATTAAGCCTGCTTTGTTCATAGAGTTATAAAATAAATTTTTTAAATATCAATAAATTTAATTATTGGTTCAATTTTTTTAGCTTGTTTTGTTGCTGGATCAATAGCTATGGTTACGGCATTAAAAATGGCTTGTCCTTTTTCTGGTAAAACATGAGGAGATTTTATTTGGGTAAGAAAGGTTTTAATAATACTTTCTTTGTCTACACCGATAACACCGTCAGCTAAACCGGTCATGCCAACATCTGTTATATAAGCCGTACCAGCTGGAGAAATTTTGGCATCAGCAGTCAGGACATGCGTATGCGTTCCGATGATAGCGCTAACTTTACCATCTGCGAAGTGGCTGAAGGCGACTTTTTCTGAAGTAGCTTCGGCATGGATATCAATTATTATAGCAGATATATTTTTATTTGCAAACTTAGCTAAAATTTCCTCCAGCTTGCTAAAGGGGCAGTCATAATCCATGGGCATAAATACCCGGCCGATTAGGTTGATTAAAAGAATTTTATAATTGCCGACATTAATGAGCGTATAGCCTTGTCCCGGCGCCTCACTTGAATAATTGGCTGGCCGCAGGATAGGCAAATTACGATCGTAAACTTCCAGCTTATTAGCAAAAGCATGGTCGCCATTAGTTAACCAGTCAAGGCCAGCTGTCAGCATTTCTTTAACTGATGTTTCGTTAATGCCCTTGCCATGAGCTAAATTTTCGCCATTGGCAATTACTAAATCTATTTTTAATTCTTTTTTCAATTTTGGCAAAATTAATTTTACGGCCTCACGACCGATTTTGCCATTAATGTCGCCGATGAAAAGTATATTTAACATGGGATTATTGTGATAGTTGGGAGGTTTGGGATTTTTGGGATAAAATAATTATTTTCAATAATCACAATAATCTTAATTATCTTAATAATCCCAAATATCTTAGATAAATTACCGAGCATATTCTATCACCCGCATCTCTCTAATTACATTGACTTTAATTTCGCCAGGATATTTTAATTCTTGCTCAATTTTTTGCGCAATATCTTTAGCTAGATTGTAAGCGGTTAAGTCGTCAATTTCTTCTGGCTTAACAAAGATTCTAATCTCGCGGCCAGCTTGGATGGCATAGCTTTTATCAACGCCGGCAAAGGAGGTGGCTATTTTTTCCAGTTCTTCTAAGCGCTGGATGTATTGCTCAAAGCTGTCATGCCTGGCGCCTGGGCGAGCAGCAGAAATAGCGTCAGCCACTTTAACGATGATGGAAATTAAACCATCCGGGCGGTCGTCATGGTGGGTTTGTATTGGCGCGATTATTTCTGCCGGTAAGTTGAACTTTTTAGCGATATTAGCGCCGATTTCTGGATGGGTTCCCTGGACTTCATGGTCCACGGCTTTGCCGATATCATGGAGTAAGCCGCCTTTTTTGGCAATAGTTACGTCTGCGCCCAATTCTTCAGCTAATAGCGCTGATAGGTGGGCTACTTCAAGAGAATGGCCTAAGGCATTTTGGCCATAGCTGGTGCGGTATTTTAAACGTCCGATAATTTGCACTAATTTCGGATCAAAGCCGGCAACACCTATTTCATACAAAGCTTCTTCACCGGTCTTTTTAATGTCTAGCGCCAATTCTTCTTTGGCTTGTTTAATCGCGTCCTCAATTTTAGTCGGATGAATCCGGCCGTCTTTAATCAGGTGGTCCAGAGTTCTTTTGGCCACATGCCGCCTGATGGGCGAGAAACCGGAAATAGTAATTGCGTTAGGCGTGTCATCAACAATAATTTCCACACCGGTTAATTGTTCAATCACTTTGATATTTCTGCCTTCGCGGCCAATGATGCGGCCTTTCATTTCGTCATTAGGCAAATCAACCGTAGTGGTAGTGATTTCAGTGGCATAAGAAGAAACTAAGCGTTGCATGGCGCTGGCGATTAAATCACGCGCCTTGTCTGCCATGGTTTCACTGGCTTCCTTTTCCATTTTTTTAATCCGTGCCATCAAGTTATCTTTAATTTCGTTTTGGACATTTTTAAATAAGACTTCTTTAGCTTCTTCTTTGGTCATGGCAGCGATTTTTTCTAATTTAGCTAATTGTTCTTCTTTAATTTTGTTAATTTTTTCTTTAACCTCTTCAACTTTATTAACTTTGTCATAAAGCTGCTGCTGTTTTTCTTGCAATTCTAACAATTTTTGCGAAAAAACAGTCTCTCGTTTTTCTAATCTAGCTTGCAGGTTGGAGATTTCTTGCCGGCGTTTCTCGTCTTCCTTTTTGGCTTGATCAATAATTTTTAAGGCTTTATCATGGGCCTCTAGGAGTAATTCTTTTTGTTTGGCCCTAGTGTCAGCCAAGATTTTTTCCGCTTTAGCTTCAGCGCTAGCTACTTGCGATAGGGCAATTTTTTTACGCAACCAATAGCCAACAAAAAAACCGCCTGCAGCCAGAAGAGCGTAAATTACAAATTCCATAGATTTATAGGGACTGTCGCTGAATACCATATTCGGTCTAAATTTCCAAATTTCGGTAAATTTTTATCTAAAATTTTTTCGCCAATATAGCAATATTGCCTCAAAAATTTTATAAAAAATTTCCTCGAAATTGTGAAAATTTATACTCGAAAGAGCATTCGGCGACAGTCCCTTATAAATTCTGCTGTCAGGAGGCCTATCTTAAAAGAATAGTAATACAATAAACAACCGTTTTTAGCTGCCTAAAATTGCGGTTTGGTAGATTGTTATTTTAGAAGATTTAATAATTATTGCCACAAATTTTTATAAACTAATATGAAATCGGCAATCTTCCAAATAATTACTTGCCTGACAACAGAAATCATTTAATTAAATTACAACAGTATATTATCACAAAACAATTAGTTTGGCAAGAGGTGGAAATTTCCTGTCGTAGCAATGTGATAATGTCATAGTACAGCAATTTAGAAATGTCATACCTACTGATTTTTTGGCATAATGAGTTTAGATATTTTTAATTAATAATCTAAACAACATTATGTCCCAAAAACTAAT
>Ga0210016_1001239_pt1 | contig 23666 bp, 9 predicted proteins | sample CryGeyCG2014_300_FD_185454 | JGI IMG/M metagenome (GOLD analysis project Ga0210016, IMG submission 185454) | Groundwater microbial communities from aquifer - Crystal Geyser CG02_land_8/20/14_3.00 (SPAdes) (version 2) | ecosystem: Environmental > Aquatic > Deep subsurface > Groundwater | place...
CTGTATTGATTAAAAATTAAGAATTTTATATTGCAAGGAAAACTTTTAAAGAAATAATACAAATGATAATAGGGCTTTCTATGGATTCTGGTGGTAGTCAACTTTCTATTTCGTAACAGCCTGTCGAGACCCCGTAACATCGCCCCCCGTGCGGGGGCGTGGATTGAAACGCCGACACCGACAAAATGCCGTTTCTCGCATCTCGTCGCCCCCCGTGCGGGGGCGTGGATTGAAACAGTAGTTCGAACAATAATATCCCGCCCCTCAATGTCGCCCCCCGTGCGGGGGCGTGAATTGAACCCTGAAATAACAAAGGAGAATTGGGGTCAGCTTTGATAGGGGGGAATAAGATGGAGTATGAAACATGGTGAGGATTAAGCCGCTGCATTTTGGGAACAAACCTTATTTTTCATTCAAACAATTCCTGTTGCAAAAATTTAATTTTCCGGTATACAAGCTCTGCGTAGATGCCGGGTTCACCTGTCCTAACCGTGATGGAAGGGTTGGCTATGAGGGGTGTACCTATTGTTATAACCCTGGTTTTAGTCCGGTGGTTACTTTTGATAGGGGTGATAACTATGCCTTAATGCACATTCAGGAACAAATCCAACGGCTAAGGCTTAAAAGCAAGAGAAAGGGGAAATTTCTGATTTATTTTCAGCCATATACTAATACCTATGGATCACTTGAGAGATTAACGGCATTATATGATGTTGTCCTTCAGAATGAGGATGTAGTTGGACTTTGTATTGGTACCAGGCCTGATTGTGTGGGTGATGAGATTCTTTCACTTATTGAGGAGTATGCAAAAAACTACCATATTTGGCTTGAATATGGGCTTCAATCCATTCACGATTATACCCTGAAAAGGATAAACAGGGGACATTCGTTTGCTCAATTTGAGGATGCAATAGACAGAACAAAAGGCAGGGGTATATTTATCTGCGTGCATATCATCCTTGGATTGCCAGGTGAAACAAGGACGGAGATGATAGAGACTGTAAAAACACTCTCAAAGATGGGAATAGACGGGATTAAGATTCACCACCTTCAGGTGATAAAGGGTACAATGCTGGCGGATGAATTTTATCAGGGAAAGGTTAAGGTATTTACTCCTGAGGAATTTATTCCATTAGTCTGTGATATGCTTGAATACCTCTCTCCCAAGATTGCTGTCCAGCGACTTTTTGGCGAGGTGCTTGATGAAAAGCTGCTTATTGCCCCTTGTTGGATAAAACCAAAGAATGAAATATTTGCTGCAATTGAGGCTGAGTTTTTGAGAAGGGGGAGTTTTCAGGGTGGTAAGAGTTTGTAGCATACTTTTCGCACTCTAACAATGTGCTGGTTTAGCCTTTTCCTCTTCCAAGTAGCCTTGTCCCCAGCTGGCGTGGGTTAGTGGGTGGAAAATATCCGGCAAAAATTTAGGGTGCGTTTGCTCTGGCCCTCAAATATTTTCTCCTTGCAATTCTTCCGCTTATATGATATACTATGACTTGTATCAATTAAAAACTGGCTGCTTTCAAAATATATACTCAAGTGGGGCATAAATTGCGATTTTTTCGGTGAGGATTAATCAAGGAGAGCAAGGCGTGAAGGTGAGCAATAGTGTACTATTGCTCACCTGAACAACACAGCTATCGTTGATTAAGACCAGCGAAAAACGCAATTTATGCCCCACTTGAGTATAGTAATTGCAATCAAGGTGTATTTCATGAATCAACAACAATCAATAGTATTGGCTTTTATTCTTTGTCTAATAATATTTTGTCCGGATTGTTCTGCTGAAGAAGGGCTGCAACTTTCTTTACCAGAATTATCCATAGATACAGAAATACTCAAACCACTTCCCTTAAAACCTGCAACCGTTTCTGTCACTCCTGTTAAAAAAGAATCGACAACCATGCCCTTTCAAACCTTGCGAAATGATGCAGAAAGTTTGGTAAAACCTATAAGTGCGGAAAAAAAGAAAGAGTTGCCAAAGGAAACCGTACTCATCCCTTCCATTTCAGAGACAATATCTTATCAGCCTAAACTGGAGATAAATAAGGAGAAATGGGAAGAGACAAGGAGTCAGGTGGAAAAGGCAGAACAGCAGATGGATGAATTTGTAGGGGCAGGTCTTGTCCCTGCTCCCTCTAAGCAAGAGGCAGTAGGCACGGAAGAGATTGGACAGGATACAGAAGAAACAAAGAGATTAAAGGAAAGGATTATTCAAGAGGAAAGAAAACGATTTGATGAGGAAAAGAGACGAATAGAGAATGAGCTTCAAAGATTAAGGGATAAGGCAAAAAATGTTAAACAGGAAGAACAACCAGATGCGATACAGGATGTGCCTGAGGTTGATGGGATTAAACCGAATGTGGAGGAGGTGCCTGGGGAGAGTAGACAGAAAGGCACAGTGACTACAGGGCAAGGGACGCGAACTGCGAAATTTATGGATGTTTCAAAGAATATCCTTAAGAGGTTGAAATTGCCGGGGTTTAAGAAGAAGATTGTCCCTGCTGCAAAAAAACCTTCAAGTGAGGTAGTGCCTTTGCCAGAGAAATTGCCTCTGGCAGGGACAGTTTCCATAGTACAAAAGCCCGTGCAGGAAAAACCAAAGAGAATAGCATCTCAGACAGGGGTATTGTATAAATTGCTCGATAAATTAAAGGGTCCTCAGGATGAAAACCTTGAAAAGAAAAAAGAATTATTTAATATTGAACCTGGCAAGGGGATAACCCATGATTTTTCTGTTGCTAAATTAACTATCAGTGGGAATAAATCTATTACAACTAACTTTGGTAGTGCTGCCTATCTTGATAAGGCAAGGAGGGATAAAAAAGAGGCTCCGCCTATAGCCTCTACTGGCTTTGGCATTAATCAAACGCTGAATGTTAAACTAAATGGTGTGGTTCAGGATAAAATAACTGTAAATGTAGATTACAACGATACGAATGGACAGGAAAAGAGAACCGTAAATATAGATTATAAGGATCCAGCAGCAGCTATCTCTGATGTAAGCTTTGGTGATGTAAACTTGTCCGAAATCTCAGACCCAAAGGCTACACTTATTAGTGCTAATAAACAATTATTTGGAATACGGGTGAAGGGCAAGTATAAAAACCAGTATGATGTGGCTATGATTATGTCAAAAACAAAGGGGAAGTCAGCTACTCAAGTTTTGAGTAAAAAGGATCGTAAGGCTGTAGAATTAACCCATACCTCATACAATAGGTATAAGTATTATCAGCTTATCCCTCAGGTAAAAGGGAAAAAAACCATTACTATCCATGGGGTTTATATGGATAACCGTAATAATAATGATGTGCAAAGAAATATCACGGCTACTGCAACCGTTACTATTGGGACAAGGACGATAAATGATAATTTGACCAAGTTTGAACGATTGATGAATCAAAAGGATTATACCATTGACGAAAATGGAATATTAACCATTAATCGAAGCATAAGCGAATCATATTGCCTTGGTGTTGTTTTTACCTATGGCAGCGAAACATATCCTGGTACTGGAAGCTATAGTATGAATCCTGAAAATCCAGGATTTGTCTGGATGATAAAGCCTCGAAGCGACCTTTTTGAAGGGGGCAACTATGATATTTTTGAGTGCAGGAATATATATAGTCTCAGTGGCCTTCAATCAGGTGAGATTGGAGTAGAGATAGTTGATAAACAAGGCAGGAGTTTTTTTAATGAGGGTGGAACAAATACATCCTATGCTCGCCTCTTTGGATTGGATAATAATGCTGATGGTTACATAGAGCCTGCTTTTATTGATTATAATCGAAAACTCCTCATCTTTCCGGATGATACCCCATTTAATCTGATAGATGCTGGAAGCAATGTGAATGAATTCCTGAATGCTACAGCCACAGCCATGGCTACACAAACATTAAGCAAATATTCAGCCATAGAGATGTATAAATCCATTCCTGATAAAACAGCTATTAGCACACAGCCAACCTATAATATTAAATTAAGCTATAAAACCTCTGGAAGGGATGCTTATATGCTTCAGGGATGGAATATTGTTGAAAATAGTGAGCAGATATTTGTTAATGGGGTGAAAATGACCAGGGGCATAGATTATATGGTTGATTATAGCTCAGGATTTCTGACATTCTTTACAAAACCGCCGGATAATGCTGATATCAGGGCAGAGTATGAATATGCCTCTTTTGGTGCAGAACAACAAAAAAATCTTGTTGGTGCCAGAATGCAGTATAAGCCAAATAACAACTTTCATTTTGGTTCAACCCTTATCTACAATGGGGCATCAGGCTCTGCGGATATTCCAAAGATTGGTGCTTCACCTGAAAGCCTTCAGGTCTTTGGGGTAGATACGGCTGTTAATCTTACGGCTCTGGCAAATAAGGCATTCAAGATGAAAAAACCCCTGCCGTTTTCTCTTTCCCTTGAGGGAGAATTGGCTGCATCCAGATTGTTCGTGAATACATTTGGCTATGCCTTGATTGATTCTATGGAGGGGGTTAAGGAAACGATGCGGGCTTCCACCTATGAGGATAACTGGCAGATTGGCAGCCTACCGACAGGAACAGGAAGCACACGGATAATGTTAAAGCCAAACTCAGAAAAGGTAGAGGGTGATAAGGGTCCTTTTATTGGTCCGTATAGCAAAAAAGAGGAGATTAGATGGAAGGATAAAGCGAATGAAGAGAAACAAACGGAAGAGGTTTTATATCTTGATTATGCCCCAACACATAATGGTACATGGTGTGTCTCTGTTGTCAGCCCCCTTTCCCGAGGGGCAGGGTCAATAGATATGAGGGAGTATGCAGATATGGAACTCTGGATAAAGGGTGCTGGGACTGTGAAAATATCTGTTGACCTTGGCATTGTCTCTGAGGATGCAGATGGTACAGGTACAGTGCCTATGACCGAGGATAAAAATAAAAATGTGCTGCTGGATAAGGGTGAAGATATTGGTTGGGAGTTTCAGCTTGGAACGGAAACGATTAGGGTTGGGGCAAATAACCGTAAGATTGATACTGAGGACTTAGATGGGGATGGACAATTAAGCACGCAGAATCATTACTTTACCCTTAATCTTGATAAGGCAACAGACACTACCCAGGGAATGGGATTGAATGGGTTTTGTCGATATATACTCCCATTACAGAATGCAGTTACCGGTGATGGTCAACCAAACTGGGAATTGATCAAGCATATAAGGATAAGGCTTGAGGGGACAACCACTACCTCTGGACAAGTATGTATTGGTGATATTTCTTTAATAAAGAGTAGATGGAGTAAGGGGTCGGTTACTACAACTACAGATACGGCAACCATTACAGTCAGCTCTTTGAATTCACAGGATGATCCGCAATATCAATCTATTAAAAACGAGCAGGGCTTTGATAATTTGTATCCAAATAAACAGATTGTTCGAGAAGAGGCTATGGTGATAAAATATGGTATCTCTGGGGGGAGTGGGACAATAACGCCAGCCGGATTTGTCTTTCGTAAATTCAGACAGCAAAACTATAATTATTATAAAAATCTCAACTTCTGGCTGAAAAATGAAGAAAATGGTACAGGGACATTCTTTATAAAGATGGGAATTGATGAGAATAATTATATTGAATATGCCTTTCTCTTGCCTCAAGATGATAGTTGGAAAAAGATAGAATTGAGCATCCTTGAATTAAAGAACAAGATGGTTGAACTTATTAAGGGGACTAAAACTACGGCTTTTAATTATGCAACCTCAACCAGCCTGTTTGAAGAGCATCGGAAAGTTACTAGAATTCTTGGCAATCCTGAATTGACCAATATCCAATGGCTGGCAATGGGTATACGGAATGAGGGAACAACATTAATCAATGGAAAGATTCTGGTAAATGAGATCCATCTTTCAGGGGCAGAACCAGTAGCAGGTGATGCCAGACGAATATCTGTTAATGCTGCATATCCGGGATGGGGAAATATTGGCTGGAGCAATCAAAATATTGGAAGTGATTTTCAGAGAATAACCGATGATAGACCCGGTTCCAATGAGACTATCTCTGATTCCGTGACACTTAGCTTTAATCGAATAAGGATATTGCCGATTACCTGTTCCTATGAGAAAAAAATTGAGCAGACAGACCCAACCAAGATTAATGATATTTTAAGGTCAGACTTTGGGTCAAGAACAACCATATCGCAACGACTGGGGGTTAGCCTGAAAGATCCGGGCAGCATCAAGCTATTTGGCACAGGGGCTGTTTCTTCATATCTGAAGAATAAAATCAGTCCATTAACCGTTAATGCCAATTATAGCGATAAGGGGATTGATTCTAAGCGGCAGGATGATACATCCGTTAAGGATTCATATACCCTGTCAGGTGATGTAAATTATAAGTGGACATTCCCAAAGAGGTTTTTGAAGATTATACCAACCGGGGATTCCCTTATTTTGTCGCCTGCATACAACTATAAACGGACATTTAATAATGAGGCATATCCCCTTGAAAAAATAAAAAATAAGGAGGAGACTTATCTAACCGATGATTGTAAATTAGGCATAGATTTTGTCCCATTGCGACAAAAAAATAAGGATAATACCCCTGGGAAGATTATCCTTTCTGGAAAATCTGATATAGCCTTAAGTCAAACCCGCAAGCAGCTTATTAAGGTGGGGACAGAGTCAGCCGTTGCCTATCAATTGGATGGACGGAAATTTGGGGTAAGCATAAAGGATGTAAAATACAATGCTATCCCGGGTATCTCACCAAAGTTGGAGACGGAAATACATTTTGATGAAAGCAATTTCCGTAAAGGTGAGCCTGGAAAAAGATTAAAGGATCTGGTCACCAGCAATCGTTTTGTTATTAATGGGGAGATTAATCCAAAGGAGTGGATCAAACCTGTAGGCACGACAGGGAAAAAGCCAAACTGGAAGTATAAGCTCGTGAATATGGTGACTATGAAGTCTGGATTTGAGGTTATAGTAAATGCCAATTATAACAGCGTAGATGAGGGTGTTTCTATCCTTGACGGCATATCCATGGCATATAAGGATTACTATAAGGATAGGCTCTGGAAAGGGATAGAGGCAAAGGAGGGGGCACCAACCATGCTGTTTGGATCAGGTACAACCAGACCCAACTCCTCAATAACCAGAAAATTTAATTTGACAAGCAATTGGTCAATATGGAAACCATTAACGAGAAGCTCTGTAGAGTATGTCTATTCTGAGGGAAAGAGTCAAGTTGGGGTAGGTAATCCATCCTTAACGGATAATACAACATATACCATGGATATGTCTATGGATATGATTCAGGCTGTGCAATGTGCGGCTTCAAATACAGTTACAAATATGAGCCAGATTTTACCACAGTTTTTACATAGGCATATCAAATATTTTGGCTCATCTACAACCGTTGGCACCAAGATAATAATGTCCCATGCAAAGGATATGAGCCAGACACCGATAAAAATAACAGATAATCTCACAGTTAATTCAAACCTATGCTCCCGTCGGCTCATTGGAAGAAAAATAGATTCTACCTTTAATATGGATTGGAATAATACAACAAGCAACAAGCCAAATGGATTAAAAGATTATACACAAACGATAAGCCCTAAATTGAGCTTAAAATATAATGAGAGTAGTGCTAAACCAGTAAGTATGCTCGGTAGAAAGCTTAGCTTAAGTCGAAAGCTTGATACTGAATGTACTGTAGGGATGAATTTTATCTATAAAGAGATTGATAATAAGCTAAGTGAGCATAAGTGGGATATTCTTACCAAAATTACCAATCACTATGAACTTCAAAAGAATACCACCTCATCCATGTCATTTGAAATCGGCTATACTCATAATGGACTTGAGGAGAATAAGGATTATTATAACTATAAATGGAGTGCTAATGTGCAGTTTAAGTTTTAGGGAGAATTCACCGTAACAGTTGAATGACGGAGGCTTTGCCTACCACATTTGATGGGCATTACCTCTTAAAACACCATATGCGGAGGTTAGGGGGTGGAAAAACAATGTAATGGTGGAATAGTGAAGATATTTATTCCCGACAACAATGCCAATCAAAGAATAGACACCTTTCTTGCCTCGTATCTCAAGGTATCTCGTGCGTTTGTACAGGGGGTGATAGATGAGGGAAGGGTAACCAGAAAAACACTCCATGGGAATATTCCTACAAAGGCAAATTACAAGATAAAAAAAGGAGATTGTTTGATCGTGGAATTGCCAGAGGAGAAGGAATCTTCTATTGTCCCAGAAAACTTGCCAATTGATATTATTTATGAAGATAGCCAGATAATTGTTGTCAACAAGCCGGCTGGAATGATTACACACCCAACACATAAGATAACAACTAACACCTTGGTTAATGCCTTATTAGCTCATACCAATCTATGTCAGATAGGCTTACCGCTTAGACCGGGCATTGTTCATCGTTTAGACAAAGAAACGACAGGGGTAATGGTGGTGGCAAAAACAGATAAGGCATACTGGCATCTTGCAGGCCAATTTCACGACCGTAAGATATTCAAGGAATACCTGGCCATAGTCCATGGGTGTGTCAAGAAGGATGAAGCAACTATTGATGAACCTATTGGACGACCCAAAGATGGTGGAACAGGGATGCAGATCAGGGGACGGCTTAGTCGGCCAGCAATTACTAATTACCATGTGGAAAAAAGAATTAATCAGGAATATACTTTGTTGAGGGTCAGAATATATACTGGCAGAACACACCAGATTCGTGTTCATCTCAAGTTTATTGGCTACCCGATTGTAGGGGATAAACGATATTGCCCATCAAAACCATCTGCCAGAGGCGCTACCCCTTTTCCCAGACAGGCACTTCATGCCCATATACTTGGCATATCCCATCCTGAAACAGGGGAATATATGCAATTTATTGCACCATTACCAGAGGATATGAGGGTATTTATGAAAATAAATGGGGACAAATCATGATTAGTATCGCGTCAATTCTCAAGTACATGCAGCAATTTTCATTATGACATTTTTACCGCATAAACACATAACAACTCACCACAGAGACACGGAGACACAGAGGAAAATCGAAGGACAAATCTCTTATTTGAATGTGGCTGAACGCAGATTTTTGGAAATTTGAAGCATTATTCTGTGAATTTATAAAAATTTGCATTCCGTCAGCTTGTTTTTTTAAGTTATTCTCCGTGCCTCCGTGTCTCTGTGGTGAATCTGAAAATCCATAATGAGAATTGCTGAAGTACATGAAAGAATTATTGACACAATAAGATAATTATGGTACAATTATTACAAAACCTAAAAGGCAGAAGTGGTGAGGAGTCAAGAAAAAATAAGTTGTACACCAAGAGTCACTGAGTCGCTTGGCTGGCAAGGCGTGAGAAGCGAGCATACTACTGTTCGTAAGCGACGAACAACAAAGCCAGCCAAGATGAATCGGTGACACGACTCCTGCAACTTATTTTTTCTTGACTCCTTAACTGTTGAAACCAAATCTATATGGCGTTTGCAATTCTGATTCTAAACAAGGAAATATGAAAATTATGAAGACAAAAAAATTAGAAATTGAAGATTCCTTCCCTGTACCTTTGTGCCTCTGTGCCTCTGTGCCTTCTTCCCTTCTTCCTCCTTCTGTGCCTTTGTATCCTGTTGAATTTCATATCTCTAAGGTATCAAGGGACAAATATCAGTTTGATGAAATCATTTTCAGTATGACTGGTAATGTTATCTTTGCTGATTTTAAGGCAGTCAGGCTATTTGCTGAAAAGATCAATGCTCAGATGGACAAGGGCGAACATATAGGTTTGCCCCTACAGGATATAATTATGCCTGGTGATATTGGTGCTATGGGGTTAATTGATGAAATACTTCACCTTGTTTGCAGTAAGTACCGTACTGAAAGGAATCAGGCAGTATGGGAAAAGGGTTATTCATGGCTGATAAATGTTGTTGGAGAGGATGCTGTGAGGATAGCATTGAAAGAATTTGTATCTCAGTTTCCAACAGTAGCTGTGTATCAGGGCAAGCAGTCAGTCGAAGAATTCGTTGTTGGGACAACAAGTAGCATCCCCAATACTTACATTATTTTGGAAGAAATACTCCTGCTCCATTTGGCAAATACAAATCCAGCCTTTTCCCCATTCATTGAATTATTTGATGATACTCAATTAGCCAATAAAACTGCATATCAAAGGGTTATGTCCTCTATGAATGATTTCTTTCTGACGCAGCCTGCCTTTGGACCAAACAACCAACCCTTACTTGAGATGCTTCGGGCACCGGTTGTGGTTTCCCCCTATTCCTTACTTGGACAACTTGAATATATTCGGAACAATTGGGGGGACATGCTTCCTGAATCCTTGATTTCCTTGATATTACGAATGGAAGATGTTATTAAAGAGGATGAAAAACTTTTCTTTGCAGCCGGGGTTCATGCTGTTGCCTCTCCTCTATTGATTCCTGAGTTTGGGGAAGAATCAGGGGTTTATGAAGAGCATGAAAGGTTTAGCCATGACTTAGATTGGATGCCAAATGTTGTCCTTCTGGCAAAAAATACCTATGTCTGGCTGCATCAATTAAGCGTAAAATATCAACGAGAAATTACCCGATTAGATCATATTCCTGATGAAGAATTAGATACATTATCTAAGTGGGGTTTTACGGCACTCTGGCTTATAGGTATTTGGGAACGCTCCCCAGCGTCCCAGAGGATTAAACAGATATGCGGCAATCTTGAGGCTGTTTCATCCGCATACTCTATCCATGATTACATTATTTCTGAGGATCTTGGCGGAGAGGCTGCCTTTGAGAACCTTAAGTATCGTGCATGGCAAAAAGGGATTCGTCTGGCAGGTGATATGGTGCCAAATCATATGGGAATATTTTCCAGATGGGTGGTTGAACACCCGGATTATTTTGTTCAAGTAGATTATAGCCCCTTTCATGTGTATCAATTCAACGGTCCAAACCTTTCATGGGATGGAAGGATTGGTATCTTTCTTGAGGATGGTTATTGGAACAAAAATGATGCGGCTGTTGTTTTTAAGAGGATCGATTACCAGACTGGAGAGACAAGGTATATCTATCATGGTAATGATGGCACTCATATGCCATGGAATGATACCGCACAATTGGATTTTTTGAAACCAGTTGTACGAGAGGCAGTTATCCAGTTAATACTTCATGTTGCCAGAAAATTCTCTATTATTCGCTTTGATGCAGCCATGACATTGGCAAAAAAGCATTTTCAACGACTCTGGTACCCACAACCGGGAAGCGGCGGCGATATTCCTTCGCGGGCAGAGCATGGCATGACGAGATCCCAGTTTGATGAGGTATTTAATGAGGAATTCTGGAGAGAGGTTGTGGATAGAATAGCTGTTGAGGTGCCGGATACCTTGCTTCTTGCCGAGGCATTCTGGCTCATGGAGGGCTATTTTGTCCGAACACTGGGTATGCATCGGGTTTATAATAGTGCCTTCATGCACATGCTTAAGGCTGAAGAAAACCAGAAGTATCGAAATGTCTTAAAAAATGTTCTAGAGTTTAATCCGCAAATATTGAAACGATTTGTCAATTTCATGAATAATCCGGATGAGGATACGGCTGTTGTCCAATTTGGACGGGACGATAAATACTTTGGCGTGTGTATCCTGCTGATTACCCTTCCAGGGTTACCCATGTTTGGACACGGACAGATAGAAGGCTTTACTGAAAAATATGGCATGGAATATAAGAAATCCTACTTGGATGAAATTGTGGATGAATGGTTGGTTGAACGGCACAAAAGAGAGATTTTCCCTCTGCTAAAGAAACGATACTTGTTCAGTGATGTGGAACACTTTGTCCTATATGACTTTTATACTTCATCTGGCATGGTCAATGAAAATGTGTTTGCCTACTCTAATTGCTATGGCACAGAAAGGGCATTGGTTATTTATAATAATAAATATGAGTCAACCTGTGGCTGGATTCATACCTCTGTTGCCATGAATGAGGAGGGGCGACTTATTCAAAAGAGTCTGGCACAGGGATTGGCAATAAAGGATAATGGACAATATTACTATTCGTTCAGGGATAATATCTCAGGATTAGAGTATCTTCGTTGTGGGCAGGATCTTGCTCAAAATGGGCTTTATGCAGAGCTGGAAGGGTTTAAGTATCAGGTGTTTCTTGATGTTAAGGAGATACAGGATGACCATAAGGGAACATATGCCAGACTGACTGGTTTTTTAGACGGTCGTGGTATTTCAAACATTGAAGATGCTCATTATGAACTATCTATAAAGGGGATACAGGAGCGGTTTCTTGAGATGACAAGCCCTCAAATGCTAAGGGATATGTTGTCTCATGCGAATATTTTTAGTCAAGGGATGTATGCCTTGCTTGGGGAGATACGAGAATGTGGGTATGGGGCTGAGTCGAATATAGTCAAGAAACTGGAGTCTGTTTTGTCTGCTATCTATTGGTTATTTGAAGATGCAGAGGCACAGAGTAAGGACACTATCCTTCGACAGGGTTATCCCTTTGAATCGGACGAAAAAGGCTGGAGGATATTATTGTTATGGCTCATTGTCCATCAGCTGGGCAAAGATGAACAGGAAAGCGTTGAATTGATTGACAGATGGCGATTAAACGAGGGCATTATCAAGAGCATCGAGATGCTTGGTGTCAATCATCAAGCAGCAGTCAAAGAGTTGTTATTAATCAAGATATTGGTGAAAAATTATCGTTGGTTTGAATATTCCCAGCAGGCACATAGAGAAACGAGTCAGGCTACTGCCTCCTTTAATCTCAAGCAACTGCTTGAACAACCACTGGTTCAGGAATATCTCCAGATAAACCAATACGAAGGTGTTAACTATCTCCACAAAGAAAGCTTTGAGGATATGCTTTATTGGTTGTCTGTTGTTGCATACATACAAATTATGCCAGAAACAGAAAAACAGGACATATCCGCAATATCAGCCAGATTAAATGAGACAATAAAGAAATATCTTCATCTGGCAGAGAGCTGTGGGTATCAGGTGGAAGAAATGTGTGACAATATTTATGGGACATGTTAAGCCGCTGGCGGGGGTAGGGGATGGAAAAAACAGCAACACTGCATTTGCCCCGGCAATAAGAATTTTCATGATGATATTCCTTATTTTATTATCCCAATCTTGCCCTGTTTAATCGAGCCAGCATGGTCATTTATCAGATAAAGATAAATTCCAGAGGCAAGATCTGTTGGTATCGCCCACGGTACATCATCTAATAAGGACGAGAATTCTGCGACCAATTCACCACTAATGGTATATATCTTTATGGTTTTTTCCTTACCCGCTGTAAGCTGAGCAAAGGTTATTGTCTGCCCCACAAAAGCAGGATTGGGATAGACACGAATATTGTCTAAATTAGAATACCTCATGGGAATGACAACACTTACCTCATGCTTTTCCATTATTACCTCTGGCAGGGACAGATTGATAAGATCCACTGGTTTATTATCAATTGCATTAGGTGCCTCCACAAACTTGGTGGTTCCGTTTTTCTCTGGAGCAAAATCAAATCCAACCCTAGCCGTAACACCATAAGCCTTTATCCTGAATGGTATCACCGCAAATAATCCGCCATCCCCGGTTTGAGGATCTATCATGCCTACCGCATAATCAATCTTACCCAGATTATTATCTGCATTATTGATTAATGAATAGACATCTCCAGTAGGATAGGTGCCTGGCTGAATATTGATCCCTTCTACTTTAGGCAGAGAATCAATTGCCTCTAATACATCAGGATTAAACGAAAGATGTACCTCGCCAGCCATGAAATCCGTTGCCTCACTAATAGTTATCTTGAGATAGATGGTATTGCCCACTCGCAGGTCATTTATATCCACACCCTCAAGTGTCGAAAGATCAAAGGATAGGTTTATCTGACCAGAGGAAGAGGCTTTAGCCCTAAGTGGTATTGCTTCTTGCCATGGTTGCACACCTGACATGGAAGGTGCTCTCAGTCCCCCAAACAAGCCTTGAGTCTTATTGAAATTATTCCTCAAAATAATAAAATCTGGCGATAATACAGCTTGATTATGATCAAAATCAGCTTCTCTATAGTTTAGCCAGTCAGGCTTGGCAGGTGTCGCACCTTTTCGCCAGGCATAGGCAAATAATGGCCAGTCTGAAGCATCTACCCCGCCGTCATCACTAACATCCCCGGCTAATAAACTCATGGTTCCAATATAGGTTGTATCCTCAAATTGGATTGGGCTGATATTGACCGTGTTAAGCGTGGCACAAGATGCCCCCCATGTGTCAAACTTGAGGGTATATATTCCTACAGGGATATGGTTAAAGGCAAAATAGGAATTACTATCTGTAGTCATGGTAGCACCAGTTTCAAGAATTTTTACCTGAATATCTGAGCAATGTGTCCCATACCTATTCAAACCCAGCCTGAGTACGCAAAAGCCAGCTATGTTCCCAAACCTTCTTAATGAAGAGGCTGTAAACGAAACTGGAGAGCCTGATAGCCCGGAAGATACGGCCGAAATAGCATATGTTCCTGGTGGCTCTGTGCCAAGGGTCATAGAAGATGATGCCATGCCGTAAATATTAGTTGTAGTCATTGTTGGTGATATAAAATATTCTGTAGCACCGGATGGAGTATGAATAACCTGCCAGCCTATATCTACGCCCGGGCAAGGATTATTGTATACATCCACCACCTTGACCACAAACGGCTCGTTCAGGGTAAGGGTACAGGTATTTGTCTGATTATTCCCGGAGACATAACTTAGTGCTGTTGGTGTGCCAGGGGTAATAATGGCTGAGGTTGTACATGTAAGTCCAAGATACGCAGCCATAATGGTATGGGTTCCCATATTCTTTGCATGAAAGACATTACCGTTAAAATCCCCACCACCTGAGGCAGTAAAAATCGTTGACCCGGTAATATCAATCAACAAATCTCCGTCACTGATGCATTGATAGGCAATGTATTCATCTGCCCGCATTACTCTATTTTGTGGCTGAATCCTGAGCCCGCTAATGACATAGTACGATGCATCTTCCTTAGCAAAAGGAATCTCAACAGCAGTTTCATCCCTTTCTGTGTACAATTTAGTCTGACTATTAATGGTTACATCTGATATTCCCCGCTCTTTTGCTCTGAATTGTAAGTAGCAAAGTACCCCGGAACCAGTACCAGAGCCAGCCATTAAGCCAAACGAGTATTTTATTGTCCCTGTGTCAATCAGTGTTACAGCAGAACAATTTGGCATAAATGTTCCGCTACCCACAGATATAGCCTCAAGTATATCCGGGTTAAAGTCAATATAAATATCGGCTGAAACCAATTGGCTTACATTTACTATCTCTATCTGTGAAGAGAATTCCTCACCCTTGACAATATTTTGTGTCGAGGGGGTGATTTTCATGGTAACAGAGGAACGGAGCATAAAACGGTCAGTATCCATAGCGTTGGTGATTTGTCCTCTGGCGATAAGGGTTGTTGTGCCCATGGGTTGGGCATTAGCCGTGAAGATTAATTGGAAATTACCGTTAACCATAGTATTAGTAACGGCAATCGTGTTAGTATTTCCAAAATCAATGGCAACCGTCTCTCCACTGCCAAACCCATTGCCAGCCACCGTAATACGGGCACCTATCTGTCCGGATTTTGGAGAAATCAGGATAATATGTGGCAATATCCTGAAATAGGCAGAGCTGATAAAGCCAGGGGTAAGCCCAGTAATTCTAACAGCAGTTGTCCCATAGGACTGAATATCTGCAGTAAATACTGCAATAAATGTACCGTCGGCATTTGAATTTACACTACAAATAGTTAGTGTTGTGCCAAAATTAATCCGTAGCGATTCATTTGCTCCAAACCCATTACCAGCAATAGTAACCCAACTTCCAACAGTGCCTTGAGTTGGGGTAAGAAGGATGGTACTGGGCATGATGAAGAATCTGTATGCAGCCATCTGACCAGTCATCACACCTGATGCCATAATGGTTGTGGTCCCGGCAGGCTGTGTATCCACGGTAAAGCTGGTGTCAAAACTGCCTGTTTCATTTGCAGTTGTAATATTAATAGTAGCTGTATGTCCAAGGGAGATACGAATAAGCTCGTTTGCACCAAACCCATTACTCATTATCCTCACCACAGTGCCTACACTGCCAGAGATCGGGCTTATCATGACAATGGAAGAACAAATATTAAAGCTTGTCCTTGCCTCAGCCAGAGAGCTTTGGCCAATAATGGTAATAGTGGTTATACCATAGGGTTGGGTGTTTACTGTAAATGTTATGGCAAAATTGCCATAACTGGAAGTTGTTCCCAGTGTAATAGTCGAAATGGTCCCAAAGTTTACCCGAATACTCTCATTAGAGCCAAAACCATTGCCACTTATAGTAACATAAGTACCTACCGTACCCGTGGTAGGGGTTAAGCAGATAATGTTTGCTTTCATGGCGAATGTACTTGCGGCACATATGCCAGATATATTCCCGTAGGCAGCAACGGTTGTTGTTCCATAGGGTTGGGTGTCAGTGGTAAAGCAAGTACTAAATGTGCCAATAACATTACTGTAAACACTGACAATAGTTGGCGTAGTACCAAAAGCAAACCGTATCATTTCATTTGGCATGTATCCATTGCCTGCCACGGTAACAGTACATCCTACCGTGCCGCTGACAGGGATTGCCGATATCCTGGGCAGGATAAAGAATACAGCATTAGCGGTTTTGCCAGAGGATAAGCCTGTGGCTCTAATGGTGGTACTTCCACAAGGCTGGGTATCTGCAATAAAGATGGTGGAAAAGGTGCCATTGGCACCAGAGATGGTTGTCCCTATGGCACTGCACATCCCAAAATCAAGCCGTATCATTTCGGTTGGTATGTATCCGTTGCCGGACACGGTAACAATACTGCCTACCGTACCGGAGGTGGGGATGATATTGATTTGTGTCGGTTGTGGAGGGGCACCTTGATACTCGTAAGCACCCATGTCAACGGTGACATTATTGTATATTCTTGGATTGCCGTCCTTGTCGGTAGATGGGATGAAGGGGGCGGTGTTGGAGCCGGTGTTGATGCAGGGGGAGGTGGATTGGAGGTTAAAGTTACCAACGCCTACAAATAATGGGTCGGCATTGATGTTACCTGTTCCTGCATAACCACCTTTAATATCGGAGTAGGTGATGTTTATGGAGCTGTCACCAGCTAAAGAGATTTCCTGTGGATTATTTCCCCAGAGGATGCTGTTGACTATTCTCGGCAAGGAATCGTAGCACCAAATCCCGCCGCCGCTGTCAGAAGTTGAATTTCCGCTGATGGTGCAGTTGGTTATCGTCGGCGAGGAGGAGAAACCGCAACAAATCCCGCCGCCACGATAACTTGAATTTCCGCTAATGATGCAGTTGGTGAGCATCGGCGAGGAATAATCGCAACAAATCCCGCCACCGTAATAAGCTGAATTTCCGCTGATGGTGCAGTCGGTGAGCATCGGTGAGGAGTAGTTGCAATAAATCCCGCCACCAGCATAACCAGCTGAATTTCCACTGATGGTGCAGTTGGTAATTGTTGGCGAGGAATAGTAACAATAAATCCCGCCACCATCAGCCGTTTCATTCCGTATGGTGAACCCACTCAAAACCGAGCCAGTCCCCTCACCAGAATTAAAGGTTACCACACTACCACTGGCATTACCGTCAATAATGGTACTAGTAGTGCCATGGACAGATTGGACAGTGATGGTTTTGCCAGAGAAGTTGATGCTTTCTGTATATATTCCATTATTTACCAACACCCTATCCCCATTTGATGCTGCATTAATAGCCCCCTGAATAGTAGTATAACTCCCAGGCACATAAATATCCGCCGCCTCTGCCTTCAATCTCAATCCACATCCCAAAACCCCCAAAACCATTAATGCTACCAATATTTTTTTACTCATTTAACCCTTCCTCCTTGAAATGTTATTTATTACAAACAGTATAAAATGCCATTATATACTCAGGAAGGGTATAAATTGGTGTTGTGTCAAATATGATTTGGCAGTATCTAACAATTCTCATTATGAAACTTGGCGAGCAATAAATGTAGCCCAACATTCTATGTTGGTTTTATAAAATGGGGATGGATAAGCCAAGATAGAATCTTGGGCTACAAAATTAATGCCATAATGAGAATTGCTGAGACGGCTTGTATTCAATCTGCGGGAATCTGCGTAATCTGCGGAAAAATAATGGAGAATCCGCAGAAGACATAGATTAACGCAGATAAAGACGAAATAAAAACAACTTCAATATTTCGCCATAATTAGAATTGCTGGGATAATATTTACCCCTATCCTCAAACGCCTTTCCATTACTACTGTCTCGTCAAGTCTAAAGTGACGCAACAGTAGATGCATTTTATGCACTGATTTTGGACACATTTCATACAACAATTTATGAAGTTTTGTGAATTTATTAGACACAGATTTTCACGGATTAACACGGATAAGTCTTAGGAGCCGTCAATAAATAAACTTTACAACTTGACTGTTTGTTTCGGTCGACAGGCTGTTACGAAATGAATAAATAGCGTCAAAGGCATACTATATATGGTAGTTGCCAATAAGAAAAGACACCATATGTTGCGTGTCTTGCATGCCAAATTCCTATTTCGTAACAGCCTGTCGAATACGCCCGATGGATAAGGGCTTATCGTTCAGTTCACGGAGACCCTTCGCGATGGTAACGCGAGACAGACCACAATCGCGGCTAACTTGCGAGATACCGCCATAAGCCCAAGTTGTGCTGCCTCGCTGGCGGCCACCATACGCCGGGTGCGCTCATCCAGATGAGGCCAGAGTCGCACGATTTTCTGTTTGAATCTATGAGTTGTCTTCATGATCTCCATTATACTACAGTCGGACTTAATTGTAAAGTTTATTTATTGACGGCTCCTTACCACTGGCCCATTACACAGATCTTGCATTTTTTGTTGACAAACATCTTATAATATGATATAAATAAAGGGAAAATGTAGGTATTATAAAAATGAATTTTGAACCAGAAATTGTTGCTTTTTGTTGTCATTATTGTGCCTATAGGGCAGCGGATCTGGCTGGTTCTATGAGGCTGAATTATCCGGCAAATGTGAAGATAATTAAACTGCCTTGTACCGGCAAGGTAGATATACTCAGGAAGGGCATAAATTACATTTTTCGCTGGTCTTAATCAACGATAGCTGTGTTGTTCAGGTTCGCAATAGTACACTATTGCTCACCTTCACGCCTTGCTCTCCTTGATTAATCCTCACCGAAAAAATCGCAATTTATGCCCCACTTGAGTATACAAAAGGATAAACATGTTTACCGAAATATTCAACCAAACAGGTCTTTTATCCGAACGGCTAAATAATTACGAGTTTAGACCGCAACAATTGATCATGGCAAACAAGATAGGGGAGGCAGTCAAGAACAAGGAACATTTGATTGTTGAGGCAGGTACAGGCACGGGCAAAAGCATGGCGTATCTTGTGCCATTCATCTATTGGACAATAGAGATGAAAAAACGAGTAGTTATCTCCACCTATACCAAGGCATTACAACAACAATTGATGAACAATGATTTGCCCTTGCTGAAAAAGATGCTTAATGTTGATTTTCGATTTGCATTATGTATGGGTAGTGAGAATTATTTATGTATCAGAAGGTTTTTCTATGCAAATAGGGATGTTGCCGGAACATTTGAATCCCTGAGGGATGTAGAGGAATTCAGGCGTCTGGATGAGTGGCGAAAAATCACCAGAACAGGGTTAAAACACGAGATTGGCTTTGAACCAAAAGGTACCGTTTGGACAAAGGTATGCCGTGAAAGCGAGTTGTGCCTACATCAGAAATGTGAATACAATGAGGAATGTTTCTATGGCAGGGCACGAAAATTACAGAATCAGTCTCAAATACTTGTGATTAATCATCATCTATTTTTTGCCAATATGGCAGCAGGTAATATGCTCCTGCCCTCTTTTGACGGGGTTGTATTTGATGAGGCACATAATCTGGAGGATATAGCCACAACTTACCTTGGTGTAGATATTTCAAATAGCGGGATCAGGTACTTGCTTGATTCGATATATATCCCTCAAACCAAAAAGGGACTGTTATCAAGGATAGGGCTAAAAAATGATGAAATTATCCAGCACATAGGAGATTTGAAGTTTGCCACAGATCAATTTTTCTTAAATATTCACGGATTGCTTGGCGATAATGCTCAAACCACGAGACTTAAAAGTAAAAACTTTATAAATAACATTATAAAAGAACCACTATTATCTTTGGTATCAGCCTTAAATAAATTAAAAAAATCCATTAATAATGAGGCAGATAAAATAGAGATTGATGCCAATATTGAACGGCTACAGAGGGTCGATGATTCCCTTGACTGTATCATTAATCAAAGCCTTGAGGACTTTGTTTATTGGATAGAGATGACCAGAAAAGCAAGGTATATCAGGGTGGTGCTTCATGCCAACCCGATAAATGTTGCCCAAAGGCTCAAAGCTACTGTCTTTGAAAAGATAGCCCCTGTAATCTTAACCTCCGCTACCCTGACTACCAATAAATCCTTTGACTACATCAAGTCAAGGCTTGGATTAGATACAGCCTCAGAACTCGTTCTTGATTCACCCTTTGATTATAACAAACAAGCACTCCTCTACCTTCCTCAAAATATGCCTGACCCAAGAGAGGACAGATATATTGAATGTGCTGCTGAGAAAATAGAGGAATTATTAACCCTGACACATGGCAAGGCATTCATCCTTTTCACCAGTTATTCCATGCTGAATAAACTTCATGAAATAGTTACAAAAAGCCTACCTAACTTCAATCATATCAGGCAAGGAGATTTTCCGCCAGCAAAGGCTGTGGAGATGTTTAAGGCAAATAATAACTCAGTATTATGGGGAACGACCACCTTTTGGCAAGGGATAGATGTGCCGGGCAAGGCACTCCAATGCGTTATTATTACAAGGCTTCCCTTTGCTGTTCCTGATGACCCGATAATAGAGGCAAGGGTTGAGTATCTCAAGGGACAAAATATTGACCCATTCAGGAATTATCAGGTACCACAGGCAATTATTCTGACCAAGCAGGGATACGGAAGATTGATCAGGCATGGTGATGATGTTGGGGTAGTAGCCATCCTTGACTCAAGGATTACTACAAAGGGTTATGGCAAGTTATTTATCCAATCCCTCCCATTGTCAAGGCGGGTAGGAACTATTGAGGAAGTGGTGGGGTTTATGGAAGGTATTTAGTCGTCAAGAAAAAATATACTCAAGTGGGGCATAAATTGCGATTTTTCTCGGGGTGAGGATTAATCAAGGAGAGCAAGGTGCGTAAGGTGAGCAATAGTGTAGTACTATTGCTCACCTGAACAACATAGCTATCGTTGATTAAGACCAGCGAAAAACGCAATTTATGCCCCACTTGAGTATAATATTGCCTTGACAGAAAAACAGCGGATTATTTTTTATTGACAGATTATGGACAATAAAGTATAATGTGGAATGAAGAGATGGGTATATTTCTTGATTGATGGTAACTACTCACCACAAAGGCACGAAGACACAAAAAGTTGATAAGTTGAATAGTTGATGGGTTGATAAGTGGATGAATTGATAGGAAATGTTTATGAATTATGAATCTGTGTTCCTTTAACCTATAAACTCATCAACCTATCAACTTATGTGTTCTCCGTGGTAAATTCCTTTACCTGAGTAGTTACGATTGATGAAATAAATAGGCGATGTCCTTATTTATACATAGAGGAGAAAATATTATACAAGGAGGTTAGTCGAAATGGAAGTTGTTGTTTCACCTGAATATCAAGTTGTGATACCTAAAGAAGTACGAAAACAGATTGATTTGAAAGATGGACAGAGATTTCAGATTATAGCAAAAGAGGGGATTATCAGCTTAATTCCTGACCACGATATTAAGTATTTTCGAGGATTTTTGAAAGGAATGGATAATAAAGGAATCCGGGAAGAGGAAGAAAGATTATGGTATTAGTAGATTCATGTGGATGGATAGAGTATTTAACTGACTGCCCATTGGCTGATAAATATGAGGAGTATTTGAAAAACCCATCTCAAATTATTATTCCAACTATTGTTCTTTATGAGGTCTATAAGAAGATACGAAGGGAAAGAAGGGAAGAAGAGGCTATTATAATTGCGGCTCAAATGAAAAAGACAAAAGTAATTCCATTAACAGATGAAATTGCTTTATCTTCAGCTGAGTTTAGCTTGAGATATAAACTTCCTCTGGCTGATAGCATTGTTTATGCTACTGCTATCAGAGAAAATGTTCAGGTAGTTACATCAGATTCTCATTTTAAGGGATTAGATAAGGTAATATTTATATAAAACTCGATGTTCAAGTTTTTTAATATTCAGCAATTCTCATTATGGTAAAATGGATAATGGGGAGATATGGAGATTAATCGGTAGGACAGGCATTCTTGCCTGTCATCTGCAACAGGACAGGCAGGAATGCCTGTCCTACCAACAATTCTGTTGATAATCGACACCATCTCCTCTATTCCCTTATTCCCCTTTGAACATAAGTTTTGCCATAATGAGAATTGCTGGAACTATTGAGGAAGTAGCAGGGTTTATGGAAGGTATTTAGTGACAGACCCTAAATATATTCTACATACTTGCCGATATTATATAAGTTATCAGCATCTATCCAGAACCAATAGATGCTGATAGTTGAATGGTTACAACATATTATTTATCAATGTGTTAAGAATAATCAGGCAATTAATGTTTTGCAATTGTAATTTTTTGCTTGACAGGATACTAAAAATATGTTATAGTTATGTTATGTTATTTTTCTCTTTAAAAATAAGAGAAAAACTGCCATACCATTTTTCGCTTGTGGAGGAAATAATGAGAAGCAGTGGATTTATCTTTATAAGCGGGGCATTATTGTATATTGTCCTGTCATTTAGTCCTCTTTCACACTGTTTAAGCAAGGAAGCAGATGCTTCTAATTCAGTTTCAGTAGATTTTAGCCTACCTGACAATGAAGATTTATTAATTAGTGAAGTGGTTAAAAATTATCAATGGCCCGAGGTTTCATTCTCAGAGGATGTTGCTCAGGATTCATCTGAAGGATTTGTATTTGTACGAAAGCTCATCTTTGAAAGATATATCATAAAATCAGGGGATACTCTGTGGTCAATTGCCAGAGATAATAAGATATCGGTAAATACTATTATTGGTACAAATGACTTAAAAGATAAAAGGGTTGTTATTGGAAAAGAAATACGAATACCAAATCAGAATGGAATATCGTATGAGATTAAGGAAGGAGATATTCTGAAATTAATATGCAAAAGGTATAAGGTAGATGTAAAAACAGTCTTGGAAATAAATGGGTTAAATGAAAATCCAGGTGCTTTGTCTTCAGGCAAATCTATTTTCTTGCTAGGGGCAAAACCAATCATCAAGATAGAAGAAAAGAAAGCTGTTAATAAAACTCGATTTGCCTATAAAAAGTATAATAATAAGAAACAGATGTTTGTTCTGCCTGTGCAGAGTGTTATTACATCACACTTTGGATATCGAAATAATGCTACTGGATGTCGAGGAAGAGAGTTTCATGCTGGAATTGATTTAAGGGGATCTGTTG
>Ga0210016_1001241_pt1 | contig 23661 bp, 31 predicted proteins | sample CryGeyCG2014_300_FD_185454 | JGI IMG/M metagenome (GOLD analysis project Ga0210016, IMG submission 185454) | Groundwater microbial communities from aquifer - Crystal Geyser CG02_land_8/20/14_3.00 (SPAdes) (version 2) | ecosystem: Environmental > Aquatic > Deep subsurface > Groundwater | place...
CTTTTGGTTTCTTTTGGTACTCCGCTGATGTTTAGCTCCGGATTAATATTCCCGCCGTCGCAGGTAAACTTGCTCGGTATCGTTTGGTTGTTGCTAAAAACACTGGTTAACTGCATTCGATCTATTATAATCTTAATATATGTCCAATATTTGGCAAATATTGCCTAAACCTATCTTTTGTTTAGCCCCTATGTTCGGCGCGACTGACTCGGCTTTCCGCCAATTACTTTGCGAACTCGGCCGGCCGGACATTATGTTTACCGAGTTTATCAATGTCCAGGCCATTTTTTCTCCGGACATTAAAACCGTTACTCAACTTTTGTCTTACACTCCTCAGGAACAGCCGCTGATTGCCCAACTTTGGGGTTTAGATCCGGAATTGTTCGAAGCCGCCGCCGATTTTATTGTTCGCGCCGGCTTTCAGGGGATAGATATTAACTTCGGCTGTCCGGAAAAAGCCGTGGTTAAAAAAGGCGTCGGCGGCGCCCTGATTGACAATCCGGCTTTAGCCGGAAAAATTATTCAAAGCACGCTTAAAGGCGCCCGCAACCGTCTTCCGGTTTCCGTTAAAACCCGTTTGGGCTATAAAACTATTAATACTGAACCCTGGTTTAAATTTTTATTAAATTTTGAGTTGGCGGCTATTTCCGTTCACTGCCGTACTGCCAAAGCCATGTCTGTCGGTCCAACCCATTGGGACGAGATAGCCAAAATTGTTCAGTTAAAAAATAAATATAATCCTAAAACTTTAATTATCGGCAATGGTGATATTTTTACCCGCGAACTTGCCTATCAAAAAATCAAAGAAACAAAAGTTGACGGCGTCATGATCGGCCGGGGAGTATTTCATGATCCCTGGATTTTTAATTCAATTCAAATCCCCAAAACCAAAACTGATAAAATCGCCGCCTGGGAACGCCATTTAGCTATTTATCGAACCGCTTGGGGGAAAACAAAACCGATTCATCCAATAAAGCGATTTCTTAAAGTTTACCTCAAAGGTTTCCCCGGCGCCTTAACCATGCGCACTGGCCTGATGGATTCTTTATGAAAAAAATTATTTTAGTTTTATTGCTTTTTTTAACCGGTTGTACAACTAAACCTATTTCCGAAACTGTTATTATTTCATCTTCACCCGCCCCGGTTTTAGCTCAATTTGGCAACTATCGTTATGCCTGGGTTAAGTTGGATAACTTAGTCAATCTGAAACTTCTGCCCAATCACGATACCCAGGCCTCTTCCGAAGATTTAGCTAAAACTAATCACTGCCAGATTCTGGTCAATGGCAGCTTTTACGACAAACAGAATCAGCCCTTAGGCTGGTTGGTCAGTCAGGGAGAAACTTTATCAGAGCCGATTACCAGCAGTTTATTCAACGGCTATTTTTATCTTCAATCCGGCCGGCCGGTAATCTCTGCTGTCTTGCCAAAAACCGAAGTGGCTCTTGGCCTGCAATCCGGCCCCTTGCTGATTTTAGATTCCCAGCCTTTGCTTTTAAAAATTAGTAACGACCAGCCCCGCCGCCGGGTCATTGTTGCTTTAAATAATCAAAAAGAGCTGATCTTTCTGGTTTTAACCGGAACCGACTCTCTTTATAGCGGGCCGTTATTAGCGGACACGCCCAAGTTAGTGGCCGCCTTAGGCCAGGCCATTGGTCAAAACCTGGTAGCCGCTCTTAACTTAGACGGCGGTTCCGCCTCCGCTTTTCACACCGGCAAAATCCATTTAAACGAATATGCCTACATCGGCAGTTTTTTTTGCTATAATTAATTTATGAAAAAATTTTTATTGCTTCTGTCTTTTTTTCTGGGGTTAGCCTTAGTTATTAAAATTGTCCCGTTTTCCCTTAAACAGCCTGCCACTATTACCGTTACCGGCGAAGCCAAAAAAGACGAACTGCCGCAAATTGCCCGCTTTTCTGCTTCCGTTACCGCCGCCAACGCCGACAAACAAACCGTTGTTAATGAAGTGAATAGCGCTATGGAAAAAATTATTAAATCAGTTAAAGATTTTGGTATTGATGAGAAAGATATCCAGACCCAGCAAGTCTCGGTTTATCAAACCAAAGAAGAAAGGCTGTCAGCGAAAGACATCTGGCAGGCGGGCAATTCTATCAATATTACTTTAAGAAATATTACCCAAGCTTCAGCTTTGGCAGATTTGTTGCAAGGAAACGGTGCCGCCAATGTCTTTGGCCCGAATTATTCTTTGGACGATACCACTTTGCCCCAGGCAGATAAAATTGCTCTTAAAGATTTTGGTAAAGTTTCCGCTGCCGTCAAGGGTAAAGATTACAATCAGGTTGTGACTCAAGCCGATTTGGAGGTTGGGAGCTTCATTATTTCCCATATTAAAAAAACCTATCCAGATCACAATGTTATTGATGAAGAAGCCGGCGGTATTTATACTGACTTTTTTGGCAAAGCTATCGACTATACCGATCCCTTAACTAAAACCAAAGACAATTTTACTGTCTGCGCCGCCACTCCGATTTTGCACCAGCAACTGCAAAAAATTATTCATGAATTTTCCTAAGTCGCTTAAGTTACCAAAGTTTCTTACCTATATTATTCTTACTGCCTCTTTACTGTTAAATGCTGTGCTATTAGGCCGTTCGTCGGCAGGCGGCGATATCCAAGTCATCGGCGTCATTGACGGCGATACGCTGGTTATGGACGGCAAGGTGCGTTTGCGTTTGCGCCACTTAGACGCCCCGGAACTTCAGTTTTGCGGCGGAACTGAAGCCAAAGACTTGCTGACCAAATTAGTGGACCAAAAAAAGATTCGGGTGGAAGAAAAAATCATGGACCAGCAGGGCAGGCCGATGGCTTTAGTTTATTTAGGCGATACTTTAATTAATCAAACAATGCTCGAATCCGGCTGGGTCCGCTATCACAGCGACCAGACGACGCAGACAGAAAAAATTCAGGCGGCGGCTAATCAAGCCAAAGCCGACCGGTTGGGGATTTTCAACCCCCAATGCTACCAGAAAGAAAATCTAGATAATCCAAAATGTAATATTAAAGCTAATATTGACAAAAGCACTAAAGTGAAAAAATATTACCTGCCCGGTTGCGCCCAGTATGCCTTTACGATTGTCGAAAAAGATTTAGGCGAAGACTGGTTTTGCACCGAAACAGCCGCCCAAGCCGCCGGCTTCACCAAGGCCGCTACGTGTAAATGATCTTCACACCTCTAAGGTGTGATAGAGGTAATTTACCAACTTCCGCCGCCGCCGCCGCCAGCAAAAAAAATACAGTCGCAGTAATTAAAACTTTGGTATTCTCTTGTCTCTGTCTGGCGCTGATTAAAATCATCGGAATGCAAACCAATTGAGAACTTAAAGAAAGTACAATCACCGGCCTGAAGATGTTGTTTAGCAATAACATAATTGCCCCGATCAGTACTGTTAATGCCTTGCTTTGATTTGCCTTAAACAGATATTTGGCCAATAAGTAAACCGTTAAGCACATAACTCCCAACATCGGCAACCCGTCAATAATCAAAGTGGCCAAGTTAGAGTGATAATGGTGGATAGAACTGCCCAGCCCGATTATCATGATTCCGTAAAATAACCACCAAAACTCTTTTTTATTTATTTTATGTTTTCTTAATAATTTATATACCTTCCAACCACAGATAAAAAAAGCCAGGTTGGTGATTAAATTAACTGGCTGGCCATGCAAATTATTTTTCAGAAATTCACAATTTGGCCGGCTTCTGACGAATAATTCAAACTGATCAAACATAAAAAGGCTTGTTATATCAATCTAAAGCCTGCCACACCGTAGCCTTTCGGCGAAGGGTGGTCGGGGTGAGTGGACTCGAACCACCGAAAACCTCTCGCACCCCATGCGAGCGCTCTAGCCAACTGAGCTACACCCCGATTTTAATTCCCTTCATTTTAACATAGCTTTTTCCTGTTGACATCTTCGGGTTTTATTTGATTTAATAAAATTAATGCCCAAATTGACAAATATCACAAAATTGTGATATTAATATATTATATGGATTGGCAAACTCATAAAAAAAAATTATTAAAAAACTCTAATTTTAGAAAAGCGTTAAAAAAAGATCGCTTGGAATACGATATTGCCAGAGCAATTATTAAAGCCAGGATAAAATATCAATTGACTCAAAAACAGCTGGCAAAAAAATTACACACAAAACAATCAGTTATTTCGCGTGTCGAAAATGCTCAAACAACCGCGTCGGTTTCTTTCCTTCAACGTTTGGCGGGAATATTCGGCGGGGAGTTAAAGATTAGTTTTAGCGGGATTTAATTTTCTTCTTGACACTTTCGGTAAATCTTTGTTTAATGGAAGCTATGACCGATAATCCGAAACTTCAGGCAATTAAAGTGGCGATGGAGCAGATCGAAAAACAATACGGCGTTGGCTCGATCATGAAATTAGGCGATAAAAAACATCAGGAAGTGGCCTCCATTTCTACCGGTTCGATTGCTTTGGATATTGCCTTAGGCGTCGGCGGTCTGCCCCGCGGCCGCATCAGCGAAATTTTCGGTCCGGAAGCTTCCGGTAAAACCACCCTTTGCTTGCACGTTATTGCCGAAGCCCAAAAAGCCGGCGGTACGGCCGCTTTCATTGATGCCGAACATGCCCTTGATCCTCAGCGGGCCGAATCCATTGGCGTTAAGCTGGACGATCTTTTAATCTCTCAACCCGATACCGGCGAACAAGCTTTGGAAATTGCTGAGACTTTAATCCGCTCCGGCGCGATTGATGTAATTGTTATCGATTCGGTGGCCGCCTTAGTTCCCAAAGCCGAAATCGAAGGCGAAATGGGCGATGCCATTATTGGGCTTCAGGCCCGGTTGATGAGTCAGGCCATGCGCAAGCTCACCTCGGCCATTGCCAAATCCAAGGCCGTGATTATTTTCACCAACCAAATCCGCATGAAAATCGGCGTCATGTTCGGCAACCCGGAAACCACTCCCGGCGGCAAAGCCTTAAAATTTTATGCTTCCATCCGCCTGGACTGCCGTAAAATCGGCAACATCCAGGACGGCGAGGTAATTATCGGTTCCCGCCACCGGATTAAAGTCGTTAAAAACAAAGTTGCCCCGCCTTTCCGCCAGGCCGAACTCGACATTCTCAACGAAGGCGGTATTTCCCGGACTGGCGGTTTAATCGACTTAGCCGTTGAATACAACATTATTGTTAAATCCGGCAGTTTCTATAAATACAACAATCAAGTTTTAGGCCAAGGCAAAGAATCTGTTAGGTTTAAACTGGAAGAAGATCCCAAACTGGCTAAAGCGATTGAAGCCGAAGTTTGGAAACACTTTAAAGCTGAAGAAACTCCGTCCGAAAAACGCCGCCGCGGCCGGCCGGCCAAAAAATAATGGCCATTGTCAGCACCTTTGAGTACCTCACCGCCAAAGCCTTAAGATTATTATCTTACCGTCCCCGCAGCATCCGGGAAATTAAGAAGCGTTTAACCAAAACTAACGCCGATACTAATACCATTAATCGGGTTATCAATAATTTAATTGAGCAAAACTTGCTTAACGACCAGGAGTTTGCCCGCTGGTGGGTGGATCAAAGAGTTAAGTTCCGTCCCCGGGGCAACTATGCTTTAACCCAGGAGTTGGCGCAAAAAGGCCTTGACCGGGAAATTATCGATTCGGTTTTGTTGTCTTTTGACGCCGAGCTGGCCCTAGCTAAAAAACTGCCTCAGTCAAAACTTTCTTCCCGGGGGTTTTCTTTCTCCGTCATTGACGCCTTAAATGCAAAAGAGTAGAATACCCCTAGTTGATAAATGGTTATTAGAAGATCAAATGTTATTAAAATTAAGACAAATTAGTCAATCTTCAACCACTCCTTTGCTGGAGTAATCCGGACCGTTTATCTTCCAAAGAAAGGTTTTATATGTCATTTTTTAAGCGGATTACGCAAATTATTAGTGGTGGCAAAGCAACTGTTCCCGTTAAAGCTAAGATTGTGCCGGCGGTTAAAAAGCCGGTTGTTCCGGTTGTTGACCAAACCCAAGTTGTTGCCGCCCAGGCTCAGGCCCGGGAGTTAATCATTGAAGCTAAGGATCAGGCTTTGCGGATTAAAAGCGAAGCCCAGTCAGAAAGGGAGAAGGCTGTCCGCCAGCTGGCGGAAATCGACCATCGTTTAGGGGCGATCGAACAGCGGGAAAAATCCACTGCCGGTCAGGAAAAACATTTACAATCAGAGTTAACCAGAATCGAAACCATCAAAAAACAGCAGTTAGATAAACTGGAAGCCATTGCCAAATTAAGCCAGCCTGAAGCCCATGATTTAATTTTAAAACTCTATCAGCGCCGCATGGCCCGGGAAGCGGCCGAGATTATCAGAGATGCCGAAACCGCCGCCAAAGCCGAAGCCGAAACCAAAGCCAAAGAGATTTTAGTGGAAGCCATGCGTCATGGGGCGACCGATTACGTTGCCGAATACACGGTTTCCTTAGTCAAAGTAGCCGATGAAGACATGAAAGGCCGGGTGATCGGCCGCGAAGGCCGGAATATCCGGACTCTGGAAAAAGTTACCGGCGTGGAAGTGGACTTAGATGAACCGGGAGTGATCCGGCTGTCTTGTTTTGACCCGGTCCGCCGCGAAATTGCCCGGGTGACTCTGGAGAAACTGATGGCTGACGGCCGGATTCAGCCGTCCCGGATCGAAGAAATTCTCTCGCAAACTAAAAAAGATATTAGCCGGATTATCCGCCAGGAAGGCGAAAAACTTTGCCATGCCATTAAAGTTTTTAATCTGCCGATTGAAATCATTGATATGCTCGGCCGCTTTAAATACCGCTTTTCTTATGGCCAAAACATGATCGCCCACACCTTGGAGGAAACTAAAATTGGTTTAAAGCTGGCCTATGAAGTCGGTGCCGATCCGAACATTGTCCGCTTAGGCTGTTTGCTCCACGATATTGGCAAGGTCATTGACGAAGAAGAGGGGACGCACGTTGAATTGGGTGTCAAATTTTTAAAGCAATACCGTATTCCCCAGGCCGTGATTAACTGTGTCGCCGAACATCACGAAGACAAACCGTTTTCTTCGCTGGAGTCGACTTTAACCTACATCGCCGATGCCATTTCCGGGTCCAGGCCGGGTGCCCGCTATGCTGACCACGAAGGTTATTTGAAACGCATGACCCAGCTGGAAGAAATTGCCGCTTCGTTTGAAGGGGTGGAAACTGCCTATGCCATCCAGGCGGGCAGAGAAGTCCGGGTCATGGTTAAACCGGCTGTTTTAACCGATGACCAAAGCGTTAAATTAGCCAGTGACATCCGGGATAAAATTAAAGAACAGGTGCAGAACTTTCCCGGTCAGATTAAAGTTACCGTTATTCGGGAAATGCGCTCCGAAGCCATTGCCGGCTAATTTAATCAATTAAATTGGCACTTGATTTAGGTTGATACATCGGCTATATTTATTCTGTTATGACAAAAACAGCCATTTTAGAAATCATTGCCAAAAAAGCCCACCTGACTAAAAAAGCCGCCGCTGAAGCCATTGACGCCTTCTTAGATGAAATTGTCCGCCAGATTGATAAAGGTGAAAAAGTCGTTTTATCCGGTTTCGGCACTTTCAAAATCAGCAAAGTCAAAGACAAAAAAGGCCGCAACCCTCAAACCGGTGCTGATTTAATCATCAAAGGCCACCGCGTCGTCCGCTTCTTAGTCGGCAAAACCCTCAAGCGCCTGGTCAAAAAGTAATTCCCTCTCCAAATATAACTTTTATTCTTTCCTGTTATAATTTTCTCATGAGAAAATTCTGGGCTTACTATGTTACTCATTTAATTGATGCTTTGCTTTATCGGGCCGAGATTTTTGTTTGGGTCCTAACCGACATTGGTCCGGCGTTAGTGGCTTTGGTTTTTTGGTTGGCGGCTTTTCAGGCCCGCCCAAATATTGCTGGTTATTCATTGCCGCAGATGGTTTTATATTATTTTGGTGTAATGTTGGTTAAAAATTTAATTGGCATTCAGCCGCAGTACCATTTAGCCGAGGAGATTCGCGATGGGACCTTTTCAAAATATTTACTTAAACCATTAAACTTTCTCATTTACCGGCTGGGAGGAATTTTTGCCTGGCGGACCGTTCGCTTAATTTTCTTTTTGCCCTTCTTGCTGATTCTTCTTTATTTTTTTATTCATCAAGTTAATATCTTCAGACTCTCTTGGTTAAATTTTATTGCTTTCTTAGTCAGTTTAGCTTTAGCCTTTTTTCTTCAGTTTTTACTTAAAATTATTCTTGGTTTAGCGGCCATTTGGTTTACAGAAGTTGGTTGGTTGTTTTTTGGCTTTGCGGTTGTTTCCAGTTTTTTGAGCGGTGAATTGATTCCCTTAGACTTATTCCCCCAAGGCTTAATTGTCATCAATAATTGGCTGCCTTTCAAATACATGCTCTATTTCCCTTTATCTTTAGGGTTAAATCGGGTTAACGGTCTTCAAGCCATCAGCTCAGGTTTGCTGATTCAGTTTTTTTGGTGCCTGTTGGTTTATTGGCTCTACCGCCGGGTCTTCAAAGCCGGCACTAAAACTTACTCGGCTTACGGAGGTTAAATGAAGCGCTACCTTAAACTTTACTGGTCATTTTTTAAAAACTGCCTGATTCGGGAGATGGAATTCCGCAGTCATTTTTTTCTTATTAATTTTATTAGCTTGAGTTGGGCGATTTGTTTTCTGCTTGTTTATTTTTTTATTTATCAGCACGTTGATTCGGTTCAGGGTTGGACATTAGAACAGGTTTTGCTTTTAACTGCCATTTATTTTTTTATCGACCGGATTTTTGACAGTTTTTTTGAGATAAATTTTGACAATTTTATCAACTTGGTCAACCAAGGGGACTTAGATTTGGTTTTAACTAAGCCTGTTTCCTCCCAGTTTATCGTCTCCCTGCGGCGCTTCTCTTTTAGTATGGTTTTTAGTAATATCGCCATGATAGGAGTTATTGTTTATCTGTGTCGCCTCTATTTCTGGCCCTTAAGCGGCTGGGTGATTATCAATTTCTTAATGTTAATTATTTGCGCGATCGTGATTACTTACTCATTATGGTTTATCACCTTATTGCCGGTTTTTTGGTGGGGCAGGGCCCGGAACTTAAACGAATTTTTTCGGCCCATTCACCAGCTTGGCCGGGTCCCTATCGATGTTACCGGCAAATTAAAACCATTTTTGACTTATGTCATTCCTTTGGCGTTTATTTCCACTATTCCGGCCCAGGCTTTAATTGGCCGGCTGTCAATTCATTTAGTTTTTTACGGTGTTTTTGTTGCCGGCTTTTTGCTTTGGTTATCGCACCGCCTCTGGCGTTTTAGCTTAAAACACTACACCTCCGCCTCATCATAGGTTCTTGACAAGGGACTAAAAAGGGACTATTATAGTACTATATGGATACAATTCAACTTAAGGTTACCTTGCCGGTGGCGCTTTACGATTATTTAGAGTCTAAGGCTCAGCGCTTTGGTTTGGCGATGGCCACTTATATTAAGCACCTAGTGATAAAAGACGTGGAAGATATGGATCTGCCCACTTTTAAAATGAGTCCAAAAACCGAAGCAGTAGCCCTGCAGGCTCTCAAAGATCACCGGGCTGGAAAAACTAAACTTCTTCGGTCGATTGATGATTTGTTATGAAGATTTTTTTCACTGCGCATTTCCGTCTGGCATATAAACAACATTGTAAGAAAAATCCTCAATTAAAAACAAAAATCGAACGCCAAATCAATTTTTTTCGGAAAAATATTCTTCATCCGTCTTTACGGGTTCACAAACTTAAAGGCAAAAGAAATAATCAAATGGCTTTTTGGATTGAAGGAAATTTACGGATTACTTATATCAAAGACGATTCAGATTATATCTTAACCGATATTATCACCCACGACGAATACTGAAGACGCTTTCGTGTTAAAATAATTCATGTCCGTAATCTCCGTTTCCAATTTAAAAAAATATTACCGGGTTTACAAAAAAGAGCCGGGCTTAGCCGGTTCAATCAAATCATTGTTCCACCGGAAATACGAAGACGTCAAAGCCGTTAACGATATTTCTTTTTCCATCAGCGAAGGCGAACTGGTTGGTTTTATCGGCCCCAACGGCGCCGGCAAAACCACGACTTTAAAAGTTCTTTCCGGCCTTTTATACCCGACTGCCGGCGCGGTCCAAGTTTTAGGGTTTACTCCTTTTGACCGCAAACCTGCCTTTCAAAAACAGTTTTCCCTAGTTATGGGCCAGAAAAACCAGCTCTGGTGGGACCTGCCGGCCTTAGACTCGTTTCTTTTGAACAAAGAAATTTACGAAATTCCCAACGATCAGTTTCAGGCCACTTTAACTCAGTTAGTGGAGATGCTGAGCTTAAAAGAATTTTTAAAAGTTCAGGTCCGGAAACTTTCCCTGGGCCAGCGGATGAAGTGCGAGCTGGCCGCTTCCTTACTGCATTCCCCCAAAGTTTTATTTTTAGATGAACCGACCATTGGTTTGGATGTGGTCATGCAAAAAAAGATCCGCGATTTCTTGAAAGACTATAATCAGAAATTCCAAGCCACCATCATTCTTACTTCTCATTACATGGACGATGTTAAAGAATTATGTAACCGGGTGATTATTATTGATAAGGGCCAAATATTTTTTGACGGCCGCCTGGACCAGATTATTAAAAAATACGCCGACCATAAAACCTTAGAAGTTATTTTTGAAGGCCCGATTGAGAAACCAGACTTTAAAATTATTCCTGATGCCAAAATTAGCGATTACAGTCCGCCCCGGGTGATTTTTTCCGTCAAACGCCGGCTGGCCAATCAGGTGGCCGCCAAACTTTTAACCAAATTCCACGTCGCCGATTTAAACATCACCGAAAGCTCCATTGAAGATATTATCCGTGAAGTTTTTACCGGCCGCGATCTTTCCTAAATGAAAAAATACTGGTTAATCTTCCGTCTTTCCTGGCAGAATGCTTTAACTTACCGCTTAAATTTTGTCATGTGGCGGGTGCGCTCAATTATCGGTTTTCTCGCCAGCTACTTATTTTGGTTAGCCATTGTTAACAGTAATCAGAACATCGCCGGTTACAACCCCTCACTTTTATTAACCTATATTTTTGTCTCCGCCTTTTTAAGAAACCTGGTTCTTTCCAATGTCAGCTATGGCGCCTGCGTGGAAATCGCCGGCGGCGATTTAAGCAATTATTTAATTAAACCGCTCGGCTATTTTAAATACTGGCTGACCAGGGACTTGGCTGACAAAGCTTTAAATTTAAGCTTTTTCAGCGTAGAAATAATTATCTTTTATTTAATTTTAAAACCGCAGATAGTCTTGACTCAGCATTTATGGTTATTTTTAGCCATCAGTTTTTTGGCCGCTTTGCTTTATTTTTTCTTAAGTTTCCTAATCAGTACTTATGCTTTTTGGCATCCGGAGCATAACGGTTGGCCTTTCCGGTTTTTATTTATCATGCTTTTAGATTTTCTTTCCGGCTCCAGTATCCCTTTGGATATTTTTCCGCCCCAAATCGTTAAAATTTTTCAGGTTTTGCCTTTCAGCTACCTGGTTTTTTACCCCAATCAAATTTGGCTTAATCGGGTCAACACCAATCAAATCATTAATATTTTCCTGATCACTTCTTTTTGGCTGATTGCTTTTTACTTAATTTTCCGCCTGGTTTGGCGTCGGGGTTTAAAAAATTATAGCGCCTACGGCCGCTGATTTATGAAGCTGAAACGTTATCTTATCTATTGGTTAAAAACCAGCGAATTAACTTTCGAATCTCTTATTGCTGACAAACTCTCATCCACTTTATTTATTAGCGGTAAACTATTGCGCTTTTTTTTCATGCTGGGATTTTTACTGGCCATCAAAGAAAAAATTAAATTGGTCTCCGGTTATAATATTGACCAGCTGGTAATTTTTTTCTTAATTTATAACTTGTTTGATCTGGTTGGTCAGCTGTTTTACCGCGGGGTTTACTGGTTCAGAAGCGACATTCTTTCCGGCGACCTGGATTTTAAACTGGTCAAGCCCATTAATCCCTTATTTCAAATTTTAACCTCGCATACTGACTTTTTAGACATCCCTCAGCTATTTATTGTTGTTGTTATTTTAATCATCAGGTTGCCCCACGTTGCTTGGCAGAATGTTTTGGTCTTTAGTTTATTAAGCTTAATTTCTATGCTGATTTTAACCGCCGTTCATATTTTTGTCGCCGCCCTCGGCGTCATTACCACCGAAGTTGACCACACTATCTGGATTTTCCGGAGTTTATCCGGCATGGCCCAGGTTCCGATCGATATTTACTCACCCAGCGTGAGGGGCTTTTTAACCTTTGTTATTCCGATCGGCCTGATCTTTACCTTTCCGGCCAAAGCCCTTTATGGTTTATTAACTCCGGCCTTAATTTTCTGGACAATCGGTTTTGCTTTGGTTTTTTATTACTTATCCTTAAAATTCTGGTACTATAGTTTAAAGACCTATGCCTCTGCTTCCAGCTAAATTTAAAACTGACTGCCTGGCCCTGATTTTACTGACATTAGTTGGCTTAATTTTTATCCGCTTTTTCTTTTTGCCGACCTTTCCGTCTACTCACGATGGTCAGAATCATCTGGCCCGCCTGGCCAATTTAGACTTAGCTTTCCGCGACGGCCATTTTCCTTTCCGTTGGGCCACTAACTTAAATCATGGTTTTGGCTACCCTGTTTTTAACTTTAACTATTATCTGCCGGAATTTATCAGTCTGACTGTTTCTAAGGCTAATCTTTCTTTTGAAACCAGCCTGAAAATTATGATTGCTGCCGCCTATATCTTCGCTAGCCTTTTTTGGTATTTGTTTTTGCGCCTTTACTTTAAGCCTTTGGCCTCATTTTGCGGCTCACTTTTTTCCCTTTCGGCGATTTACCCCTTAGTCATTATCTGGGTGCGCGGCAGTCCGGGGGAAACCTTAGCTTTAGCCCTGTTTCCTTTAATTTTATTATTACTTAAAACACTGTCTAAAAAACCTAGCCGGTTATTGTTTTTTCTGACAACTGTTAGTTTGTTGGCGTTTTTACTGAGTCACAATATCACGGTATTGTTTGGTTTGCCGCTATTGTTTATTTTTAGTCTTTTAAATCGCCGCTCTTGGTTTATTACCGTTGCCCCATTTATTTTCAGTCTGGGTTTAAGTTTGTTTTTCTGGCTGCCAATAGTCATGGAAAAACAGTTTACTTATTTAAAGTACTTTGATTCTGGCGGCTATTTAGCCCACTTTCCTTCTTTTTGGCAATTAATTTATTCCCGCTGGGGCTTTGGCTATTCTGTTCCCGGCACTGCTGACGGCTTTTCTTTTCAGCTCGGTCCGTTTCATTGGCTGGCGGTGATTATCTCATTTATTTATTTAAAAAAGACCACTTTAATTAAACGAACTTGGTTATTTTTTGCTTTAATTTTCTTAATTTATTTATTTTTAACCTTGCCCATTTCCGCTTTTATCTACCGTTCCCTGCCGTTCCTTAATTTTATCCAGTATCCCTGGCGCTTATTATTATTTCTGACTTTATCGTCAATTTGGCTGGCCGCCTTTGTGGTCCAGCACCAACCAAAGCTTGGTTTATTTTTAAGCTTGTCCGCTGTCATTTATGCCTTAATTATTGCCAAGCCGCAGGGCGGATTTAACTGGCCTAATCACTATTACTATCTTTTTCCTTTTACCAGTACTGTTGGCCAGGAAGCCATGCCGGTTTGGTTTGATGAAGCCAAAAACTCTCAGCTGTTTGATTCTAGTGATAAAGTGGTTGGCCCTCTCAACTTTAAGCCAAGCCTTTGGCAGACCCAAACCCATATTTATGAGGTTACGGTTGATAAAGCCGCCGCCGTCTTTGAAAAAACCGCCTACTTTCCCGGTTGGGAGTTAACCGTCGACGGAAAACCCTCAGCCATTATTTATGATAATCAGGATTATCCCGGTTTAATCGGTTACCGCTTGATTCCTGGCACCCATACCATTGCCACCCGCTTTACCGAACACACTCCTGCGCGCCGGTTAGGTGACAGCCTTTCCCTTATTAGTTTTGGATTATTTATTTTCAACCTGATTGCTTTTCCTAAGTTACTTAAGATACTAAAGTTTCCTAAACATTAATGTTGACAAAATTTTATCAAAGTAAATTAGTATTAGCTGCGGAAACTTTGCTTCTTTCGGCATTCCTGTTATTTTCAGCCAAGATTTTTCCGAACTGGTTGGTTTATCGGCATTGGGTGATGTTGGCTGGATTAATTTATGTTTGGTTGTTTGTCTGGTCACAACACTTTGGTTGGAAACAGTTAGGTTTTCAGTCAATAAATTTTAACCGGTCGTTAGCCGTACTTATCCGGCCGACGTTATTAACCGTGTTATCCGTTGTTGCCTTATTTGTATTTTTGCCGCTTAAGTATGTGTATCCTTTAGGGGTAGCGGGAGTTGGAATTTATCCGGTTGGCATCAGTGTTTTACGTTACAGTTTTATTTCTGTGCCTCTGCAGGAAATTATTTTTCGGTCGTATTTGATTAATCGAGCAAGCATTGTTTCTAAAAATCAATTATTAATTCGTGTCTATGCAGCAACAATTTTTATGTTAATTCACGTCCCTTTTAAAACCACACCTTTAATCTTAGGGTCACTAAATTATGTTGAGCCACATTCTTATTGGCCTAACTTATGTATTATTGATGTTTTTTCTTAGATAACCTTTGGTGTTAAAATTAATCAAATGACCATCAAGGAGAAATTTATTGGCGGCGAAGCGGAAATGACCTATCCGCACATCAGGCCGGAATTACAATCCAAAATTAAATCAATTGTCGTCAAAGAATTTCAGGGCATCGATCATCTGCCGGATTCTTTAACAGCCTTAATTTAAAAAGCGTATTCCTGTTTTACTTTTTCCGCCAGCATCATTTTCATCAGGGATTGGTAGGGTACATCCCGATTATTGGCCATGATTTTTAAAGCGGCCAATAATGATTCCGGCAGCCTGATGGTGATCGGCCGTGTTGACGGTTTTAATTGGGATAAATCCAGTTTAACTTCTTCAAAAGTATCAAAATAATCGGTCAGGTCATGAGTTGTCCAAAATTCTCGTTCCTGATCTTCATTTTTGAACCGGGGAATTTGTTTGATTTTCTTATTTTTTATCATAAATTTTCCTTTCTTTTCTGCTCAAATCACGAGCAGAGATAATTCTTATCTTATTATTTCTGAAGGTAAAAATTATAAATAATTGTCTTTTTATTCTTGTTTTTCCGATGGCAATATATCTTTTTTCTTTTTGTGAATGTTTTTTGTCTCGCAGGGTATGTAGAGGCTTATTGAAAAAAATCTGTTCACATTCATGATAGCTGACTTTATGTTTGATTAAATTTTTCTCCTTATTGCCTTTATTCCAGTCAAATTTATTGGGAATAATTTTTATTATTTTAGGCATTGTGTATGTAATGATACAATACATCATAATATTTTGTCAAGAATCAAATTCTGTTAAAATAATCTATGCTTCCATTTGGTCACACTGCTGTTGGTTATTTAATCGCCAAAAAATCCAGGCAAAAATTAACGCTAAAAGAAATTGTTTTAGTCGTCGTAGCCGCCAATATTTTTGACTTGGATTTTTTCTTGCTCACTATTTTAGGAATAACCGGCGGCCAACATCATTATTATCTTGGGCATACTCCCTTAATAGGTTTGATTTATTGGCTGATTATATATTTGGCTTTCCGACATAAATTCCCCCGGCAAATTTTTGTGTTAGTTGCGTTGGCGTTGTTAAGCCATTTAGTCATCGATGATTTTAGTTATTGGTTGACGCTGGTTGGTTTAGAAAAAGACGTTTCCTCACAAGTTAACTGGTTTTTTCCTTTTACGCAGAAAAATCCACCCTTGGAACCGCTTACCAATTGCGAAGTTTTAAAAATATATTTGTTTCAAGCCCCCTAAACTGTTTTATTTGGAAATTATTGTTGCGATTACTGCCTTGGTCGTTTTCTTTCGTGCTAAAATACGAGCGCGATGAAAAAGGCTAAAACTTACTTTATTTATACCTTCGGCTGCCAGATGAATAAAAGCGACTCGGAGCGGATTGCCGGCGACTATCAAACCAGGGGATTTCAGCCGGCCAAAAATGTTAAAGAAGCCGACGAAATTGTGATTAATACCTGTTCCGTGCGTAAATCCGCCGAAGATCGGGTCATCGGCCTACTTTTAAATTTAGCCAAAAATAAAGGCAAGAAAAAGATAATTTTAACCGGCTGTATGATTCATTACGGCCGCCGCCGCCTGCTGGAAATGTTGCCCCAAGTGGACGAAATTTTGCCCATTAACGAGGTCGGTTTTAATTCTCCCTCAATCCGGCGCGATAAAATTAATGCCTGGGTGCCGATTTCTAATGGCTGCAACTCCTTTTGCTCCTACTGTATCGTCCCTTATTCCCGCGGCCGGGAAACCTCCCGTCCGGAAAAAGATATTCTTGATGAAATCCGCCAACTAATTGATAAAGGCTACACCGAAATTACCTTGTTAGGCCAAAATGTTAATTCTTTTGGTTTGGATAAAATTGGGATTGGTCTGCGCAAAGCCCGGCCGCGCCAGGGCATTCCGCCGTTTGTTGAATTATTGGAAAAAGTTTGCCGCTTTAATAAATTAAAGAAAATCAGATTTATGACTTCCAATCCTTGGGATTTTTCCGACGCCCTGATTGACTGTATTGCCCAGCATCTGCAAATTGACCGTTTTGTCCATCTGCCGGTCCAGTCCGGCTCCAACAGAATTTTAAAATTAATGAACCGCGGCTATACCTGGCAGGATTATTTAAAATTAGTTAAAAAATTAACTGCCAAAGTTAAGGATTTAACTTTAGGTACCGATATTATTGTCGGTTTTCCCGGCGAAACCGAACCAGATTTTCAGGCTACGGTTAACTTGGCTAAGAAGGTTAATTGGCAGGTAGCTTTTGTCGCCCGCTATTCGCCCCGGCCGGGAACTGCGGCTGCCAAAATGGCCGATGATGTTTCCGCGGCCGAAAAAAAACGTCGCTGGCAGATTTTAGAAAATTTAATTAATCAGCCTTATTTAACCAACCGGCCAAAAGTAATCAAATGACTAAAATTTTAATTATCTGCGGACCGACGGCGACCGGCAAGACCAAGCTGGCCGTGAAGCTGGCTCAAAAATTTAACGGCGTGCTTATTTCTGCCGATTCTCGCCAGGTTTTCCGGGGCATGGATATTGTTACTGGCAAAGACAAACCCAAAGGCGTTACTATCTACGGTTATGATTTAATTAAGCCGGATGAGGATTTTTCCGTCGCCCATTTTGTCAAATATGCCCGCGCTTTAATTAATCAAATTAGTTCGTCGGCCGGCGGATTTCCGATTATCGTCGGCGGTACCGGGTTATATCTAAACTCTTTAGTCAGTCCGCCGCAAACCTTAACCGTGCCTCCCAATTGGCCCCTGCGGAAAAATTTAGCCAATTTTTCCGCTCGTAAATTACTTAAGCTGCTTAAGCAACTTAATCCGGGTCGGTTGGCGCAAATGAACCATTCGGATCAGCAAAACCCCCGCCGTTTAATCCGCGCCATCGAGGTTAACCTGCAAGGACAGTCCCTGCAGGTTCCGAACCTGCAGGCGGAATTCGATGTTTTATGGATTGGTTTGACTGCCGATAAAACCACATTAGCTGAAAAAATAGAAGCGCGGGTAAAACAAAGGGTTAAGGCCGGCGCTGTCAAAGAATGGCAGCGGCTGAAGAAAAAATACCGGGCAAATCTGCCCTCAATGTCTGCCCTTGGCTATCGCCAACTGCCGGATGTTGCCAAGTGGATTAAAGCCGAACAGCAGTATAGCCGCCGCCAGCTGACCTGGTTTAAGAAAAATTCCCATATTCATTGGTTTGATATCACTCAGGCCTTTCAGATTCCGGTAGTCAACTTAGTTAAAGCTTGGTATACTAAAAAATAATATGGAATCTACCAAAAAAGTCGAGATTTCTTCCAAAACGATTGTCTTTACTGTTTTTTTCTTAATCTTCATGTGGTTTTTATACAGGATTCGTTACTTACTGCTTTTACTCTTTATCGCCGTTATTTTTATGTCGGCCTTAAGTCCTTTAGTGGATAAACTGGAAAAACGGAAAATCCCCCGGGCATTAGGGACGCTTTTTTTCTACATCTTAATTATTACCGTTATTAGTCTGGGAATCGCTTCTTTGGTACCGCCCTTGGTGGAACAATCAACCCGGTTAGTTGCCAGCTTTCCCGAGGATATTAACCAGCTGACCAAAGGTCTCATTAATATGTCAGTCTTACAGCCTCATCTTCAGGCTCTGCCTGAACAAATTCTTAAAATTACCCTTGGAGCTTTAAATAATATTATTGGTTTACTGACTTTCTTGGTAATTCTTTTTTATCTGATTATGGAGCGGAAAAATCTAAAAAAATATTTGCTCTTTCTTTTCGGTAAAAACGCCAAGGAAGAACACGCGGAAATTTTTATTTCCAAGCTCGAGCATAAACTCGGCGGCTGGGTGCGCGGTCAGTTAACCCTGATGTTTATCGTTGGCTTGTTATCTTATTTTGGTTTGACTTTTTTGGGTGTCGAGTATGCCATTCCTTTAGCCTTTTTAGCCGGACTTTTGGAAGTTATTCCCACCATTGGTCCGACTCTTTCCGCCATTCCCGCTGTTTTGGTCGCCCTGGGCGGATCGCCGGTTTTGGCTCTGGCCACGCTGGCGCTGTATGTATTAATTCAGCAGCTGGAAAACAATTTGATTGTTCCCAAAGTTATGTCCAAAGCCGTTGGCTTAAGCCCTTTAGTGGTTATCTTGGCTTTAATTGCCGGGTTTAGGATTGCCGGCATCGCCGGTGCGGTTCTCTCGGTGCCGACAGTTTTATTAACCGAAATAATTATTAACGATCTCTATAAACTTCATTATCGAAAATGAAGCTGTTGTTAACTTCTGCTGGTTTGGTTAATCAACCAATTATTGATGCCTTAGCTGATTTAGTCCAAAAGCCGTTTAAAGAATTAAAGCTCGCCTTCATTCCAACGGCCGCCAATGTTGAACCTGATGGCAAGGAATGGCTGATTGACGATTTAAATAATTGTAAAAAACTAAACTTTAAACAAGTGGATATTATCGATATTTCCGCTGTTTCTAAAGCCATTTGGCAGCCGCGTTTGGAGCTGGCAGATATTTTATTTTTTGGCGGCGGCAACACTCATTATTTAATGTCTTGGATCGAGAAATCAAGCTTAAAAGCTTTATTAACTGATTGGTTGAAAACTAAAATCTATCTTGGTTTATCTGCCGGTAGCGAAATTGCTTGCCGTAAACGGTCAGATAAATATAATGCTCATTTTTTCGGCGAACCAAACAATAATAAAGAGTATGAGTGTTTAGGTTTGGTGAATTTTCAAATTATTCCTCATCTAAATTCTCCTTATTTTCCCAATGACCGTCTTCCTCGAATAGCTCAGATTGCTCCGGAAATGAAAACACCCGTTTATGCTCTGGATGATAATTCTGCCGTCAAAGTTGACGGTGATAAGGTTGAAATCATCTCCACCGGCGCTTGGCAGAAGTTTAACTAAAATTTAAAGCTCTTAATTTTTTTGATTATTTCTTCTTTGATTTTTCCCCAACTGACATCTTGATGCATTCTTGGCATTGGTTGGTTTTCAGCATTGTCAAAATATACCAATGATTTTAATATATGCGGCAAGTTATAGTTCGTCTTTGAATATTTTTTATCCAGCTCCTTAAATAATTCTTCAAAAGAAAAATGTTTTAACAGAAAATAAATATCAATAAAATCTTTTTTGCTTCCTCTCATACCGATTGTTTGTAGTTTAGTGCAGGCAATATCAATCAGCGAACTTAAATTAATATTTTGCCAGTCAATTATTGGCTCAAGTAATGGATAAGGATATTCTAAAAATTGCAGCTTAATTCCTGTAAGGCTAGTGTTTAATGTTCCTTCGCTTATTTCGGTGCCTTCCAGTTTTCCAAAAACTTCTATTTTTGCCTGTAATTTAATTGGGTCAAAATTATTTTCAGTAAACCAATCTAAATCTTCTGATTCGCGGTGGCCTAAAAATAAAGACAAAGCTGTGCCGCCGGTCAGATAAAAATCATGTAGCCAGTCTGGATTTTTGTCTTGTAGTAGGGAAATTAATTCTTTAGTCTTTAGCGGCAGGGTATTAACAAAAAAATCGTTCATGAAAGGTAAATTTTCCAGAAATTGGCCGATTTGGGACTGAGCTTTAGTGAATTAAGTTGCTGTTTTAAGGCGCTTTTATTAGTTGTTTGTAGCAACCATTCTGCGGCCTCGCGATCACCTTTTTCCAAAATAGTTTGGGTAATATATTGTTGGTGGTTTTGCCAGTTAAGCTCGTTAAGATTATCACCCCAAAAGTATTTCGTGACGTATTTCGGCAGAGAAGGAATCATAAATATATTATACGCTTCTTGAGGAAAAAATGCTAGGAAGCTGTAAGCCGGATTCTGTTCCGCCAGTTGGCGGATGATGACATCTCTCTATGCCTTCAAACTTTGAGTCTCGGGGAAGCGTCCTGATAACGACTCATTCGGAAGTTGCTGCGGGGAGAATTACCCTAGTCCCCGAAAACATAGGCTTCGGGGCCGTTTCACTCCGCCAGCTGGCGGACTCGTCTCTGTGGCTTCACTGTCTCCGTTGGCCATGCCCAGCGGAGCCAAGGCTTTCGCCAAGCACCCTGCTTCCAGCAGTCCGGACTTTCCTCCCTCGATGGGTAAACCCTATCGGGGCGTCACCACGCTTCCTAGCGTGCTAATTATACCAAATTAGGCTACAATTATTTTAAAGAAGGGAGGTGATTAATTAATGAACTCATCGCTCAGCACTATTAGTAATTGGCAGGAAGCCATCTTTGTTGCCGCCGCTAATATTTTTACTCAATTTTTTAATTTTTTACCCAGTCTTTTTGGCGCTTTATTGATTTTTGTCATCGGTCTGATTTTGGCCAAATGGGCCAAAGCGATTATTGTTAAAGTTTTATCTGCCGTTAAACTTGACAAGATTTCCCGGAAAATCGGTCTGGAGCCGTTTTTGTCTAAGGCTGATGTCAAACTTAAAGTCGAAGTCATTATCGGCGAGATTGCCCGCTGGCTGATCATCATTGTTTTCTTTATGGCCGGCGTCAATGTCTTGGGTTTAACTACGGTTGGCTCAGTTTTAGCCAGCGTCTTAAGTTTTATCCCCAGCATCGTTTCGGCAATTTTAATCTTAACCGTCGGCGTTTTACTGGCGGGTTTGGTTGAAGGCCTGATCAAAGGCGCGGTCAATCAAATCGACCCCAAAACCGGCCGGTTGTTAAGCAAAGTTGCCAGCTATCTGGTCGTGATTGTCGCTGCTTTGGCGGCCATCAACGAGCTTGGTATTGCCCAATCCTTAATTAACATTTTATTTATCGGCATCATCACCACTTTGGCTTTAGGCATTGGCCTGGCCATTGGTTTGGGTGCTAAAGACTTAGTTTCCAAAATGTTAATGGATTGGTATAGCAAAGGCAAGAAAAAATGACGCTGATTCAGGCTTTAATCTTAGGCCTTTTGCAAGGTCTGACTGAGTTTTTGCCGGTTTCCAGTTCCGGTCATTTAGTTATTGCCCAGCATTTTTTTGGTTTCCTTACCCCGCCGGTTTTTTTTGATATTCTCCTGCATCTGGCCACGGCTTTGGCAATAATTATCGTGCTCTGGCGGCCGCTGCTTTCTTTAGACAAAAAAACCTTTGGTTTTATCTTACTGGCCAGTCTGCCGGCCGGAATCATTGGTATCCTCTTAAACTCATCGATCACTGCTCTTTTTTCCTCTGTAAAATTAGTCGCCGTCGCCTTACTGATTACCGGCTTGCTGTTATTTTTAACCCGCTATTTTTTCTCTCAAGCGAAGAACACCCGCTTGACTTGGAAAAACACTCTGTTTATTGGTTTGTTTCAGGCAATAGCGATTATTCCCGGCATCTCCCGTTCCGGCAGCACTATCAGCGCCGGTATTTTTGCCAAACTCCGGCCCGAGCTGATCTTTAACTTTTCCTTTTTATTAGCCTTGCCGGCTATTTTTGGCGCCGCCTTCCTGCAGTTAAAAGACTCAAATTTTTCTTCTTCTCTGCTGGGCTTGCCTTTAGCAATCGGTTTTTTCGCCGCCTTTATTTCCGGCCTGTTTGCCCTAAAAATCTTGAAAAAATTCGTCTCCCGGGGTCAGTTTTCCTTCTTTGCTTATTACTGCCTGGCCTTAGGCTTTGCGTTGTTAATTATCTAAACTATGTAAATTACGGACAGAAGGACAGACGTCGGTTACCACCAGCTGCGAACCTTTTGGTTTAGTGTTTACAGTTGTGAACCAAATATTTGATGTTCTCAACTCTGTGTTTAATGGTCCGCAAAATTCAGTCATATCACCTTGAATACCACCATAATCGATTGCATTAATTCTCTGTAATGGATGATCTAACTCTCCCAATTCATCCTGTCTATCAAGTAAATCTTGTACTGATAATCCGTCAACCCATTCGGAAATTGCTAACGGGCAACCTTCATGTTCTCGAACTTGGTTTATTGGTATCACTTTCCAGGTAAATAAAAATTCAAGTGATTCATCTAGTGTAGATATTTTCCAAGGCTTTCCGTCAGCGTATTTTGCCGCCAGATTAGTAAGTTCTTGATACTTGATAATTGTAGTCAGAGAAAACCCTGGATATATTTTCCATACTTTCAGTCCGGTTTCAGCCTCGACCTTAAAAATCAGCGCCTCGTTAAAGTTAATAAATTCTCCCGGCACCCTAAGCCTTTTAACCATTTCGTTAATATGTTCTCCCATAGGAAAGGAATAATACCAGAAATAGAAATAGTATGCAATACTATGGGTTAGTTTTAAAAACTTATGTACAGCCCTACATTCGCACTTGAAACGCACCACCTTGTTTGTTAATAGATTTTAATTCCTGCTGTATTATCTCATACGGCGTTCGGTATTCAAGGCACTTCCGGGGAGTATGGTTTAACCAGTGTTCGATGGTCCGGATAGTCTTCCTATTAACAATGTCCAGGCTGGTTCCTTTGGGGATAAACCGCCTTACTCTTCCGAACATGTTTTCCACCGTGCCTTTTTCCCAACTATGGTATGGCTGACAGCTATAGACTCCACTTTCAAAAGTGGTTTTAATAATGTGGTGTTTAGCGTTTTCCGGGCCGTTATCTATCGTTAGGGTTTGGCGTAGATTAGGCGGCAATTGGGAAAGCTTACCTTTAAGCTGACGCATTTTCGTCAGACTGGTTTTATCTTTAAGGAGAGCCAGATGGGTATAGCGGGACTTTCTTTCCGTGGTGCCGGAAACGGTACTTTGATCGCTGACCTTGCCTCCCAGGTTATCTGTTTCCCAGTGGCCGGCAACCAAGCGGCTTTGTACCTCAACCGGCCGTTCTGCCAGAGGCAAGGCGCGCAGATACTTAACCGGCCTTACTTTTCTTCCGTCTTTTTTGAGCCGTCTTCTCCGGTGTTTGGCCAGATACCGCCATAACTTCATTCCCCAGGTTTTCTTATGGTTGTAAACATAACGGTAGATGGTTTCAAAATGGATGGACTCACCCGGCATGTCTATTGGCAATCTGCCGGCAATTGTTTCCGGG
>Ga0210016_1001243_pt1 | contig 23652 bp, 24 predicted proteins | sample CryGeyCG2014_300_FD_185454 | JGI IMG/M metagenome (GOLD analysis project Ga0210016, IMG submission 185454) | Groundwater microbial communities from aquifer - Crystal Geyser CG02_land_8/20/14_3.00 (SPAdes) (version 2) | ecosystem: Environmental > Aquatic > Deep subsurface > Groundwater | place...
TTAATGGATATTTCTTGATCGAAGATTGGCTTTATCCATCGATATTTTTCTTCTTTTGTTGATTTGGGCATTGTTTTCATATGCCCTCAGATTAACAGAAAAGTGCAATATGTCTGTATACATTACCATTAACCTTGACAAACCTGATAAAAAATAGTTATTATATAACTAAAGGAAGGAAGATAGTTTTTTCATAAAAAAATACGCAGAAAGGAGGTGGTGACTATGAAGGCTTTTGTGGCAAAGTTTAGCATTCTGAAAGGTCGTCAACCCAAGATCACGAAAATGCGTCTGGCCGACATGAAATGCCGGGGCGAGTGTACCTGCAAGTGTTGCAAATAAGGGTACGTGTTAACAAACCGATAGGGCGGGGATAATATCTTCGCCCTTGCTAATTTAGGATTATGGAGGAAGAAAATGAACGAGTTAGTAACTCTTAAGTCTCCTCTCTCGGTTAATTTTGAGGTGACGCCAGTATGCGATTTAAGTTGTAAGTTCTGTTTTAATGCCGAAATGGGATGTAGTAGTGCAGAGCATCCGTCTCTTGATCAAGTCGTCGCTATTCTTAAAGAGCTTGCAAGGGCGGAGGTCTTTGAAGTTCGTCTCTTTGGTGGAGAGTTTTTCACTTATCCGGATTGGGCAAGGGTGATAGAGATTGCCGATTCCATGGATTTTTTCTTATCCTTTGTTTCTAACGGGACGCACATAGACGAAAAGGTTGTCCGTAAAATGAGAGAACATCGGATTAAAAATGGAGCCATTTCGCTCCACGGGCCCAAGTCCGTTTGCGAAAATATAACTCAAGTTCCGGGTTCTTTCGAGGCAACAATACACGGCATACGCTCCTGTCTTGAAGGAGGATTAAACATATCGATTCTTTACACTCTTACGAAAGAAAATCTTCCTTTTATGTTTGAAACCTGCAAATGGCTTAAAACTAATAGCATAGATATAGACGAGATAAATGCCGGCCGATTGACGCCTTATGGAAAAGCAAGGTCTGATTGGGAGAAGAACAAGCTTTTGTTTGATGACTATCTGAACGCTTTTTCTCAAATGGAGCGTATCAGAGAAGAATTGGGCATTTTGGCTAATTTGGGTGATGCTTTTCCCTTATGTCTCTTGCCGAAGAAATATCACGGCTTTGTCGTTGGATGCTGGCAGGGAACAGGATTTGGCCATATAGATTATATGGGCAATGTTCGGTCTTGTTCTATTGCCAAGGGCAGTTACGGTAATATTCTTGAAACACCGCTTACTGAGATATGGACTAAAAAATTAGCCCACTTTCGTTCGCTAAAATGGTTGCCGGAAAAATGTCGCAAATGCGATAACTTCTGCGGCGGAGGATGTTCTGCTTCTCAATATGGCGGCGGAATGTACGCAGCGGACGAGTTTATCGCTTAAGGAGGTTCAAAATGGAAAAATCTTTTAGACCTAAGATAAGCTGCCGGTTTAAAATCAGGCAGGACATTGAAAGCTGGATTGGGTTCTTTGATACAAGGGGAGTACTAACTTTCAACGAGGCAGGCGCTTTCATTGCCAACCAAATGAAAGGAGACAAAGATATAAGAGAAATCGGAGAAGTCGTAAAAGATAAATTTCCAAGCATGGAGGATCCGATGAATGAAGTTATCTCTGTTGCAAAGCAACTCGAGGTCGCCGGGCTTCTTGAATAAACATCAACTGGCCAAGGGGAGATAAGACTTATATTCCCTTGGCCGCTTTTTATTTATTAAAATTATAGTTATAATATAATCATGAGGTTATCTTTCTTATCGTCGAAAACAAGAGAAATACAAAGGTTGTTAAATATCCGCTCTGAATACCAGTGGTTTCTTGATAATGATTTTCCTATTGTTTTGCCAGAGTTTTACAAACAGTTATACCAAGAAATTAAAAGTAAAAAAGATTTTAAAATAAGATTAGAAAAAGAATTGAGTAAAATATATAATAAGAAGATTTATGACGAAAAAGCTGGAGTAGCAAAAAGTGAATGGGAGAAAATTGAAACGAGATTTTTTGATGTTTTAAAGAAACATAATCTAAAAATAAAAGATAAATATCTTTGTTATATTTCTTTATACGGCCCGGAAGGTCAATTCAAATATCCTAATGTTATTGATTTAAGAATAAGCAATAAATCTGATGTAAAACAAATAAATGAGACTATAGCGCATGAATTAATTCATTTAATGATTTTAAGAAAAGTAGAAAAATTAAAATTAAATTACAAGCAAACTGAAGGAATTGTTGATTTATTTTTCAAAGAAACCGGATTGAAAGATATATTTTCGGACTATAAGTTACAAAGTATTGCCGAGCATAATAATAAGATTTTTGATAAAGTGATTAACTAATATGCCTACGGAGGATAAAGAGAAATAAGACACAATAAACTTTCTTTTTATAGTGTCTCATTCGTCTCATTTACCCAGACCGAGGCGCGTTGGGCGAACATAGTTAGATAGCCAAAGAAAGCCCTCAACGGCCTTGCGTATTATTAATCTGGACCGAGTTGTCCAGCAAATTAGCCTTAAAATACTTCTGGTATAATTAAAATTGATGAAAAAGAAATTAATTTTATTTCTTAAAATTGTTGCCTTAGCCTTTCTCTCTTTATTGTGGTTTTTGCTCATTCAGGGAGAATATGAAATAATAACAAAACCAGAGTTACAAAACGATTTTCCAGTAATTAAGGGGCCTTCCGCTGTTTATTTTTTAGGTTCTGTTTTATTAATAATAAGTATTTTAATTTTTTTATTATTTATTCCAATTCTTAAAAAGTTAAAATATTTCAATACCCGGAACCATTAGTAAATTAATATTTGTCATAGAATAGGTTTGAACTTTGTCCACGGTGCGCAACCAAGAAATTTAGCCTTGAAAATTACCACCGAAGCGGGACAGTTCGAACCTTTAACCTCCAATGGCCTTTATAAAATTCTTCAACTTGAGTAAGATAGTCCTATGAGAGATCGAACAAAAAAAGTTACATTGGTAGTCGGTTTGCAGTTGGTGATTGCTGCCTTTTTTATTTTGGGAGCCGGAAAAGCCGACCGTTCTTTATATATTATTTATCAAAGTTACTTTGCTGATATTTTTCTTCCTTTTGGTTTTTATTTCCTACTATCACTTATTGAGGATAAACAAACTTTATTTAAAAAGTGGTGGATAAAAGGATTGTTCGTGCTTGCCCTTTGTGCGACCTCTGAGATACTTCAATACTTTGGGATTTTTGCTTTAGCAAGAGTATTTGACTCAATGGATTTCGTAATGTATGGAATGGGAGTAGGATTAGCAGTTGTTGTAGACAGACAAATATTTCCTAGATTTTTTAGTTTCTGGAATTATGAGTAAGTCATAAGAAACCGTTGAATTATTGATTAAAAAGGTTCGAACTCTGTCCGCGGTTCGCAGCACGAGTCAGCGCTAAAGTACATGCGTAAATTATATAATTTTTTATTACTTAGCTTTACTTTATGAAAAATCTCATAGAGCGAAATCCCGAGACCGTATTACCGCTTTCATTAAAATTTGCAAAGGAGTATTTTGATATGCTTTGCAAAATGCAAAAAGATATTAATGAGTCAGAAGAGCTGACGATTCATAGAGCGTTGTGGACAGCGTTAATTATAGAAGTCGGACGTCTATTTGATACATACAGTAAAAAAGATGTTGTTTCATTTAAAAAATTACCTTATCTGAAAAAACAAATTGATAATTATCATAGCGTAGATATTATTAGAGACATTATTGAGACCAGAAATACTTTTACGGGTCATTTTTCTAAGGAAGGAAAAAATATTATTAGTGCACCCGAAATATGTCGTTCCGATCTAAGTAAGATTCTTAAAGGAATGAGTAAGCTATCTGTTTCAGGAAAAAAGCAACATCAGCCGAGGAATAAAGATTAAGATTGAATCAGTGCGCTTAAATTTGGGATGTAAATATACTCATTTTGTCGTTGGATAATGGTTCTAACATTGTCCACGATGTCCAGCCAAGTTGACAGGATTTGACAGGGGATATTACAGAATAAATTATATTCATTACCACAAATTAAAGATAGATTATTATGATTATCCCAAAGATAGTTATTGTTAAAACAATTAAAGGCCAAAAATACGCGGATTTCATAGCCAAAGAAATAAATTTAGCGGGCCATTATTGCGGCATAACAGACATAAAAAATCTAAGGGAATATTTAGACAAGAATAAATGCTCTTCCAAAACTACACTAATTCATTCCCGGACAGCTCACCCAAATTATACGTCTAAAGTTTTAGGAGGACTTGAAGAACGGGGTTATAAAATTATAAATTCTCCGGCGGCAATAAGATTAACAAGCGATAAATTTAATTCCTGTATTTACGCGATAAAAAAAGATATTCCTTGCGCCGAAACTATTAAAATTGATAAAAAGGAAGCAATTCCTTTTGTTAAAGAAAAAGTAGAAATATGGGGAAGGGCTGTAGTTAAACCCATGATTAGTCAAGGGCAAGGGGAATTTTGTTTTAAATTTGATAACGCCGATATTAGTCAGCTTAAGGAAATTAATAAAATTCCTACGCAAGAATTAGTTGTCCAAAAATTTGTTGATTATTTAAAATTGAACAGAGTTATTGTAATAGGCTACGGAGCTTTAGAGAAAGCGGTTTTTTGGGATGAGCCCAATCAGGGATGGAAATGTAGTGTTTGTCTAAATACAAAAATTCAATGTTATAAAAATCCTCCCGGGGATTTATTGGAATTTGCCGAAAATGTAGCTAAAAAATTTAAAGCAGAAATTTCATTTGTAGATGTTTTTTCCACCAAAGACGGTTATGTTTTAAACGAGATAAATACCGCTTGTAGTTTAATAATTCACGAAAGGATTAGTCGATACAACATATCTAAAAAGATCGCCGATTATTTATTAAGTTTTGTATAAATTAAACTTTAAAATAAGGAGACCAACGCCATGAAAAAAATAATTCCAATTGTTGTGGTTTTGTCCGTTATCGCCAGCGGAGTGTATTTCATCTCTAAAATAATCGGCGGTAAAAGAGCGGTGGAGGGGGTTGATTTTAATATGGACAAGGCGAGCGTCGCCGGCGCGAACGGAGCGCGGTCGGATGATAGCCAATCGGCCAATGGCCAGACGGCGGCGGCCGATGCCGGCGAGCCGAAAATAATGGCTCAGATTTTACAACAGGGCAAGGGCGAGGGGGCTAAAAACGGCGATACGGTCTCGGTCCATTATGTCGGGACGCTGGAAGACGGGACCAAGTTTGATTCCAGCGTTGACCGCGGCCAGCCGTTTAGTTTTACCCTTGGCGCCGGCCAGGTTATTCCCGGCTGGGATTTGGGCGTGGCCGGAATGAAAGTCGGCGAGGTCAGAAAACTGATTATCCCTTCGGTTTTCGCTTACGGCGAACAGGGCGTTTCGGGCGTTATCCCGCCCAACGCCGTTTTGATTTTTGAAGTCCAAATGCTGGGGATTAACCAGTAGTAGAAGAATCATAATTGGGTTTGACAAAAGGCGATTGGGCTGATATCATTTAAAAATGAAAGCGCTAAAGAAAATCTATTTGGATAATGCTGCGACGACGCCGGTGGACCCGGTTGTTTCCGCTAAAATGAGACCGTACTTTAGTCAGAAATACGGCAATGCTTCCAGCGTCCACCAGTTGGGCGAAGAAGCCCGTCGGGCGGTTGAGGCGGCGCGCCGCCAAACCGCTAATTTTTTGGGCTGTCTTTCCGAAGAAGTTTATTTCACTTCTGGCGCGACCGAAAGCGACAACTGGGCTATTGGCGGCGTGGCGGAGAAAATGGCTTCCCGGGGGATTAAAAAGCCGCATCTCATTACTTCCGCTATTGAACACAAGGCGGTTCTGGAGCCCTGTCAGGTTTTGGAAAAGAAGGGTTGGGCGGAGTTGACGGTTTTGCCGGTCAATAAAGACGGGTTAGTTGAGGTGAAAGAATTGGAAAAATCAATCAGAAAAGATACGGTTCTGGTCTCAGTGATGTTCGCCAACAGCGAAATCGGGACTATTCAGCCGATAAAAGAAATCGGACAGCTGCTCAAAAAATTGAACGCCGGCCGAAAAGAGAAAATATATTTTCACACCGACGCCGTCCAGGCAATCAACTATCTAAGCTGTAAAGTTGACGAGCTGGGAGTGGATTTACTTTCTTTGTCGGGCCATAAAATTTATGGACCAAAGGGAGTCGGCGTTTTATACCTTAGAAAAGGAACGGCCATCAGCCCGCTGATTCGCGGCGGGGGGCACGAGAGAGGAATGCGTTCCGGGACGGAAAATGTCGCCGGCATTGTCGGCTTGGGCGAAGCGATAAAAAGAATCAGTCCGGCCCGGGGCGCCCAGGTTAAAAAACTAAGAAACAAACTGATTACCGGCATCCTGAAAGATATTCCCGACGTTATTCTAAACGGCTCTCTAAGAGAAAGGTTGCCCAATAACGCTCACTTTAGTTTCGCCGGCGCCGAGGGAGAAAGCGTTGTCTTTGTCTTGTCGCGAAAGGGCGTTTTTACTTCCACCGGTTCGGCTTGCGCCAGCCATTCTTTGTCGCCGTCGCATGTCTTGTCGGCAATCGGTCTGGCGCCGGAGCAGTCCCATATCAGCGTCCGTTTTACCTTAGGCAAACAAACGACGGCGGCTGAAATAGATTATGTTTTAAGAATTCTGCCGCCGATCATAGAGCGGTTGAGAAAAATTGCCGGGTATAAAAGCGTAAAAGTTAGACCGAGATATTGATTCATGTACAGCAAAAAAGTTATCCAACATTTTCAAAACCCGAAGAATATGGGCAAAATGAAAAATCCGGACTCGGTCGGCGAGGCCGGAAATCCGCAGTGTGGCGACGTGATGAAAATTTACCTCAAGGTTTCCGTTGGCCGGATAAAGGACATTTCCTTTGAAACAATGGGTTGTGTTTCGGCCATTGCCACCTCTTCTATGATTACCGAATTGGCCAAGGAGAGGACCTTGGCCGAAGCCGAGAAAATCACTTATCAGGATGTGGTTAATGAGCTGGGAGAATTGCCGCCGGTCAAAGTCCACTGCGCCGGCATGGCCGTTGCCGCGCTTAAAAAAGCGATAGAAAACTATTGTAAATCCCATTAGAAATAAAACACGAAGTTTCCGTGATTTCTAACGGGATTGACAATGCCGGCTTGCCGGTTATAGAATTAGGTGATTCGGATAAAATAGTATGCCGGTACCAAAGCAGAGACATACCAAATCAAGGAGAAATAGGGGACGTTCTCACCAGGCCTTAAAAAAGCAAGGTTTTTTGGTTTGCGCCAAGTGCGGCGCGCCAGTTCTGCCTCATCGTCTTTGCTCTAATTGCGGGACATACGGCGGTCGGGAAGTGATTGACGTTATGGCCAAGTTGACCAAAAAAGAGCAAAAGAAAAAAACGAAAGAGTTGGCCGAACAGGAAAAAGGGCAGACCGGAGACAAAGATTTGAGCATGGAAGGGCTGTCTAAAAAATAAATTATGGCAAATCGTCATCTTTCAAGAAGCATCGCCATACAGTCGCTTTACGAATGGGACTTTAAAGGTAAGAATCCCGCTGTTTTAAAAAAAATCGTAGAGCGGAACATTAAAGAGTTTGGGCCCGGTTTAAAAGATGCCGATTTTATTTGGCAGTTGGTCAACGGGGTGATTGAGAACCTTGAGAAACTGGATAAGATTATTGAAAAGTCGGCGCCGGAGTGGCCAATAGACCAGATTACTGTTGTTGATCGGAATGTTTTGAGGGCCGGGCTGTACGAACTTTTGTTCGGCAATCGGGACGAGGTTCCTCCTAAAGTCGCCATCAACGAGGCGATTGAGTTGGCCAAGACCTTCGGCGGCGAATCTTCCGGCCGGTTTATCAACGGCGTTTTGGGAACGGTTTACCGGGAAATCGGCGAACCGGGGAAAAACGAATAAAAATTCTAAATTTTAATGGATTTATCTCCTCTTGAAAAAAAACTTGGAATAGAGTTTAATAGTAAAGATTTTTTAAATCAGGCGTTAGTTCATCGGTCGTATATAAACGAAAATCCTGATTTTGGTTTGGAGGACAACGAAAGGTTGGAGTTTTTGGGCGATGCGGTCCTGGAAATGATTGTGACGGAGCATCTTTACCGGAATTATCCCAGTCCCGAAGGCGACCTGACCAATTGGCGGGCGGCTTTGGTTAACGCTAAAATGCTTTCCAGCATTGCCGAGCAATTGGGCGTTAATGATTTTCTTTTTCTCAGCAAAGGAGAGAACAAAGACACCGGCCGGGCGCGCCGCTATATTCTGGCTAACGCGATGGAAGCGATTATCGGCGCCGCTTATCTGGATCAGGGTTACGAAAAGATCAGCCAGTTTGTTGAAAGAGAGATTTTAAAAAAACTGCCCAATATTATCAAACACAAAATTTACCGCGACCCAAAGAGCCGTTTTCAAGAAGAAGCCCAAGAGAAAGTCGGCGTTACTCCGACCTATGAAGTCGTCAAAGAATGGGGGCCGGACCATAATAAAAATTTCGTTATCGGGATCTATCTCGGCGAAAAAGAGATCGCCCAGGGACAAGGCGCTTCCAAACAGGAGGCGCAGGAAAAAGCCGCCGAAGCGGCCCTAAAAAGAAAAGGATGGGAATAAAATATGTTAGTTATTCGTTTAATTAGAGTAGGCAAAAAGAATTCACCCAGTTTTAGAGTGATTCTGACCGAGAAGACAGCGGCGGCAAAAAGCGGCAGTTTTTTGGAAATTCTCGGCCACTATAATCCGCGTTTGGTCAAGAAAGAAAACGGCAAAAGCAAAAAAGAAATTAAATTGGACGGCGCCAGGATAAAATATTGGCTCTCTCAAGGAGCGCAGGCCTCGGCCACGGTTCATAATCTTTTAGTGGCAGAAAAAGTCATAGCGGGCGAAAAGATAAAAAAGAAAATCAAAGCCCAAAAGGACGAAAAAAAGGAAAAGCCCAAAGAAGAGAAAACGGCGCCGGAAGCGGAATCAGCCGAAAAAGCGTCCGAACTGCCGGCGGCGGGAGCGGAAGAAAAGACGGCAGCCGTCAGTAAGCCGGCGAAACAGCCGAAAGGGGAAGAAAAGCCGAAGCCAGTTGACAAACCTGAAAATAAAGAGTAAGAAGAAAGTAGCAGTCAGGCAGGTCGAGCTGCTATCGCAATTTACCCCCGTATGACGGGGGTTTGCAAGAAAACACGAAAAGATTTATGACTAAAAATGCAGTTGATCAGGAATTTCTAGAATTTGTCGTCAAATCAATTGTCAGCAACCCGGACGGCGTCAAGGTTGACCGGAGCGTTGACGAGATGGGAGTTCTTTTAACTCTCAAAGTCAGCCCAGAGGATATGGGCCAAGTTATTGGACGACAAGGAGCTACCGCTAAGGCCATCAGAACAATTTTAAGAGTTATCGGGCTGAAGAATAGCGCTCGAATCAACCTTAAGATTGAGGAGCCGGAAGGCGGCAGAGCGCCTAGAGTTGAAAAAGAAGCTTCCAAAGAAGCGAAAAATGTTGACGAAGTTGTTGATGAATTGAAATTATAAAATTTCGTTTTACATCTCGCAAAAACTGCTTTTTCGGAAAAGCGAATCTAAACGAAAGAGCAGTTTTTGTTTTTTTATGATGCGTTTTGATATCATTACAATATTTCCGAATGTTTTGAGGCCGTATTTTAAAGAAGGCGTTATTAGCCGCGCCCAAAAAAGGAAACTAATCAGAATTGAAATCCATAATCTGCGTGATTGGACCAACGACCGGCGCAAGACGGTAGACGATAAACCCTACGGCGGCGGCTTAGGCATGGTTTTGATGGTTGAGCCGATTTTAAAGGCGGTCAGCGACGCTAAAAAGAAATGCCGGCTGTCTGGTAGCCGGCGGAAAAGAAAAGTAATCCTGCTTTCCGCCAAAGGTAAAAAATTTGACCAAAAAATGGCCGGGCGATTGTCAAAATTTGGCCAGCTAATTGTCATTTCCGGCCGTTATGAAGGAATTGACGAGAGGGTGGCGAAATATGTCGCCGACGAAGAAGTTTCCATCGGCGACTATATCCTGACCGGCGGGGAAGCGCCGGCGATGGTTATTGTTGACGCCGTCTGCCGTCTTGTTCCGGGAGTCATTAAAAAGGACTCGCTCAAAGACGAAAGTTTTTCCCGGGACGGCTATCTTGAGTATCCGCACTATACCCGGCCGGAAAAGATTGTCATCAAAAGAAAAACAAGAAGAGTCCCGCCAGTCCTTTTGTCCGGCAACCACAAAGAAGTTGAAAATTGGCGGAAGAAACATTCCGGGAAGCGCGCCGGAGCGCGCCGGAGTTGACAAGCAATATCTAATATTATAAGATAGGTTTGCTCTTTAATAACCGAATAAACAATTGCAATTTTGTGCAGTTGTCCCAGTTTTGTCCAAAAATTTGGACACATAATTTGAGAGTTTGATCCTAGCTCAGGATGAACGCTGGCGGCGTGGATAAGGCATGCAAGTCGAGTGGGTTTAGACCCACGGCAAACGAGTTAGTAACGCGTAGGAATCTGCCCTGAAGTCCGGAATAACTCGGAGAAATCCGAGATAATACCGGATGGTTCCCGACCTCGCGTCGGGATAAAGGTTGTTTGCTTTTGCAGACAATTGCTTCGGGAGGAGCCTGCGTCCTATCAGCTTGTTGGCAGGGTAATGGCCTACCAAGGCAATGACGGGTAGGGGAAGTGAGAACTTGTTCCCCAACGATGGGACTGAGACACGGTCCATACACCTACGGGTGGCTGCAGTCGAGAATCTTCCACAATGGGCGAAAGCCTGATGGAGCGACGCCGCGTGAGTGAAGAAACCCTTCGGGGCGTAAAACTCTTTTATAGGAGAACAATCCCGACTTTAGGTCGGGATGAGCGTATTCTATGAATAAGGGGCGACAAACTTCGTGCCAGAAGTCTCGGTAATGCGAAGGCCCCAAGCGTTATCCGGAATTATTGGGCGTAAAGCGTGTGTAGGCGGTTTTGATAGTGGCTGGTCAAATCCCGGGGCTTAACTCCGGAACTGCCAGTCAAACGTTAAGACTAGAGCAAGCGAGAGGTTGATGGAACTTACCAAGTAGGGGTGAAATCCGTTGATATGGTAGGGAACACCAAAGGCGAAGGCAATCAACTGGCGCTTAGCTGACGCTGAGACACGAAAGCGTGGGTAGCGAACGAGATTAGATACCTCGGTAGTCCACGCCCTAAACGATGCCGACTAGCCGTTCGGAGTATCGACCCTCTGAGTGGCGAAGCTAACGCGTTAAGTCGGCCGCCTGGGGAGTACGGCCGCAAGGCTAAAACTCAAAGGAATAGACGGGGACTCGCACAAGCGGTGGATCATGTGGTTTAATTCGACGGTACACGAGGAACCTTACCAGGGCTAGACATCCTGATGAAATCCCTCCGAAAGGCGGGACCTCTTTTAGACATCAGGACAGGTGATGCACGGTTGTCGTCAGTTCGTACCGTGAGGCGTTCCTTTAAGTAGGGCAACGGACGCAACCCCTGTTCTGTGTTATACGTGTCACAGAAGACTGCCTCCGAACAGGAGGAGGAAGGTGGGGATGACGTCAAATCAGCGTGTCCCTCTGATGTCCTGGGCCACACACATGATACAATGGCCGAGACAATGGGTTGCTAAGCCGTAAGGCGGAGCTAATCCCATCAAACTCGGTCTCAGTTCGGATTGGGGGCTGCAACTCGCCCCCATGAAGCTGGAATCGCTAGTAATCGCGCATCAGCTATGGCGCGGTGAATACGTTCTCGAGTCTTGTACTCACCGCCCGTCACACTAGGGAAGCCGGTAGTACCCGAAATCTCTCTCTTGAGAGGGCCTAAGGTAAGATCGGTGACCAGAGTGAAGTCGTAACAAGGCATCCGTAGCGGAAGCTGTGGATGGATCACCTCCTTTCTAAATTTTTTTCGCAAGAAAAAGATTTGGGGTGTCGATATAGGTTGAGATGTAGAATTCTCATCTTAACCTATGGGTATTGGTCTTGGAGCCCGAAATCAGGACCTGATGGTTCTAACGAACTTTTTGGGACAACTGCACGAGATTGGCAATTGATAGAAAATACTTGCTTTAGCGGGTATTTTTTATTACAATTAATTTCATAAGGGCGCGTAGCTCAGCCGGTTAGAGCGCATCACTGATAATGATGAGGTCCCTGGTTCGAGTCCAGGCGCGCCCACATATTTATCCACAGGCAACTTGTGGATTTTTATGTTAGAATAGGGAATGAGATTTGAACAACTATACGGAGAGAGGGGGTGAGAAAAAATGGTGATTCAGACATGGGCGGAAGTGGTAACATCGTCCTTGCAGGCGCTGTGGGTCGGCTTTGTTGGTTTTCTACCCAGTATTTTAGGCGCAGTCATCGTCTTCATTATCGGTTGGCTGATCGCGGTTTTATTGGGCAGATTAGCGGCTCAAATAATCAATACCTTAAGAATAGACCATATTTTAGCCAAAATAGGTTTTAAGAGAAGCTTGGAGAAAGCGAACTTGAAACTGGATTCAGGCAGATTTATTGGCGAATTGGTCAAGTGGTTTTTTATCATCGTCTTTTTAATGGCGGCCACCGATATCTTGGATCTTAGCGAGGTAACTGTTTTCCTAAAACAAGTTCTTCTCTATATTCCCCAATTGATAATTGCCGTCCTGATTTTGTTGGCGGCCGTTTTAATCGCCAACTTCCTGCAGAGATTGGTTAAAGCTAGCGTTGAGGCGGCGGGACTTGGCTCGGCAAACTTTTTGGCGACAGTGACAAAGTGGGCGATAATGGTCTTCGCGATTTTAGCCGCTCTGTTGCAATTAGGCGTTGTTCCGACATTGATTCAAACCCTCTTTACCGGCTTTGTCGCGGCGTTGGTTATTAGTTTTGGCCTGGCTTTTGGACTGGGAGGGAAGGATTTGGCTGCTCAAATTCTTGAGAAAATAAAAAAAGATATTTCCGGAGAATAGAGGTATTGACAGGAGACAGCAGAAAATATATTATCTAATTAATAATTAGATTATGAAGATAACAAAAAGACCAAATAAAATGGGAAGCGGTTGATGACTGTGATGGTTTTGTTTTGTCCCGCCTTCGCCAACTGGCGAATAACGGATAGACAAAAGGCCGCTTTCAAGCGGTCTTTTTGTTGGGTCAAAGACAGAAACGGATTGAACCTTAACAACTGAAATAGTTAAGTAAATTATTTCCGTCAATTATTAATTGCCAACTTTTTATTCCGTTAGAGTTCTTTAGAATTCTTCCGGAAGTTAATATTCAAAAAGTTGGAAGGATATATTGAATATAAGGGCCTATGGAGGATGCCTTGACATAAAGAGCCGATGAAGGACGTGGCGTGACTGCGATAAGCCCCGGGGAGGTGTCTAGCAACCTTTGATCCGTGGATGTCCGAATGGGGAAACCCGGCGATGATTAAACCCGTCGCCAGTCCCGGCATTTTGTCGGGATAGGGAACTCGGGGAAGTGAAACATCTCAGTACCCGAAGGAAAAGAAAACAAGCCGTTTAATAACGGCGTATTCCCTAAGTAGCGGCGAGCGAAAAGGGAAAAGTCCAAACCTATTTTTAAATAGGGGTTGCAAGGTAATAACGTTTCGGAGTTATTCAGTTCTGTTGCAAAGAACTGAATCTTCCGGAAGGAGTTTATTAAATAAAGACTGGTTAATTGAATCTTGCTGGAAAGCAGAACCAGAGAGGGTAATAGTCCCGTAAATAAAAATCTCTTTATACTCCCAGTTATTATTCTTAAGTAGCGCGGGACCAGAATATCCCGCGTGAAGCCGGCAGTCCTAATACTGCCAAGACTAAATACTCTTTATGATCGATAGTGAACAAGTACCGTGAGGGAAAGGTGAAAAGTAGCCCGGTGAGGGCGGTGAAATAGAACCTGAAACCATAGGCCTACAAAGACTCGGAGCCCCGCAGAAATGCGGGGTGACGGGGTGCTTTTTGCAGAACGAGCCAACGAGTGTATGCGCGTTGCGAGATTAATCCGCCTAAGGCGGAGGAATCGCAGGGAAACCGAGTTTTAACTAAGCGAATAAGTAGCGCGTATACGACCCGAAGCCGGAGCGAGCTAACCATGGCCAGGGTGAACCCTTCTTAACCGAAGGGGGAGGCCCGCACCCACTGGTCGTTCAACGCCAGGGGATGAGCTGTGGTTAGAAGTGAAAAGCTAATCGAGCCCGGTAATAGCTGGTTCTTCCCGAAATAGCTTTTGGGCTAGCCTTTTGCTTATGTTTTTAGGGGTAGAGCACTGGATGAAGCGAGGCGGTTTTCCGTACTCGCTTCAATCAAACTCCGAATACTAAAAACTTTGGCAGAAGAGTTAGACTGCGGGGGCAAAGCTCCGTGGTCGAGAGGAAAACAGTCCAGACTGTCGTCTAAGGTCCCTAAATTAATCTAAGTGGTGAAGGAAGTGAAGTTTCTCTGACAGCTAGAAGGTTGGCTTAGAAGCAGCCATCCTTTAAAGAGTGCGTAACAGCTCACTAGTTCAGAGATTTTGCGCCGAAAATTCAACGGGGCTAAAGATTAATACCGAAGACACAGCTCTCCCGACGTAAAGTCGGGAGGGGGTAGGGAAGCGTTCTATAAGCAATGAAGCTAAACCGCGAGGTTTGGTGGAGTTTATAGAAGTGAGAATGTTGGCATGAGTAACCGCAATCCCGATGAGAAATCGGGACGCCGAAAGCCTAAGGTTTCCTTGGCAATGAAAATCAGCCAAGGGTTAGGCGGGCCTAAGTTGCTTCCGATGATTATCGGATAGACAGCGATGGACAGACGGTTAATATTCCGTCCCTTCGGTGTTTTTTGATGGGAGGACGAAGTTCAGTAGTCCGAGCGGCTTATTGGATTGCCGTTTCCAATTTAAGGATGCCTGTTAGGGAAATCCGGCAGGCCTCGCCTCGAGCGAGAATCCAAGAGTTGGAAAAAGGTTCTTCTACGGGAGAGCCGATTCGGGTGAGCGAGCTTCCAAGAAAAGTCCCTAAAATTAAAAACACCGGATCCGTACCGAAAACCGACACTGGTGGGCAGGTCGAGTAGACCAAGGCGAACGGGTGATTCCTTGTGAAGGAACTCGGCAAAACAACGTCCGTAAGTTCGCAATAAGGACTTCCCCGATGTAAAATCGGGGACGCAGTTAAAGATTCCTGGCGACTGTTTATCAAAAACACAACTCCCTGCTAACTCGCAAGAGGATGTATAGGGGGTGACGCCTGACCAATGCTAGAAGGTTAACGGTTGCGGTCCCTGTTTTCGGATAGGGGCCAAGGCCCGAAGCCCTAGTGAATGTCGGCCGTAAAAACTTGCGGCCCCAAGAAGTGATTCTTGAGAACAAACTCGGCTATATGCTGGAAACCCAGTTTTCAACTGGGTAATCAGCAGGAAAGACTCTAATATATTATATTAGAGAATCCCCAGAGGCCATACGCCGGGCCCCCGCAGTACTGTAGGGTGAAGATATGGTCCATACTTCATAGTAATATGAGGAGTATATGAACTATAACGGTCCTAAGGTGAGTTTTGTTGCCTTAGTAAAATTCGGCTATATGCTGGAAACCTCACAATACTGTGAGGCAATCAGCAGGGAAGTCATCTGTCATCTGGCAGATTGACCCCTCAGAGACTACACGCCGAATCCCATGTTCTATTATGCGGGTGAATGGGAAAGATATAGTCCGAACTGTATAGTAATATACAGAATCCTTTAATAGGTATAACAATTTAAGCGAAATTCCTTGGCTGGTAATTTCAGTCCCGCACGAAAGGCGTCACGACTGGGAAACTGTCTCCACAAGGAGCCCGGTGAAAATGCAGTGGGGGTGAAGATGCCCCCTACCTGCGGCAAGACGGAAAGACCCTAGGAGCTTTACTGTAGGTTCTCATTGGGATATTGTTTTAGATGCGTAGCATAGCGGGAAGGCTTTGAAACCGCGCTTTCGGGCGCGGCGGAGCCGCCAGTGAAATACCTGTCTTCTAAGATGATATTTCTAACCTCGTAAAAACGAGGAACAGTGGGTGCTGGGCAGTTTGAGTGGGGCGCTCTTCTCCTAAAAAGTAACGGAGAAGTTTATAAGGTCGGCTAAGTCCGGATGGAAATCGGACTCGTCGTGTAAAGGCACAAGCCGGCTTTACTGCAAGACGGACATGTCGCGCAGTTGCGAAAGCAGAACTTAGTGAACTGACCGTGGGTTGTAGAACCGCGGGAGATTAACGGATAAAAGCTACCCTAGGGATAACAGGCTAATAGTGCCCAAGAGTCCATATCGACGGCACTGTTTGGCACCTTAAACAAGACAAATCGGGGTGCTGCGGCAGTAATGCCGTACCAAAAATTCGACTAATAACGGTGAAGCCCGTTTAGATTTATGCTATAATTGAAATGAGTGAGGAAATAAATAATTAGAATTATTTATTTCTGAGCGAATGAAATTATATCTTTAGTATAATATCTATGTGGGTAATACCGTGGGAAGTCTAACATCAACTCAAAAATCAATAGTTATAGGAAGTATTATTGGCGATGGTTCTTTAAGAAGAGCCAGCGGAAGAAAAAATGCTTTACTGGAAGTAAATCACAGTTTTGATTATAAAGAATATGTTGACTGGAAGTATGATAAATTAAAAGATATAGTGATAACACCGCCAAAGCCTCGAAGAGGAAATGAAGGAAGAGTTGCCTATAGATTTACAACCAGAAGTATTCCAGAGATTACCGAGTTGTATAATAAATTTTATGCGAATGGCAGGAAATTTATTCCGAACGATATAAAATTAGATCCATTAGTGATGGCAGTTTGGTTTATGGATGACGGTAGCAAAAGCTATAAATCATTGTATCTTAATACTCAACGATTTAATTCAGAGGACCAGAAGATACTGATGGATAAACTGTTCAAACAGTGGAATATACTGTCTTCATTAAATAAGGATAAAATTTATTACAGAATTAGGATTAGCGTCGATAGTACGCCTAAATTCAAAAGAATTATTTCTTCATTTATACTGCCTATATTTGCTTATAAGTTGATGTGATGACCCCGTAGAGACTGATTCGCCTTTATGGCGAAGATATAGCAGGTCCTCTATAATAGAGATTTTAAACTGCTATAATATGTCGACCCCTGTAATTCGCTAGCTAGCGGGGACAGGGAGAAGATATAGTCCACTCTGTTAGTAATAATAGATAATATGCGATGTCGGCTCATCTTAGCGCGGGGGTGGAGAAGCTCCCAAGCGTTTGGCTGTTCGCCAATTAAAAAGGTACGTGAGCTGGGTTCAAACCGTCGTAAGACAGGTTGGTCCCTATCTGCCGCAGGCGTTTGATACTTGAGGGGGCTCGTCCATTGTACGAGAGGATCCGGATGAACAAACCTCTGGTCTGCCAGTTGTCCCGCCCGGGGCATTGCTGGGTAGCTAAGTTTGGAAGAGATAAGCGCTGAAAGCATCTAAGCGCGAAGCTTTCCCCAAGATGAAGTATCTTAGATTGGTGGGAGATGACCACCTTGATAGGCCTTAGGTGTAAGTCCCGTAAGGGATTCAGCCGAGAGGTACTAATAAATCGTTTCAATTATTATATCCTTCCATCTTTTTGGGTATTAACATTTATTAAACTTTATAACCTTTTAAGGGTTATATTTGTCTAATATATTATATTTAACTAAAATCGCATCCAGTCCATGGGGGCTATACTGATGGTGTCCTACCTGATTCCATTCCGAACTCAGAAGTAAAATCCATCAAGGCCGATGATAGTGGGTTTCCTGCGAAAGTAGGTAGCTCCCGTGGTTTGGATGCGATTTTTGTTTTGGCCATTTCAAGGGTGTTTACTCCAACGGGGTTTACTTGTTCTCATCTTTTGATATAATAAGGGAAAGACATGCGCAAAAGGACTCTCAAACAAATTATTATCGCGGCGGTGTTTTTCTTTATCTTGGCGGGAATTGTTTTCTTAGTTTATTTTTTCAATCAGCCGGGTCCAACTTGCTTTGACGGGATTAAAAACCAAGAAGAAGAGGAAATAGATTGTGGCGGGCCGTGCGTTTCCTGCGAATTATCAGAAATAGAAGATATTCAGGTTCTATGGACAAAATCGGTTCCAACCCAGAATAATTTTTTTGACCTAGTCGCTCAAATTAGAAATCCTAATCAGAATTACGGCGTTGGAACAGTTCCCTTTATTTTTGAGGTATATGATACCGACGGCAATCCGATTGCTCAATCTTCCGGCCAGACATATATTTTGCCCAACCAGACGAAATATATTATTGAGCCAAAAGTGAAAATCAGCCAGTCGTGGGGCGAAATTAAGATTTCTTTCGGGGAAATCAAATGGGATAAATTAACCGATTACCAAGCGCCGAATTTGGCAATTCAACAGAAAGAATACCGACTTCTGGATTATCGGGAGCCGGGGTTTAGCCAGGCGAGAGGGGTCTTAGTCAATAAGAGTAGTTTTGACTTTAATAAAGTCAGCATTAATGTGCTTTTGTTTGATTCTTCCGGTCAACTGGTCGGACTTAATATTACCGAGATGAACACTCTTTTAAGCGGGCAAGAACGCGACTTTATCGTTACTTGGTTTAATAAAATTGATAACCAGGTTGTTTTGGTTGAGATGGAGGCGGAGACCAATGTTTTTGATCCAGACAACTATTTATCAAGCGGTCAGGATATCCCTGAAAAATTCCAACAATATTAATATGTATTCTCGCTTGAGAAAACTTGACTGGTCCCTCATTGTTTCCGCTCTGCTCCTTTCCGGGGCGGGGCTTTTAACTATTAACGGAATCGGCACGGAAGAAAGCTCGGTTTTTTTTAAAAAACAATTGCTTTTTCTCGGGATAGGTCTTTTAGTAATGCTGGGCATTAGTTTTTTTGATTACCGGATTTTAAAGAATCATTCTTTAATTCTACTTGTTATTTATATTATCTCAGTCGCTTCTCTTATCTTTGTTCTTTTTTCGGGGGAGATAAGAGGGTCTTCTAGCTGGTTTCGTCTTGGCTCGCTGAGTTTTGAGCCGATAGAATTTGTCAAGATAGTTATTATATTAATTTTGGCCAAGTATTTCTCCCTTCGCCATATAGAATTGTATCGTATCAGACATCTGATTGTTTCAGGCATCTATATCGGACTTCCTGTTTTAGCGGTTATACTCCAGCCGGATATGGGTTCGGCCTTGGTTTTGGTCAGTATTTGGCTCGGTGTTGTCATTGTTTCTGGAATTAAGATGCGCCATCTCGCTCTTCTTCTTTTGATTGCGATTATTTTGTCGGCCGTCGGCTGGGCAGGAATCCTAAGGGAATATCAGAAGCAGAGGATATTGTCTTTTCTAAATCCCCAAAACGATCCCTACGGTTGGGGATATCATATCAGTCAGTCGTTGATTGCAATCGGTTCGGGAAGGGTTTTGGGCCAAGGAGAAGAGGGGAGTTCCCAGGCGGGTCTGAAGTTTTTGCCGGAACAGCACAATGATTTTATTTTTGCGACCTTGTCCGAACAAAGAGGTCTAATCGGGGTTTTTGTCCTTTTGGCTCTTTATCTTTTCTTCTTTTGGAGAGTTGTTAAGATAGCGTTGATTTCAAGCAATAATTTTTCCCGCCTGTTTACCGCCGGATTTATTGCGCTGGTTTTTATTCAGGCGGCGATTAATGTCGGAATGAATGTGGGTGTTTTGCCGATTACGGGGCTGACCTTGCCGTTAGTAAGTTATGGGGGCAGTAGTTTAGTCAGCGTATTTTTAGGTTTGGGTATTTTAGAAAGCATCAAGTCCAGGAGTTAATCTGTCTTTTCGGATAGGCAAAAAATCCCGCAGTTTTATCTGCGGGATTTTTTATTGGGGGAGAATAATTTTTAGAATAAATCTATTTTTCTTTTTGCTTGTTTGACTCGGCTTAGTCCTATTTTTCTTAAAAATTCTTCAATCTGCTCCAATCGGTAGAGGCGATAATTATTGACCGGATTGCGGTATGGCCTTAGGATTCCTTTCTTATCCCAATTTCTTAAGGTTAAGGGACAAACATGAAGAAGTTTTGCCGCCTTTTTAATAGTAATGTATTCCATAGTTATAATACTTTTTTATCAATGTTTATTAAATCTTATTTATCTTTATCATATTTTAACTTTTGAACATAAAGCAGTCAAGAGGCAATCTGTGGATAAGTTTCTCCGCGCGTCCTGTGCGTCCCTATTCCCGTGTCATTCTAATGCTATAGGCCGAAGAATCTATGCCATAATCCTTCGGGGCTTTGCCCTTTTTAGAACGATAAAATAGCTTATCTCGGTCCGGGAATTTATCTGTTAATAACTTTAGACCAAGCGTTTTTTAAATACCTATTGTGGATAACTTTTCAAAAGTATTTTTTCAATAAATATAATATCGGGTATATCTGATTGGGCGATAGTCATTTTTTGCCTTAATAAAGCCGAAAATAATCCTTTTCCGATAGCAATATAATAACGGTATCGGGCCGAAACGATAGTATCGGATATATGTTTGACCGGCTATCGGATTGGATTTATAATATAGATACAAACAATATTTTTTATGTACTGCTACACTATCTCACAATGCATTTATCAGGATTTTGCCTCAACTTTCAGTATTCTAATCTTGTTGGCTCTGTTTTTGGTTCCGCTTATCTGGGTAAAAAAGTAAAAAGCGCTTCAGCGGGCAATTTCAATGGGGGAGGAGAATAAGAAAATTAAATATATTTCGCTTAATAAGGCCTCTAATCTCTGCTCTTATTCGCAGGATTATTTAAGTTTGCGCGCCCGGCAGGGGAAGATGAAAGCGACAAAAATCGGCCGCAACTGGTTTACGACGGAAAAATGGCTCAAGGAATATATTTACTCAACTCAATATATTTCTCTTCAAGGGGCCGCAAATCTCTGCTCCTATTCTCAGGAATATTTAAGTTTACGTGCCCGGCAGGGAAAGCTGAAAGCGGTTCGCCAGAGCGGAAAGTGGATGACCACGAGAAAATGGCTGGATGAATACATTAAAAAAGTCGGCTTGGAGAGAGATAATATAGAAAAGAAAATAGGGATAGAAAGTGGAAAAACCGCTATTCAAAGCCAAGGGCCTGGGCTTTACCAGCCGATTAAAGATTTTATCTCGCAGATCAAAGAAATCAAATTAGGCGGTATTTTAGAAGGAATAATTGGCCAGCCAATCACGAAAGCGCTCAATTATGCCGAAAAATGGCTTGTCAGAGCGAAAAAATCAAAAATAGCCGCTTACCCGAAAAACGTTTTTAACAAATTTAACCAGCGCTATTCAAGATTCTTTGATTCGGCGGAGGAGTCGCTCAAACGATTGAGCTGGCCAAAAATCGTCCTAAGGACGGCTTTGGCGTCTTTGCTGGTCTTCTCTATTGTTTTGGTCTCAAGCGGCGTCCTAAGGGCGTCGGCGGCTGATTGGGCGCGAAAATCAGCCGAATCGTTTCTTGAAAATGGAAAAAAAACGGCTGAATTCGTCTTTGCTTCAAGTAAAAAAGCGCTTGAATTTCCCGGCAAATTAAATAACCTTCTTGGACGGGCGGCGGATTTTTCTCTTTTGATTGCCGAAAAGGCCCCATCTTTAATAGAGACTTCGGTTGAATTCGCCTCGGAATCGCTCTATAAAGCCGCTTTTGATATTCCGTCAGCGGCTTTGCTAACAAATGACGGGTTAAAAAACAAGTTCAACGACTTTCTTGGCCAAGCAGCGATTTTAATAGAGTTGTCTTTTGAAAACGCCGCTGACAGCGTCGCCGAATTACCGGCTGGAATTGAATCAAACTTCTCTAAATTAAGCCAAAAAAACGAAGAAATTAAGATTGGTCTTAAGAAAGACGCCCCAAGCGTCGCCTTGGGTTTGAGCAAATTTCCTTCATCGGCCGGGAAAGTGGTTTCCGACGCTTTTGAAAATAAAGAAAAAATTGATAATTTCTTTAAAAATAGTTTTAAAACGGCATTTTCGCGGATAAAATTTTTAGCGCCGAAGTTCGGCCAATGGGTCCAGAAAAAAACGACCAGGTCGGCTTATCTGATGACAAAGGTTTTGCCTGACCTTGCCTTTTCTTTAGCAGTCAATTTACCAAGATATTCATTTGATATCCTATCCGATACGGTTGGCAGATTTACCGATATACTTGAAAGCGGCTTTGATATTATACATATCGGGAGTAGGGCAATTGGAGATGGATTTTCAGGGACTTTGAACAATCTGGCAAATATTTTTGATATCATTCCAAAAATTAACGAAAATTTGAGTTCTTTTACCCAAGAAGCGGAGTCAAAACTAGGCGACGCCTATATAAAAATCGCCCAATTTTTCCTGCCCGGCTACTCCATAGAGCAGTTAACCGGACTGGAAGGGAGATTAGTCGTCAAAACAACCATAAAGGACCAACCTGCCCAACCCGCCCAACCCTCCGCTCCCAAAGAAACAACTACCAGAGAAATTACTCAAGTCAAACAGGTCACCCAGGAAAAAACCACCGAAGTCACCCGGATTATAGAAACCGTAGAATCGTCCGATCTCTCTGGCATCAACCAAAACATCAATCTTTTGTCGCAGCGGCTGACCGACCTCTCCACGCAAATCGCGTCCAAAATTGATTATACTGTCCCGTCTTACGCTCCGGTCTATATCCCTTCTTCCGGTCTGCAGGTGGCGGGCAACGCTCTTTTAACCACGCTTAATGTCTCCGGCTCCGGCGCCATCGGCGGTTCTCTGTCCGTCCGGCAAAACTTCTCCGTCGGCAACACTCAAGATAATATCACTCCGACTATGACCGTCAACGCCGATTCCACTTTTAACAATCCCGCCACATTCAACGGCGGCATTACCGCCAGCGGCGTAAGCGTTACCGGCGGTCTATCTGTCGGAGGCGACACAACTCTGACCGGAAATGTCAGCATTGCCGGCGATATCACCTCCTCCAGCGGGCTGACCGTCAGCGCCACTTCCACCCTGGCTACTTCCACCATCGCCCAACTGACCATTACCAACGACCTGCTTGTTTCCGGCAACGCCACCACCACCCAATCGCAGGCCTTTCTTTCCACGCTCTCTCAAACCGCTTCTTCCACCAATCCGATTTTTAAAATTAATGCCTCTTCCACCGACGCTCATCTTGATTTCAAGCTAACCGGTTCAGGCCCACTCCTGAAAATCACCGACAACCAAGATTCCTATAAGTTCTACATTGACAATAGCGGCAACGTCGGCATCGGCACCACCAGCCCAGATTACGCCTTACAGGTCAACGGCGACATTGTCTCGGACGCCGACAATACTGATGATTTGGGCAAGGCCGGAATCAGGTGGGCGAATCTCTATTCAACCAATGGCGTCTTAACCAACCTGACCGCCGCTTACGCCACCTCCACTTCCAAACTGGTCATTGGCTCAACTCAGCCGACCAACAACGCCGCTCTGTTCATCACCGGCGACGCCTATGCCACTGGCAACGCCACCACCACCGGCTCCCTGTACATCGGCAACGACTTAAGCGTCTTAGGCAGCGCTTCGACCACCGGTTCAATGAACATTGACGGCAATTTGGTTACGGATGGCACTGGAAGTTTTGCCTTGGCAAAATTCACCATTGATTCCTCCGGCAACCTGACCA
>Ga0210016_1001254_pt1 | contig 23595 bp, 24 predicted proteins | sample CryGeyCG2014_300_FD_185454 | JGI IMG/M metagenome (GOLD analysis project Ga0210016, IMG submission 185454) | Groundwater microbial communities from aquifer - Crystal Geyser CG02_land_8/20/14_3.00 (SPAdes) (version 2) | ecosystem: Environmental > Aquatic > Deep subsurface > Groundwater | place...
AGGCGCCCGCCGAGGCCAACCTCCAACACCGCCACATCGAGTTCGGCAGCGGCAAAAATCAGCCACGCGGCGAGCGCACCCGCTTCAAAATAACTCAGCACGATGCTGCCGCGTGCCGCCTCGATGCGGGTGAACGCATGGATCAGATCGGCGTCGTTCACGTCGCAGCCGGCGACGCGGATGCGCTCGTGATAACGCAGCACATGCGGCGAAGTAAACGCGCCGACCCGATAACCGCCGGCGCTCAGCATGGCTTCCAGAAACGCCACCGTTGAGCCCTTGCCATTGGTGCCGGCCACGCTGATCACCCGACGCGCAATCGGCGGCGCGCCCAAGGCCCGCCAGACCGCGCCGACGCGGTCCAACCCCAGCACGATTTCGCGCGGCGGCAGGGTCAGCCAGTGCTGCAACCAGTCATCCAGTGTCCGCATGGTTTGCCGCGATCAAAGCCAAGCTTGCAGCATAACGGCGGCGACCGCCGCTCGTCAGCTCGGCGCGCAGTTGCCTGTTGCCGTTCGGCCAGCGCTCGCCCACAATGTCGACATGAACCAGCCCCCCAACATTCAGGTCAGCGTGGCCACGCGTTTTCTGGACGAGCATTCAACGCCCAGCGATGGCCGATTTGCGTTTGCCTACACCATCACCATCAAGAACCAGGGCAAGATCGCCGCGCAACTGATCAGCCGCCACTGGATCATCACCCACGGCAGCGGCAAGGTGGAAGAAGTGCGTGGCGACGGCGTCGTCGGCGAACAGCCGCATCTCGGCCCGGGCGAAGCCTTCGAGTACACCTCGGGCGCGGTCCTGGATACCGCCGTCGGCACCATGCAGGGCAGCTATCAAATGCTCACCGAAGATGGCAATGCCTTTGATGCGATCATTCCGCGGTTCACGCTGTCGGTGCCGCGGACCTTGCATTGAGCCATGAGCACCTACGCGATTGGTGACGTACAGGGCTGCCACGACGCCCTGGTCAGCTTGCTGGACAAACTCCACTTCGATCCGGCGCAAGACCAACTCTGGTTCTGCGGCGACCTGGTCAATCGCGGCGGCCAGTCACTGGAAGTACTGCGCCTGCTGCGCTCGCTCGACGCGCAAGCGACGGTGGTGCTGGGCAACCACGATCTCAGCCTGCTCGCGGTATCGGTGCGCAGCGAAGACGAACAACAGCGCGCCAATGCCGACCTGCGTCGCGTGCTGACGGCGCCGGATCGCGATGATCTGCTCAACTGGCTGCGCCAGCGCCCGCTGTTTCATTGCGATCGCGATCTCGGATTTGCCATGGTCCACGCCGGCCTGGCGCCCAAGTGGACGCTGGCGATCGCCGCCGCGCGAGCCGCCGAAGTCGAGCGAAAACTGCGTGGCGACAGTTATCAGCGGCTGCTCCGAAATATGTTCGGTGATCGCCCCAACACCTGGTCCAAAACCCTCAGCGGCGATGATCGACTGCGCTGCATCATCAACGTGATGACGCGCATGCGTTATTGCGATATCCACGGCCGCATCAACCTCAACGACAAAGGCGCGCCCGGCACTCAAAAACCGGGCTTTTATCCCTGGTTCGAAGTGCCCGGCCACAGCCAGCGCGACCTGCCGATCCTCTGCGGGCATTGGTCAACGCTCGGCCTGATGCAGGGCATGGGCGTGCATGCCCTCGACACCGGCGCGGTCTGGGGCGGTCGGCTGACGGCACTGCAACTCGGCCCCGAGCCACGCATCATCTCCATCGCCTGCGCCGCACGCGCGCAAGTCGGTCGCAAAAGCGTTTGAGGTCTAGCGTCCAGCAGCAACGCACCCAATCCAGCGTCGCCAAACCCCCAACCCAACGCGGCGCTGGGCGGCTTGGGGCGTTGCGCGGCGGGTTTTGGGGCTCTACTTGCGGAGGCGTTGTAAATCGACGAAGGCGAAGGCTTGGGCGTGTTGGGCATCGGCGGGGTGGGCGATGCGCGCGGTTTCGCGCCATTCGGCGGCGATGAGTTCCGGGAAAAATACGTCGGCTGCGGTGACCCAGGTGTCGACCAGGGTCAGATGGAGGGCTTCGGCCTGGGCGATGCAGAGGGCGTAGATTTCGCCGCCACCGATCACTATCAATTCATCGCTGACTTGCGCCAGGGCAGCGTCGAGCGAGGCCACCACTTGCATGCCGACATAGGGCGCGGCGCCACTGCGGGTCAACACCAGGTTGCGCCGTCCCGGTAGCGCCCGGCCCAGCGATTCGGCGGTCTTGCGGCCCATCAACAGGGTTTTGCCATGGGTCAATTGCTTGAAGCGTTTCAGGTCATCGGGCAGCCGCCAGGGCAATTGGCCGCCGACACCGATGCCGCGCTGTTGATCCAGCGCCGCGATCAAGGTCAGTCGCGGGGAGGGCGGCGTCATCCAGCGCTCCGCCGGCGACCGGTGATGCGCACCCAGTCTTCTTGCTGGACCACTTCCAGTTCGCTGAAGTCGGCCGCGAACGCCGCCATGACTTCGCCTTCCTGGCCGCGCAGGATGCCGGAGAGCGCGATCAGGGCGCCCGGCCGACAGAGCGCCGCCAATGTCGCTTCCAGCGCGATCAACGCACTCGCCAGAATATTGGCGACGACGACATCGGCGCTCAGCACCGGCGCGTTTTCTGGCGTGTACAGATGCAGGTGATCGAGCACGCCGTTGCGCTCGGCGTTGTCGTGGCTGGCCAGCAGCGCCTGCGGATCGTTGTCGATGCCGATCGCTTCGGTCGCGCCGAGTTTCAGCGCGGCAATCGCCAGAATGCCGGAGCCACAACCGAAATCGATCACCCGGCGGCCGCTCAGTGCCAAGCCATCCAGCCAGTGCAGACAAAGGGCAGTGGTGGCGTGGGTGCCGGTACCAAAGGCCAGGCCAGGATCGAGCCTGATGACAACCTGGTCCGGCTGGTCGGGCGGCTCGATATTCCACGGATAGATAAAGGTCCGCCGGCCGAACGCCATCGGTTTGAACTGGTCCATCCAGGCGCGGGTCCAGTCGGCATCGGCGACATCGCGAAAGCTGACCCGCTCCGGCGTCAGCCAGGCCACCATCAGTTGCAGGGCATCGAACAGTCCGCCGCGATCCACCGTGGCCTCGAACAGCGCGTTCACGACGACGTTCGGCCACACTGGCGTTTCGCCGGCCGCCGGTTCCAGGATCGGAACATCTTCGGCATCGAGCAAGGTCACCGACAACGCGCCCAGGTCTTCGAGCGCCGCCTCGACGCGGGCGAGACTGTCTTTTTGTACGACCACCGAAAGTTCAAGCCAGGACATCAGGTTCCCTCTTGCGTTGATTGGGATCGGTCAGCACGCGCTCAGCGGCAGCAGGCGTGGCATTCCGGTACGCTCGAAGCGCACCACGTCGCCAGAAATCTTGTAGATCAGCAACCAATCCGGCTCGATGTGGGTATCACGGAAGCCACGCCAGCCGCCTTTCAGCGGGTGGTCGAAGTGGGTTGCTGGCAATGGCTTGTCCTCGATGAGCAAGCCCAGCAAGGCCTTGAGCTTGTCCATATCCTTGCCGCGTTTCTGCGCCTGCTTCACGTCGCGCTTGAATTGGCCGGAATAGACTGGCTGGCGCATCAGATGCCTAATTGGTTGAACAGGTCGTCAGCATCCTTGGCGTGGTGCAGGTCTTCGCCGCGTTCGCTTTTTGCCAGCGTTTCCGCCGTCAGCGCGTTGGGTACGCGCATCTCGAAGGGCAACGCCTTTTCCTTGGCAATCTTGGTCAGCGCAATGCGCCCGAATGACGTAACCAAAGCCCCATGCCTGCCAGCACGGCGGCAGCTTCATTCTTCAGCGTTTCATCAATCCGCGCCCGGACCAATGCAGTTGCCGCCATGATTTAGTACCCCGATCAGCTTGAACGCGAATTTTAGCTCAATCGGAACACAACGAGCGACGCTTACCGGGTCACAGGCCGATCACTTTTTCGCGGCGTTCGGCGATGCGCTTTTCCAGATAGTGGATGTTCGCGCCACCGGCCTGAAAACCCGGGTCGGCGATGATTCTGGCTTGCAGCGGCACATTGGTCTTGATGCCGTCGATCACCAGTTCGGCCAGCGCCACCCGCATCCGCGCCATCGCCTGGAGGCGATTGGGCCCGTGCACGATCAATTTGCCGATCATCGAATCGTAGTTCGGCGGAATCCGATAGCCATCATAAATATGCGTATCGACGCGCACGCCGGGTCCACCGGGAGCGTGAAAGCGGGTAATCACGCCCGGACTCGGCAGAAAACTTTCCGGGTCTTCGGCGTTGATTCGGCATTCGATGGCGTGGCCGCTGATGCGGATGTCCTCTTGGCGCAGTGAAAGTTTGTGGCCGCTGGCGATCAACAATTGCTCGCGCACCAGATCGACGCCGGTAATCATTTCGGTGACCGGGTGTTCGACCTGGATGCGGGTGTTCATCTCGATGAAATAAAACGCGCCATCCTGAAACAAAAACTCGAACGTGCCGGCGCCGCGATAACCGATCCGCACACAGGCATCGACGCAGACTTTGCCGATGGCGGCGCGTTGTTCCGGCGTGATGCCGGGCGCGGGCGCCTCTTCGAGCACTTTTTGGTGGCGCCGCTGCATCGAGCAATCGCGTTCGCCCAGATGGATCGCGTTGCCTTGGCCGTCGGCCAACACCTGGATCTCGATATGCCGCGGCGTTTCGAGAAATTTCTCCATGTAGACCATGTCATTGTTGAACGCTGCCTTGGCCTCGGCGCGCGTGGTCTGGATGGCATTGGGCAGGGCCGACTCGGTATGCACCACGCGCATGCCGCGACCACCGCCACCACCGGCAGCTTTGATGATGACCGGATAGCCGATGCCCCGCGCCAGCGCCGCGTTGCTCGCCACGTCGTCGTCCAGCGGGCCATCGGAACCCGGCACGCAGGGCACGCCGGCGGCTTGCATCGCTTTGATCGCCTGCACCTTGTCGCCCATCAAGCGGATTACGTCGGCGGTTGGCCCAATGAAGACGAAGCCGGATTTTTCGACGCGCTCGGCGAAATCGGCGCTTTCGCTCAAAAAGCCGTAGCCCGGATGGATCGCCTGGGCGTCGGTCACCTCGGCGGCAGCGATGATGCGCGGAATATTGAGGTAACTTTCCTGCGCCGAGGCGGCGCCGATGCAGACCGACTCGTCGGCCATGCCGACGTGCTTGAGGTTGCGGTCGACGGTGGAATGCACCGCCACCGTTTTGATGCCAAGCGCGTGACAGGCGCGCAATACGCGCAGGGCAATTTCGCCGCGATTGGCGATGACGACTTTATCTAGCATGGTGGGCGGCAATGGTCGGGAAGGGGGGGGCGCGGTCAGCGGGTTGTCGAAACTGGGTCGTGAAATCAACGGTGGCGGTGGCGCCAATCGATGCGCTGGTCCACCCGGCCGGGTTGCCGACGCCGGATCCATCAGGCGATGACAAACAACGGTTCGTCGAACTCTACCGGTTCGCCGCTCTGCACCAGGATGGCAGCGATCGTGCCGGAAACATCGGCCTCGATCTGGTTGAACATTTTCATCGCCTCGATGATGCCAAGCACATCCCCGGCTTTGACATGCTGGCCGACCTTGACGAACGGCGGTGCTTCCGGATTGGGCGATCCGAAGTAGGTGCCAACCATCGGTGCGCGCAGAATGTGGCCGTCTGGCAGGTCGCGGTGGCTGGCGGCATGCACCGTCTCTTCGTGCGGCGCATGGTTGGGGCCGGCGGTGCTCAGCCGTTGTTGTTCGACATGCACATGGGTCACCGGTGCGGCGGCTGCCGGTGCATTCGCCGCCACCCGGGCAGCGCGGGTGAGACGAATCGTCTCCTCGCCTTCCTTGATCTCCAGCTCGGTCAGGTTCGATTCTTCCAGCAGGTCGATCAGCTTTTTGATTTTGCGTAAGTCCATCGTCGATTCTCACCTTTTGCAAGCAAACTGTTGGCGGGCGTGCGCAACCCAACTCGCCCACGTTCAATGGGGATTTCCACTGGCCGCCGCGGTGCGTGTGGCGACCTGAAACCAAAAACTTCAGCCGCTGGCGGACTGGCTATCCAGCCGCCGAATGGCCACCTGCAAAGCCAGTTCATAACCCTGAGCGCCGAAGCCACAGATGACGCCGACCGCCAGATCCGAAAATAACGAACGCTGGCGGAAGGCCTCCCGCGCATGCACGTTCGACAGATGCACTTCGATAAACGGCAGGCGGCTGGCAGCCAGCGCATCACGCAGCGCCACGCTGGTGTGGGTGAAGGCGGCCGGATTGATCACGATGAACGCCGTTTTGTCGCTGATCGCGGCATGAACCCGCTCAATCAAGGCCAATTCGCTGTTGCTCTGCAAATGGCTGAGATGCTGCCCGGCGGCTGCCGCCTGCTGCTCGGCGCGCGCCACGATGGCGGCCAAACGCTCGCCGCCGTAGGTCGCCGGTTCGCGCTGGCCGAGCAAATCCAGGTTGGGCCCATTGAGCAGGAGGATCTCTGACACTGGCGCATCCGAAGTGGGTGCGTAGTTTGGAGGTTTGGCGCCGGTAAGTCCATATCCCGACAAATTGCGCGCTTATGCTGGCACGTTCGCAGCAAACAGCGTTGCGACAGAGATCCTTAGCGATGCGCCGCTTCGTGCGCCAGCAGCCAGTGTTTGCGCTCCAGACCACCGCCGAAGCCGGTGAGGCTGCCGTCAGCGCCGATCACCCGATGGCAGGGCACGATGATCGGCAACGGGTTGCGGCCATTGGCCAGACCGACCGCCCGGGCCGCGGTGGGCTGGTTGATGCGGCGCGCAAGTTCGCCGTAGCTGATCGACTCGGCATAGGGAATCCTCCGCAAGCCGGCCCAGACCCGGCATTGGAAGGCGGTGCCGCGTGGCACCAGGTCCAAATCAAAATCCCGACGGCTACCGGCGAAGTATTCGCGCAATTGGCCGCTGACCTCCGCCAATCGCTCCGGAGCGTACTGTTGGGGGCCAGCATCGGACCAGGGATGGCGCTCCTGTTCGAAGCCGACATGGCACAGCCCCGCAGCGTTGGCGATCAGCAACAGTTGGCCAATCGGCGTCGCCAGTTGGTCGTACCACAGCATTTCAGTTTCCATCATCACTCCCGTCTTGCCATAAATGCATCGCCGCGTAGCCGATTGAGTCCCTAAACTGCTGTAAATCCGGTGGCAGGAAGCCACCGCTTCGGATCGGTAAAGTGGCGTTGCAAGACGAACACAACCCGAAGTAGCAGCGCTCCGGAAGTAGCAGCGCTCGAATTTGGAGTGCGGGAGCTTGCTCCCGCTTTGCTCTCCGGCGCGGTGGTGATTACCGCGAGCACCACAGCGAGCGCGACAGCGAGCACAGCGGCGGCAAGCCGCCGCACTCCAAAGTGACCGCACGCCGAAGGAAGTCGGTCGCTGGCTACGTCGATCCTAGGTCCTCAGTCCTCAGGCCTCTGGCCGCCAGATAAGCCGTCACCGTGCTCGCCAGTCCGGCATACAGGGCATCGTTGATCAGGGCGTGGCCGATCGAGACTTCGGCAATGCCGGGCGCGGCGCGCAACAACACCGGCAGATTGGCCTGGTCGAGATCGTGGCCAGCATTGACCCCGAGGCCAACCGCCTGCGCGCGCGCGGTCGCCTCGGCGCATTGTTGCAAGCGCTGGGCAAAATCGCCGTGGGCAAACGCTTCGGCATAGGGTCCGGTATACAACTCGATGCGATCAGCGCCGAGTTCGCGGGCGCGCTCAAGGTCGGCGCTGTCGGCGTCCATGAACAAACTGACGCGGGCGCCCAGTGCCTGAAGTTCAGCGATCAGCGGGCGCAAGCGGGCGCCGTCCTGGCGCAGATCAAAGCCATGATCCGAGGTGATCTGGCCGTCGCTATCGGGCACCAGCGTCACTTGGTCGGGACGCGCGCTGGCGACCAAAGCGATCAGTCCTGGGTAGCCGCTGGCCGTGGCGGCGGCGAATGGATTGCCTTCAATGTTGAACTCCAGGCGTTCGCGCTGGCCGCGCCCGCGATTGGCGGTGGCCAGCCATTGCGCCAGCGCGGCGACATCGCGTGGCTGGATATGGCGTTGATCCGGGCGCGGATGCACGGTCAAGCCATCGGCACCGGCGGCAATCACCACGTTGGCGGCGTCGATGACGCTGGGCAAACCGCCACCGCGAGCATTGCGCAGCACCGCGATTTTGTTGAGATTGACGCTGAGTTTGGTCATGGCATGATAGTGCCATGGCTCGGCCGCATTGGCGAGTCGGCAGGGAACCCATCGCGCATGGCTACGGCAGGCTTGATTACAGCGCTACGACGGAGCGTCGCCAGCGGGTGGCTGCTGGTCGCTGGCATGATCGCGGCCACCGCCTGGGCGCCAGCAGCGGCCGACACCGTTGCCGTCAAGGCGGCGGGGACACCGCTGATCACCCGCTTCGGGCCGGAAGATTTTCCGGTGATCCCGCGCTTCACGTCGATCCAGGTGGACCAAGAAGATCGCGTTTTCATCGGTAACAGTGAAGGCGTGTTGGTGTACGCCGGAAGCCGCTTCGAAAACATCGCCTTGCCGAATGCGAGCTGGGCGCGCAACACCAGCAGCGATCAGCAAGGCCGGGTCTACGTCGCCAGCTTCGATCACTTCGGCCGACTCGATCCATCGGCTGGCGGCGATTGGCATTTCACCGATCTGGATCAGCTGGCCGGCAATCCGCTTGGCGCGCACCAGGTCGGCGAAGTTTGGGATGTCTGTTTGCGTCCCGAGGGTGCCTATTTCGCCACCGCCAGCCACTTGTTCCTGGCGCGCAACGACGGCACCCTCGGCGCCTGGCCGCTGGCGGCGCCGGTGCATCTGTTGTTTCCGGTGGCCAATGACTTGTGGCTGCGCATTCCCGGACAGGGTTTGGTGCGCTTCAACGATGGCCGTTTCGAGTTATTGCCTGGCGGCGAGCGGTTTGCCGATAGCAGCATCGCCGCCGTGCTGCCGCACCCGCAAGGGCAATTGATCGTTTCTCGAACCGCTGGTTTTTACCTCGCGGAGGCGACCGGTATTCGGCCGCTGGCGAGCGTCCTGGGGGCCGCGCTGAGTGCTTTGCAGGCCTATCACGCCATCGTCCTGGACGACGGCAGTTATGTGGTGGTGACCTTGACCGGGGAGCTGCTGCGCTTTGCCCAGGACCTGGCGCTGATTGATCGCTTCAGTCTCAGCCAATACCCGGTGCTGCAAATCGCTAGCGATCACCATGGCGGCTTGTGGGCCGCTACGGACGGCGATCTGGTGTATTTGCAGTGGCCATCGCCGTGGACCCAGGTCAGCGAAAGCGACGGCCTGTTTGGGGTGATCGAGACCAGCACCTGGTGGCACCGGCGCCGCTGGGTGGGTACCTCGATGGGCCTGTTCGTCAGCACCGAAGATGCGCGCGGCCGCCTGCGTTTCGAGCCGTATCTGTTCGCCAATGAGGAGGTGTGGGATTTTTTGGTCACGCCCTCGGCGCTGTTGATTGCGGCCCGCAACGGCGTGTTTGCCTTGACTTCCGATCAACCCCCGACGGCGCCGCCAACCGCGATCGGCACGACCACCTACCCGTTTGCACTGTATGCCTCGACCCAGCGCAAAGACACCGTGTACGTGTTGGATGACGACGGTTTTCAGATATTGCGCCACCCGGCCGATCATTGGATCGAGGCGGGTCGACTGGCGGTCGCTGAGGTTTCGGCAAGCTCGATGGTGGAAATCGATGCCGACCATCTGTTGCTCGGTAGCAATCGCGGCGCGCCCTGGCTGATCACTTTGAGCGCCGATGGTCGCCAAGTGGCCGCGCGCCAGCGGCTCGGGTCGGCGTCGGGCCTGCGGCTGGCCGACACCGATGTGTCGCGGGTGGTGACCCTGGACGGCAACCTTTACGTTGCCAGCAAACACGGCTTTCATCGCTGGCATGATGGCAAGTTGGCAGCCGACCGCCTACAAGGTTTGGCGCAACTGCTCAAGCGACCGCAAGAAGCCGAATTGGCTACCGCCGCCGATGGCACCAGCTATGCCTACGACAGCCGTTCGTTGTTTCGACGTCGGCCGCCATCGGGCATTTGGGAGCCGGTGCCGCTGGAATCACCGATGGCGCGCGGCCTGTTGGGTCTGGACATCGAAAGCGACGGTCGGCTATCGGTGGTCGCCTGGGGTGGCTTGCTGACCTTCGATCCGGCATTGAGTCTGCCGCAAAAAGCCCCATTGCGGACGCGATTGCAGCGCGTATGGTGGTCGGCCGAGGGCGCTCCGGCGCAGGCCTTGGACCGTGCTGGCCATCCCCCAGTGGCGCTGGATCGGGTGCGCTCGATCCGCTTCGATTACGGCGTCAATGGCGGCGAGCGTGGCTTGCAATTTCACAGCCGGTTGCGCGGCAGCGATATCGATTGGAGCCCCTGGAGCACCGAGTTGGAGCGCAGTTTCAACCGACTGGCGCCGGGCCAATACACGTTCGAAGTAGTTGCCCGCGATGTCGCTGGCGAGCTCGCCGAGCCGGCCACCTGGGCCTTTTTCATTCCACCGCGCTGGTATCAAACCGCGTGGGCGCGGATCGGTCTGTATCTTTTGCTGGCGGCATTGGGTGGCGTACTGGCCTGGATTCATCACCGTTGGCGCTCGCGCAAGCTGCACCGATACGCTGAAACTTTGGAGCATCAAGTGGCCGCGCATACCCGCACCTTGGCCATGGCCAACCAGCGCCTGGCGCGCATTGCGGTGCAGGATGGATTGACCGGATTGACCAATCGCCGCGGTCTTGATGAGTTTTTGCAAACGCAGTGGGCGGCTTCGTTGCAACTTCAGCAGCCACTGTCGGTGCTGATGCTCGATGTCGACCACTTCAAGCAATACAACGATGAACACGGACACCTGGCCGGCGACGAAGTGCTCAAACAGTTGGCCCAGGTGTTGGGCAAAGCGGTGGCCGAAGGCGACGAACTGCTGGCGCGTTATGGCGGCGAAGAGTTTGTGCTGGTGTTGCCGGGCACCAGTCTGGAAAACGCCATCGAGCGCGCCGAATTGATCCGCCAGCAATGCCAGTTGCCGACTGCCGTGGGTGGCGGGATCACCGTCAGTATCGGTGTCGCCTGCCTGGTGCCACACGCCGGGATCGGCGCCGAACAATTGCTGGCGGAGGCCGATGCCGCTTTGTATCGCGCCAAGAAACATGGCCGCAATCGGGTCGAGCGGGGGCGTGCCGGCTGATCTCGGCGGCAATGGTTTCAACCAACGCGAGGGCTTGGCTACACTGCCGACCACAATAGCCATCAGCGGATCGCCATGACCTCGAACCCCAGCGGGCTTTCCCCGGTTTCAGCGGCTGATCTGGCGCAGGTAGAAGCCTGGCTACAGGCTTTGCAAGACCGCATCAGCACAGCGCTGGAAGCCGCCGATGGCGCTGCGCGCTTTGTCGAAGATCGTTGGCAGCGCGAAGAGGGTGGCGGTGGCCGGACCCGCGTGTTGAAAGCGGGCGCCGTATTCGAGCAGGCCGGCATTGGTTTCTCCAAGGTCACCGGCGCGGCGCTGCCGGGCGCCGCCAGCGCGCATCGGCCGGAACTCACCGGTCAGCCTTGGGTGGCGATGGGCGTGTCGCTGGTCTTGCATCCGCGCAATCCGCACCTGCCGATCACGCACATGAACGTGCGCCTGTTCAGCACCACCGGCAGCACTTCCGGATGGTGGTTTGGCGGCGGTTTCGATTTGACGCCGTGCTATCCGGTGGACGCCGACATCGAACACTGGCACGCCACCGCGCGTGCCGCCTGCGCGACGTTTGGCGATGATGTTTACGCCGAGTTCAAAGCCTGGTGTGACCGCTATTTTTTTCTCAAGCACCGCAACGAAACTCGCGGCGTCGGCGGCCTGTTTTTTGACGATCTGAATCGCTGGCCGTTTGCCCGGTCATTCGCATTCATGCGGGCGATTGGCGATGCGTTTTTACCGGCTTATCTGCCGATCGTCGAGCGCCGCAAAGACACGCCTTACGGCGAGCGCGAACGCCAGTTTCAGCTCTATCGGCGGGGTCGTTACGTCGAGTTCAACCTGGTCCATGATCGCGGCACCCTGTTTGGCCTGCAAAGCGGCGGCCGCACCGAATCGATCCTGATGTCGCTGCCGCCACTGGTGCGCTGGGAATACGCCTGGCGGCCGGAGCCGGGCAGCGCCGAAGCGCGACTCGATGACTATCTGCGACCACGGGAGTGGTTGCGGGGTTGATCGGGCAGTTTGCTGGTTTTGCCTGGACGGTATGTAGTCGTTCGATTACACTGCGACCGTATTCTCGCTCAAAACACTTCCCGAGTTCACCGCTTGGCTCGACAGCTTGGCCGATGCCAAGGTGCGCGGTGTGCTGATGGCTCGGCTCAAGCGCCTTGAGCGTGGCCTGATGGGCGACGTCGAGTCACTGGGCGATGGCTTGTTGGAGCTGCGCATCCACCTGGGGGCTGGCTGGCGTGTGTACTTCACACAGCACGGCAGGCAACGGTTGGTGCTGTTGACTGGCGGCAGCAAACGCACGCAGAAAAGCGACATGCGACGCGCCAAAGCGCTGGCAGCAGCGCTGGATTGACCGGAGAAAACCTCATGAACAAACGCATCAAAGTAGACGATCTGCCCGCATTTGACGCCACCCCCTATCTCGAAAACGAGATCGCAATCGCCGCCTACCTAACCGATATTCTGCAAGCCAATGATGCCGCCCTGTTGGCCGCTGCGCTCGGCGATATTGCCCGCGCCCGCGGTATGACCGAGATCGCCAAATCGGCCGGAATCACCCGCGAAGCTCTCTACAAAGCACTCCGCGCCGACAGCGCACCCCGTTTCGACACCGTTAGCCGTGTCTGTGCCGCCTTGGGCGTACGCTTGGTGGCACAACCCGTGCAAGCCTGATCGGTACCCCGTTCGAGCGGCTACGCGGCGGCCGCACCGAATCGATCCTGCGATCATTGCCACAGTGGACATGGCTGCGACCGCGCCAGTGTTGGCTGCGGCTCGCCACCTTGGCCATCACCAAGTTTGTTCTGGCGGCGCCATCGAGTTCCAGAACGAGGGGCCTTCGTCGCCGGCCGGACCCATTTCGCAGCCGCCGCAGACTTTCATGCTGGGCCGGTCATTGGCCATTTGGGCTTTGAAGTCGGCGCGCGCCTGGCCGGCCAGAATCTCGCTGTAACGCTGGATTTTGAGATTGCCGAGAACGCCCGCCTGTGGATGGATGCAGCACGGCACCACCAAGCCATCGGTATCGACGTAGAGCAGGCGCACTTCGCCGAACCAGGGATGCGCATTGAATGCTTCGGGTTCGGCCATGAACACACAAACGCCTTTCGGCGCTTGAATGTCGCGGCCGGTCATGTTCTCGATCGATTCCGGCAAAGCCATCCAGCCGCGAAACTCCGGCAGCCAACCCAAGGGCTGCAGCAACTGGGTCCAGCGCAGCGCGTCTTCGCGGTGGTTGACGATGGTCTTGGTGATCAATTGGGTGGCCGACGACCAGCGAGTGGGTGAAAACGAGGCGCCGATGGGCGCGATTCCCGCTCGCTGGTTCGGAGCGGGTGCGGCGGGCTGCGGCTAATAAAGGGTCAACGGTTACGCTAACGCTGGCGCCATGGCTATCGCAGGCGCGCCGTCAAAGTCCGTTGCGTTGCGCGTCGACCCGGGCTTTCAGTTCGCGGTAGCGCTGCAATTTGATTTCGAACTCGGCGCGGAGCTTGCTCTTTTCGGTCTCGCGTTGCGCGATCTGCTTGGTGGTCATCTCAATTTGATGACGCACCAATTTCAGTTGGTCGGTAGTGGTTTGCGGCACCGGTTTTTTGGCGCGCTCGAAGCTGGCGGCGTGCGCAAGAATTTCGGCGAGCGATTTTTCCTGGCTGGCCAGTGACAGCCGACTGGTGGCGGTATTGGCCTCGATCACCTCCAACTCTTGATCGCGGGCCCGCAGCAGCTCCGCTTCGGTGACATAGGAACTGGTCAGGGCATTGTCGAGCGTGGCCTGGTGGTCAGCGATTTCCTTGGCCTTGGCCAGCCGCGCGGCTTCGGCTTTGTCGGCAGCAATTTCTTCGGCGGTTTTTTGCCGCTGCATGGTTTTGATCGGCAAGCCCTGGGCATCAAGCTGGGCGCCACCGCCAGTGCAGCGCTTGGGGTCATAACTTTGACTGTAGGACACCGCGCCTTTGGCATCGGTGCATTTGTACATTTTGGCGGCGACGCTGCTGTTGCCGAGCAGCACGGCCAGGCCGGTGAGGGTCAGGGTCAAAACCGGCAGAATCGGGGCTTGCGGTCGCATGGTGTCCTCCAGAGAGCTAGGGTGCGGCGCTGCTGGCCACACCGTAGCGCTTACGATAGTCGATCAGCGTGTCCCGGTGCTGAACCAGTAGCGGGTCTTCGGCAACCAGGGTCAGCAACTCGTCCAGCCCGGCGATCGCCAACACCGGCAAGCGGTAATGCTGCCGTACTTCCTCGGTGGCCGATAGCGAGCCGACACCAACTTCTTGCCGATCGAGCGCAATCAGCACACCGGCGGCAACCGCGCCCTGTGCCTCGATCAGCGCCACCGCTTCGCGCACCGAAGTGCCGGCGGTGATCACATCGTCGACAATCAGCACCCGGCCCTTGAGCGGCGCGCCGATGATGAGGCCGGCTTCGCCGTGGTCTTTGGCTTCCTTGCGATTGAACGCCAACGGCAGGTCACGGCCATGCCCTTCGGCGAGGGCAATCGCCGTGCTGGTGGCCAGCGCGATGCCCTTGTAGGCCGGGCCGAACAGCATGTCACAGGTCAGGTTCGATTGCGCCAGGGTGGTGGCGAAGGCGCGGCCCAACTGTTGCAGTGCGCGGCCGGTGTTGAACAAACCGGCATTGAAAAAATACGGGCTGACGCGCCCCGACTTCAGCGTAAAACGGCCGAAGCTGAGTACTTGGTAGTGCAGCGCCAATTGCAAAAACGCGCGTTGATGGGCTTGCATGCGTGGGTTTGTCCGCCTTCTGCAAGAATAGCCAAACCACAACGACCGCACCAGAGCGATCCCAGATTAAGCCCATGCGCATCATCAGCTTTAACGCCAACGGCATTCGCTCGGCGGCCAGCAAAGGATTTTTCGACTGGTTTGCCGGCCAGCACGCCGATCTCTTGTGCGTGCAGGAAACCAAGGCTCAGCCGGAGCAATTGCGCGACCCGATATTTGCGCCGAGCGGCTACCACGCCTATTTTCGTTCGGCCCAAGCCAAGGGCTATAGCGGCGTCGCGATTTACAGCAAGCAGCAACCCGATGCGCTGATCGAGCGCCTGGACTGGCCGGAACTGGATGACGAAGGGCGCTATCTCGAGGCCCGCTTCGGCAATCTCAGCGTGGTCTCGCTCTATCTTCCCTCGGGCTCATCGGGACCGCTTCGACAGGACTTCAAGTTTGCGATGATGCAACGCTTCACGCCGATCTTGGCCGCTTGGCTCAGCAGTGGCCGTGACTATGTGATTGCCGGCGACTGGAACATCGTGCATGACCAGCGCGATATCCGCAATTTCAGCGCCAACCAGAAGACCTCTGGTTGCTTGCCAGAAGAACGCGCCTGGCTCGACCAGTTGATCAACGGCCAGGGCTGGGTCGATAGTTATCGTGCGCTCAATCCCGACGGCGAGGATTACACCTGGTGGTCGCAACGCGGTGGTGCGCGCGCCCGAAATGTCGGCTGGCGGATCGACTATCAAATGGTGTCGCCAGCATTGGGCGCACGGCTTAAGCAGTGCGCGATTGCGGCCGAACCGAAGTTTTCTGATCATGCGCCGTATTGGGTGGATTACCGGTGACGCTTACCTCGGTGGCCGAGGCAGAGGGGCGTCGGCGCCGGTTGCTGGCGATCGCCCTGCTCGGTTTTGCATCGGGCTTGCCGTTGGCCTTGTCGGCCAGTTCGTTGCAGGCCTGGTTCACCGTCGCCGGGCTTGATCTCCGAACCATTGGCTGGGCGACGCTGGCTGGTCAGGCCTACGTATTCAAGTTTCTTTGGGCGCCGTTGCTGGATCGTTATGCGCCGCCGCTACTGGGGCGTCGTCGCGGTTGGATCTTGCTCAGTCAGCTCGGTTGCGCGGCCATGCTGCTGGCGATGTCGGCACTCGATCCGAGTCGGCAGACGGCGATGATGATCGGCGTTGCGGTGGTACTGGCGCTGTTTTCGGCGACCCAGGACATTGCCTTTGATGCCCATCGCACCGACCTGCTGCCGGCCGCAGAACGGGGCTGGGGCTCGGCCCTGACCCAGACCGGCTACCGCCTGGCGATGGTGGTCTCTGGCGGTGTCGCACTGATTCTGGCGGACCACATCGGTTGGCCGCGGGTCTATCAAGTGATGGCGCTGCTGATGGTGCTGGCGACGGTTGCCACCTGGTGGAGTGCCGATGCCCCGGCCCAGCGTCGGCCACGGACCTTGGTCGACGCCGTGGTGTTGCCGCTGCGCGAGTTTTTATCGCGACCGGCCGCCTGGGGGTGGCTGCTGCTGATCGTGTTTTACAAGTTTGGCGATGCCTTCTCGCAAGCGTTGTCAACGACGTTCCTGTTGCGTGGCGTGGGTTTCAGCCAAACCGAAGTGGGCACCATCAACAAGACTTTCGGTTTGCTGTTTGCCTTGGGCGGGGCTTTGCTCGGCGGCTGGCTGTTAACCCGCATCCGACTGGTGTCGGCGTTGTTGTGGTTTGGTCTGCTGCAGGCGCTCACCAATTTTGGCTACGCCTGGCTAACCACGACCGGCGCCGACCGCGAGGCGCTGATTCTGGTGGTCTGTCTGGATCAGGGTGCGGGCGGGATGGGGGCGACGGCGTTTGGCGCCCTGGTGATGGCGCTGTGTGATCTCCGCTTTAGCGCTTTTCAATTTGCGCTGCTGAGTTCTTTGTCCGCCATCGGCAGGGTGTTTCTCGGGCCGTTGGCGGCCTTTTCCGTCGAGGCGCTGGGCTGGGGACCGTTTTTTGTGCTGACATTTTTCACCGCGCTGCCGGGCTTGGCCTTGGTCTGGTGGCTACGCGCGCGCATTCACGATTTCGATCCGATCGGTATGCGCACATCAGCCTAGTGGCGTGGCCGCTGGGGTGAACGCCAGCCTGCGCGGGCGCGGCGGCGCATTGGGCCGAAGTCGCGGTCCGAGCGAAGCAGTGGGTAGAATGGCCGCAGTCTTCGAACCCTTTGTGGCAGACATGCCGGATTTCACCGTACGCGGAATCGACAACGCCGTCGCCGAGCGCATCAAGGAAATTGCGCGCGCGCGCAACTGGGCGATCAATGACGTGATGATCGACTTGCTCAAGCAGGCGCTGAACATGAATCCGGCGACGCGCACCGATACCGAAGCGGTGACCGATCCGAAAGACGTGGCGCTGTTGGCCGGCACTTGGGGCACCGATGAAGCCGCCGCCTTTCGCGCCGCACTGGAAGCGCTGGAACAAATTCCGCTGGATGTGGCGCAGCCGCTGGGCAAAGCGCGATGAGTCCGAGCGGCGTCGATCAGGCGGCGTAGATCGCGCCGAGCACGCGCGGACCACGGGCACCGGTGACCGTGGTCAGATTGCCCGGGCGATCCTGCAGCCGTTCGCGCGCCAGCCAGGCGAAGGCCATCGCCTCGATGAAATCCGGATCGATTCCGGCGTCCGCGGTCGAGGCCAACGGGATCGGTTGCAAGGCAGTTGCCAAGGCGCCGAGCAGCGTTGGATTGTGGACCCCGCCGCCGCAGGCGAACACTTTGCTGGTCGCTGGCGCGGCGCGCCGCAAGGCAATTGCGATCGAGCGCGCGGTAACTTCGATCAGGGTGGCTTGAACGTCGGCGGCGCTCAGCTTGAGCCCACGCAAATGCCGATCCAGCCAAGCCAGGTTGAAGGTGTCGCGACCGCAGCTTTTGGGCCCCGAGCGTGCAAAATACGGGTCCTGCAAACAGCGTTGCAGCAAGCCAGTATCGCAGCGCCCGCTGGCGGCAAAGGCGCCGCCGTCATCGAGCGCGGTGCCGAGATGGCGCTCGGCCCAGGCATCGAGCAAGGTATTGGCGGGGCCGGTATCGAATCCGCGCACCGGCCCGTCGCTGGGCAGCAGGGTCAAGTTGCCGATACCGCCGAGATTGAGCACCGCGCGCGCGGCCTGTGGATCGTGCAGACAAGCGGCGTGAAAAGCCGGCACCAGCGGCGCGCCCTGACCGCCGGCGGCGACATCGCGGCGACGAAAGTCGGCGACCGTGAGCAGGCCGGTGCGCTCGGCAATGACGTTCGGATCACCAAGTTGCAGCGTGAACGGCGTGGCGCCCTGCACCGCATGCCAGAGGGTCTGCCCGTGCGAACCGATGGCGCGAATCCGGGTGCGGTCGACACCGGCCTGAGCGAGCAAGTGGTTGGCGGCCTCGGCAAAACAGCCACCGATCTCGACATCCAGGCGGCCGACCTGGGCCAGCGAACTGCTGCCATCGCTCAAGGCGAGCGCCAGAATTTCGCGCCGCAGCGTTGCCGGATAAGCCAGGTTGGCGGTGGCCAGCAGCGTCGGCTGCGGCGCAAACCGCACCAAGGCGGCGTCGATGGCGTCGGCGCTGGTGCCAGAAATCAAGCCAATAAACAGATCGGCGGCCGCGGTCACCGCTGTGCCACGGTTCCGTGGCGGGCCTCGGCCTCGGCCAACTGCGCCAGCAGCGGCGCGGTGGCGCGGCGAAACACGGCCAACAGTCCGGCCGCCAGCGGTGGCGGTGGCGGCATCGTCACCGACAGCGGATCGCGATGGACGCCATTGATCCGAAACTCATAATGCAGATGCGGGCCGGTGGCGAGACCGGTCATGCCGACATAACCGATCACGCTGCCCTGGCTGACGCGATTGCCGCGACGGCCATGGCCGGCGATCCGGGACAGGTGGCCATACAGCGTGCTGTGGCCGCGGCCATGATCGATCACCACGGTATTGCCATAGCCGTTCTGCCAACCCGATTGCACGATGCGGCCATCGGCGGCGGCGATCACCGGGGTGCCGCTCGGCGCGGCGTAATCCACCCCGTGGTGGGCGCGCGTTCTACCCAAAATCGGATGTTTTCTGGCCGACGAAAACCGCGAACTGATGCGGGTGAACTCGACCGGTGTGCGAATAAAGGCTTTGCGCAGTGACCGACCCGAGCGGTCGTAATACTCCGGGTTGCTGCCGGGCGGCGTGAAGCGCAGGGCATCGTAACGCTTGCCGCGATTGACAAACGCCGCCGCCAGAATATCGCCGCCGGAAATCTTTTCGCCATCGCGGTAGCGCTCTTGCAGCACCACCGAAAACGCATCACCGACGCGCAAATCTTGCGCAAAGTCGATGTCATAAGCAAAAACTTTGGCCAGTTGCAGGGTCATTGGGTCACTCAACCCGGCTTGCTCGGCGGCGCCGAACAAGGAGTCTTCGATCTGTCCGGAGGCGACCCGAACGCGCAGCTCGACGGCGCCGCCGAGTGCTTGTGCCTGGGGTAGCCCATGGTCGTCCAAGGTGATGAGAAAACGCTCGCCCAGGTCATCGTCGAGCTGCATCCCGGTCAAGGCGCCGCGGTCGTTACGGCGCAGGCCGACGCGGTCACCGGGGCGAAGCTGGCCGAGTCGCGAGGCATTCGGCAAGCCTTGCAGCAGGGCCTGCAACTGCCCGGTTTTGATGCCCTCACTGGCGCAGATCTGGCCCAGGGTTTGCCCCGACTGCACCTGGATCGAAGTCCAGGCGGCGGCTTCTGCCAGTGGCACATAATTGCCGTCAATCAGACCGATCCGGGAATCGTCGTGGCCCGCAGGTGCCGTGGCAGCGGGCGTTGGCAGCGCCAATGCCAGCCAGACCGTAGATCGATCGGTGCCGGTGAAGACGCTGGCAAAGCTCGGTAGCACCACAAAGACCAGCAAACCGATCACCACCGCGATCAGCGACATGATCCAGCGCTCACCGACCCAGCGGATCGGCGTCACCGCGAAGTTGGGAATGAAATGGCTATCCAGCCGCGCTTGATAGAAGTGGTGGTGGCGGCGCTCGGCGTGACGCCGCACCGTCTGGCGGCGCCGAATCTGCTGTTCCAAATCGATCGGCTGCCAAGCCATCAGAGGTCGCCAGTGAACACCGAGGCGCACCATAGCGGTGTCGAGGAAGCCAAGTCAAACCTATGTTTGGATTGAACATGTTGCGCGATTGGCCTAACAAGAAATTAATACCAACGTAGGTGTGATGTCGGTCGGCCCAAACGCCGCGCCTTGCAAACACCATGGATGGCGGCCGACGAGCCCAAGGATGGGCGAGGTAGGCCGCGTCGGGAACCGGCGGCCGACGAGCCCAAAAGTAGGCGATTTAGGCGATGCAGGAGCGATGGCCGAGCCGACCTTCTACAAGTTCTTGTGGGAGCGTCGCTTGCGTCGCGATTCTGCTTCGACAGCACCATCGCGACGCAAGCAACGCTCCCACAACGGCAGTCGATGTCGGGAACTGGCGGCCGACGAGCCCAAGGATGGGCGAGGTAGGCCGCGTCGGGAACTGGCGGCCGACGAGCCCAAGGATGGGCGAGGTAGGCCGCGTCGGGAACTGGCGGCCGACGAGCCCAAGGATGGGCGAGGTAGGCCGCGTCGGGAACTGGCGGCCGAGAGCCATGCAGGAGCAATTGCCGGAGCCGACCGACGCACTGTGGCGATGTTTAGGCACGCTGCGCTCTCCGCCAAGCCGTGCGGCTGCTTGGCGCTTCGGCTATTTTAGGCGGCCCGCTGCCTGCCCGATCTGGATTGCCCATGAGTGACCACCAACCAGCCATTGACCTGATCGGCCGTGGCGCCGAAGAAATCATCAAGCCGGAGGAGCTGCTGGCTCGCCTCAAGCTCGGTCGGCCGTTGCGCATCAAGGCCGGGTTCGATCCCACCGCGCCGGATCTGCATGTCGGCCATACCGTGCTGCTGAACAAGATGCGGCAGTTTCAACAGCTCGGGCACCAGGTCATTTTTCTGATTGGTGACTTTACCGGGATGATCGGCGACCCGACCGGCAAGAACGTCACCCGCAAAGCGCTCAGCCGCGAAGACGTCGCCGACAACGCCCGCACCTACGCCGAGCAGGTGTTCAAAGTGCTGGATCGGGAGCGCACCGAGCTGCGCTTCAATTCCGAGTGGTTTGATCGGATGAGTGCCGCCGACATGATCAAGCTGGCGGCCAAAACGACGGTGGCGCGGATGCTTGAGCGCGACGATTTCCAGAAACGCTTTCGTGGCGAATTGCCGATCGCCATCCACGAGTTTCTGTATCCGCTGGTCCAGGGTTACGACTCGGTGGCGCTCAAAGCCGATGTCGAACTCGGCGGCACCGACCAGAAGTTCAACCTGCTGGTGGGCCGCCAATTGCAGGCCGAAGCCGGCCAGCCACCGCAGATCGTCATCACCATGCCGCTGCTGGAAGGGCTCGATGGCGTCAACAAAATGTCCAAATCGCTGGGCAATACCATCGGCATCAACGAGCCGCCGAACCAGATCTTTGGCAAAACCATGTCGGTATCGGATGACTTGTTGTGGCGCTATCTGGAGCTGCTGTCGTTTGATCGCTCGCTCGCCGACATCGCCCGCTTGCGCCACGAGGTCGCCACCGGCGTAGCCAACCCGCGCGACATCAAACTGGCGCTGGCGGCCGAATTGGTCCAGCGCTTTCATGGCCCGCAGGCAGCCGAGGCGGCGTTGCAGTATTGGGATGAGGTCATCCGCGGTGGTGGGGTTGCCGGTGATCTGCCGCTCCAGGAAATCCGCACCACGTTGATCGGCACCGGCATCCTCGCCGTGCTCAAAGCGGCCGCGCTGGTACCCAGTGGCAGCGAAGCAACCCGCAAAATCGGTGAACGTGCGGTGCGCGTCGATGGCGTGGTGATCGAAGACCGTACGCTCAAACTGGCGCTGGCTACCGACTATGTGCTGCAAGTCGGCAAGCGCGCTTTTGCCAAGGTGCGCTTGCTGCCCTGAGCGCGCTCGGATTCAGACGTGTTTGTGCGCTGCATACACTTGCCGGATCTGCGGCAATGCCGCTTCCATCGCCGCCACCACGGCCGGATCGAAATGACTGCCGGAGGCAGAGCGCACCTGGGTGAGCGCCGCTTCGATCGGCCACGCCGCTTTGTAGGGTCGCCGCGAGGTGAGGGCGTCGAACACATCGGCTAGCGCCACGATCCGTGCCGCGAGCGGAATATCGCTGCGTTCCAGATGGTGCGGATAGCCGCTGCCATCGAACTTCTCGTGGTGGCCTTCGGCAATGTCGATGGCGACATCAAACAGGTTGCGCGAGCGGCTCGGCAACTGTTGCGCGCAAGTGCGCAGCACTTTGCCGCCGATCAGCGCGTGGCGTTGCATTTGCTCGCGCTCGAGTTCGTTGAGTTGGGCATTTTTCAGCAAAATGCAATCGGCAATGCCGACCTTGCCGATATCGTGCATCGGCGCAAAACGCTCGATGTCGCGGACCCAGTTCGGGCGCTGCGCACTGGCTTCTGGGTGACCACCGAGTTGCATCTGCTCGGCGATCAAAGCGGCATAACGGCTCATCCGCAACAGATGTTTGCCGGTTTCCGGATCGCGCTGTTCGGCGAGCTGCGACAGACCGTTGATGTTGGCCATCAGCAATTGCTCTACCAGCACGGTTTGGTCCAGGCTGTTGGCGATCAACGGCGCCAGCTTGTGCAGCAGCCGCGCATCTTCCGCAGCAAACGTCGAAGCCTGCCGCGAGGCCATCACCAAAGTGAAACTGGCGCCGGTGCTCAATCGCAGCGGCAGCACGCCGCAGGCCGCAAAGCCTTGCGCTTGCAACGCCGCGAGCAACGGCGCGGCGCTGGACGGCGGGGCTGGGTCGGCGGCCAGGCTGGCGGGGATGCCGTCCAGGAACGGGTTTTGCTCGCGCAGCAGCGCGTCGTCGGCGGCGGATTCTTGCCAGTACAAGCCCAGCCAATCCAGCGGCAGCAGCTTGCCGAGGGCCAGCCGCAGTTGCCCGAGCAGGTCGTCGATGCGCTCGCCGTGTTGCACGCAATCGAGCAAGGCCAGGCTCGCTTCCAGGCGTTGCGAAACCGAACCGAGCGCCTGTTGCAGCGGCGTGAACTCGTCCTTGCGTTGGGCATCGGCGCGAAATCCAAAATCGCCTTCGGCAATGCGCCGACAAGCGTCGAGAGTACTGCTGAAGCGCTGCACCAGCCGCCGCCCGGGCAGAATGAATCCGAGCGCCAACAAGCCCAACACCCCGAACACGCCCCAACTGCCACCGAGGCGAACCCGCAGCAACTCATTGTTGATCGAATCTTCCAGCACCTGGGCGCTGCGTTGAATGTGTGTTTGCAGGGCGTCGGCGTGTTCGACGATGTACTCCGCGGCCCATTCCAACCGCGGCGCTTGCGGATCGTTGCCAAGGCGTTCGGCGAGCCCGGCGCGGTACTGCTGCCAGTACCGGTGCAGATTGGCAAAGGCGGTTTGGGCAAGCGCCAGTCGCTGGCGAGGGACAGCCAGCATCGGTGGCACGATGTCGGGCTTCACGGCAGCGAGCTTGTTGATGCGATCACCGATCAAAACCAGATCGTCTTCGAGTTGGGTGAAGTAGATTCGACGGTCGCGTTCGTAATCCGGGTAAGACCGGGGGGCGTCGCGCAGATAGCGCTCACCATTGCGTTGAAACTGCGCCACCACC
>Ga0210016_1001255_pt1 | contig 23593 bp, 10 predicted proteins | sample CryGeyCG2014_300_FD_185454 | JGI IMG/M metagenome (GOLD analysis project Ga0210016, IMG submission 185454) | Groundwater microbial communities from aquifer - Crystal Geyser CG02_land_8/20/14_3.00 (SPAdes) (version 2) | ecosystem: Environmental > Aquatic > Deep subsurface > Groundwater | place...
TCTTCAATCCCATCCTGATGCTGGCGGTGTACACCTTCGTCTTTAGCGTCATATTCAAGGCCCGCTGGCATGTGGGGTCAGATAGCAAAACCGAGTTTGCCATCGTGCTGTTTGCCGGCATGATCGTATTCAGCCTTTTTACCGAATGCGTCAATCGTGCCCCAAGTTTGGTGCTTGCCAACCCAAATTACGTCAAGAAGGTCGTTTTCCCACTGGAGATCATGCCTTTGGTGGTCTTGGGTGCGGCCCTGTTTCATGCCGCCGTCAGCTTGGTCGTATTGCTGCTCTTTGTCCTGGCGGTCAATCAAGCCTTGCCGTGGAGCCTGCTCTTAACGCCTCTTATTCTATTGCCGCTACTTTTTTTGACGCTGGGTCTAAGCTGGTTCCTGAGCTCATTGGGTGTATTTTTGCGCGATGTTGGCCAAAGTATTAGCATTTTTACGACCGTGCTCATGTTCATGTCTCCAGTTTTTTACCCGGTTTCCAATCTGCCGGAAGCTTACCGCACGATAGTGATGCTGAATCCAATGGCGATCATCCTGGAGCAATCCCGAGGCGTACTGCTCTGGAACCAATTGCCTGATATAGGCACTTATGTGATATCGCTCCTGATGTCTATGGCCGTCGCCTGGCTGGGATTTATGTGGTTTCAGAAGACGCGGAAAGGCTTTGCGGATGTGATGTGAATAGAAGTTGGCTTGTAGGTACTTTGGCTAAAAATCGAGGATGTCATGAATACGAATAGGTTGGGCAAGTTTGGGCTAAATCGCGTGCTTGGGTGGGTTCTTGCGGTATGGATATTGGTGTTATTACCGCTACCTACAGCTTGGGCGGTGACGCCAAAGCTGGCGGCAGGGAGTAGCCACAGCCTGATGCTCAAGGCCGACGGCACAGTTTGGGCTTGGGGTTGGAACGCTAGCGGCCAACTGGGTGATGGCACGACCACGGATAGGCTCAAGGCACAGCGTGTCCCCGGCATTGCCGGTATTCGGGATGTGGCGGCGGGAGGTAATTACAGCCTGGCTTTGAAAAATGACGGCACGGTCTGGGCCTGGGGTTCGAACGCTAGTGGCCAACTGGGCGACGGCACGACCACTGACCAGGTAAGCCCGGTGGCGGTGACCGGCCTGACCGGCGTGATCGCCGTGGCGGCGGGGGCTACTCACAGCCTGGCGCTGAAGAGCGACGGCACGGTCTGGGCCTGGGGTTCGAACGCCAGCGGCCAACTGGGCGACGGCACGACCACGGAGCAACACAGCCCTGTGGCGGTGGCCGGCCTGACCGGCGTGGTAGCCGTGGTGGCGGGGGCTACTCACAGCCTGGCTTTGAAAAATGACGGCACGGTCTGGGCCTGGGGTTCGAACGCTAGTGGCCAACTGGGCGACGGCACGACCACGGAGCAACACAGCCCTGTGGCGGTGACCGGCCTGACCGGCGTGGTAGCCGTGGTGGCGGGGGCTACTCACAGCCTGGCTTTGAAAAATGACGGCACGGTCTTGGCCTGGGGTTCGAACGCTAGCGGCCAACTGGGCGACGGCACGACCACGGATCGATACGGCCCGGTAACCGTGTCCGGTCTCCGCGGTGTCGTCGCCGTTGTGGCGGGTGGCTACCACAGCCTGGCGCTGGAGAGCAACGGCACAGTCCGGGCCTGGGGCAATAATGGGGTTGGCCAACTGGGCGATGGCACGACCACGGATCGATACGGCCCGGTAACCGTGTCCGGTCTCCGCGGTGTCGTCGCTGTGGTGGCGGGCGTTGGCCACAGCCTGGCCCTGAAGTCTGACGGCACGGTTTGGGCCTGGGGATTGAACAATTTAGGACAACTAGGCGACGGCACGACCACTCAGCGATTGAGCCCCGTGGCAGTGCCAGGCCTGACCGGCGTGGTCGCAGTGGCAGGGGGGGGCTACCACAGCCTGGCGCTGAAGAGCGACGGCACGGTTTGGGCCTGGGGATGGAACGGTGCAGGACAACTGGGCGACGGCACGACCACTCAGCGATTGAGCCCCGTGGCAGTGCCAGGCCTGACCGGCGTGGTCGCAGTGGCAGGGGGGGACTACCACAGCCTGGCGCTGAAGAGCGACGGCACGGTCTGGGCCTGGGGTTCGAACGTTAGCGGCCAACTGGGCGACGGCACGACCACTGATCAGGTAAGCCCGGTGGCGCTGACGGGCCTGACCGGGGTGGTCGCAGTGGCAGGGGGGGGCTACCACAGCCTGGCCCTTAAGGGCGACAGTACGGTGCTGGCCTGGGGCTATAACGGTGAAGGCGAACTGGGTGACGGCACGGTGACCGAGCAACACAGCCCGGTGGCGGTGACGGGCCTGACCGGCGTGGTCGCAGTGGCAGGGGGGGGCTACCACAGCCTGGCGCTAAAGAGCGACGGCACGGTCTTGGTCTGGGGATACAACGCCTACGGCGAACTGGGTGATGGCACGATCACGAATCGGACGAGCCCGGTGGTGGTGCCCAGCCTCAGCGGCGTGGCAGCGGTTGCTACCGGCGGCTGGCATACGCTTGCCGTAAAGGCGGGTGGTGCGGTGCTGGCTTGGGGCTATAACGGCGAAGGCGAACTGGGTGACGGCACGACTACGGATCGGCTAAGTCCGGTGCGCGCAGACGACGATTTCCCCGTCAGTGGGCTGATGCCTGCCGGCTGGACGTCAACGACGGGTTCGTCCAGCACCTGGACGGTCTCCAGCGATTCGATCCGGGCCGGGCCGTATGCGCTCAAGTCCGGTGCGGTGGGCGACAATGCCTACTCGGGTATCACCTACACCGGTCATTTCCGTGACGGCTTTGTCCGCTTTCACCGTCGGGTATCGAGCGAGCCCAATGCCGACTACCTGCGCTTCTATGTCGATGGTGAGAAGCAGGGCGAATGGTCGGGCGCCGTACCCTGGGACACGGCGGGCGTCTACCTGACCGCCGGGGTGCATACCCTGGACTGGAAATACGAGAAGAACGCCAGCGGCGTGGCGGGCAGCGACGCCGCCTGGATCGACAGCGTGAGTTTGCCGACGGCGTTCAACGACACGCCGGCCACCGGCTGGGCCTTCGACTACATCAACGCACTGAAGGATGCCGGCATCACCACCGGCTGCGGTAGCGGCAACTACTGCCCGGCGCAGAACGTTAACCGGCAACAGATGGCCGCCTTCATCATCCGCGCGGTGGAAGGCGACACGGCCCCGGCCTGCACGGTAGCGCCCTTCGCCGATGTCGCCACCAGCAACGGCTTCTGTAAATACATCAAGCGGATGTCGGACCTCACCATCACCACCGGCTGCGGCGGCGGCAACTACTGCCCGACGCAGAACGTCAACCGGCAGCAGATGGCCGCCTTCATCATTCGGGCGGTGGAAGGCGAACCGGCGGCCAACTACTGCGGTGGCGTGGCGCCGTTCAACGACGTGACCGCCGGCAGCGGCTTCTGCGGCTACATCAAGCGGATGGCGGAACTTAACATCACCACCGGCTGCGGCGGCGGCAACTACTGCCCGGCCAGCAATGTCACGCGCGAACAGATGGCCGCCTTCCTGGCCAGGGCGTTCCTGGGGATGTGATAACCGCAAGAAGGGCCTTGGCCGAGATTCGTACTCGCGGCCAAGGCCGCTCCTACAAGAACGGATGTGGGTAAAATTTGAGCCCATCCAGCGGATTGTGCTGGTTGGGCGTTGGCAGGGCCTTATAATCACTCTTTTCGGTTTACGGTTGCCTTATTCGGCAATGCGCCGGTGGTGTCGGGAGTGAATTAAGGTGTCCTATGAAGCAAGGGGGGGGCGTGGCTGCGTTGTTATCGGGGGCGCTTGGGCTAACGATCATGGCGCATCGCCACCCCAAATCATGAAACGTCAAAGGGCGGCCCATGGCCGCCGTTCACCCGGTGCCGTTGCGGCGGGTATGACCCGCCCTATGGGCTATGTGAGTTCCACGTTAAGTTATTCCAAGCACGGTTCGCCCAGGGGTATCTGGTAATGGCAGATTTGGCGCTCAGCGTTGCCAATCTAGGTAAATGCTATCAGATATACGAATCACCTGGCCATCGTTTGCGCCAGTTTTTCATGCCGCAACTCGATCGTTGGCTGGGGCGGAATGAACGCGCCTACTTCAAGGAGTTTTGGGCGCTGAAGGATGTGTCGTTCCAGGTCGGGAAGGGCGAAACCGTCGGCATCATCGGTCGCAACGGTTCGGGCAAGTCGACTTTACTTCAGATGCTATGCGGTATTTTGACGCCTACCACGGGGACAGCAGAGGTGTATGGCCGGGTTTCGGCCTTGCTGGAACTCGGAGCAGGTTTCAATCCTGATTTTACCGGCCGTGAAAACGTTTTTCTAAAGGCGGCCATTCTGGGATTGACCAGGCAGCAGATCGCGGGGCGGTTCAACGAGATTGCAGCGTTTGCCGACATCGGCGAGTTCATCGATCAGCCGATCAAGACCTACTCTTCCGGTATGACGGTGCGTCTTGCATTTGCTACGGCCATCCATGTTTCGCCCGATATCCTGGTAGTCGATGAAGCATTGGCCGTCGGCGATACCGCTTTTCAGTCCAAATGTCTTGCTCGGATACGCAGAATGCAGGAAGAGGGGGTCAGCATCCTGCTGGTCACGCATTCGACCAATACCATCATTGAATACTGCGATCGGGCCATTTATTTGAAGCGCGGCCAGATGATGGCCGATGGTTTGTGCAAAACCGTGGTAGAGGCTTACGCCGCCGACCTGGTGAGAGAGGAAAGAGGCACGGCGGCGCCTCTTGTGGCCGAGGCCCAGCCTGAGCCGGAGAGCAAGATTCTGCGTGTCTGGGTGGAAGACGCCCGCAGGAACGAAAGCACGCTCATACACCAAGGCGAGCGGTTCCAGGTGAAGTTGCGTGTCAGGTATCTCCAGAATGTGCTCAAGCCGGCCTTGGGCATACAAATCAAAAGCGTCACCGACATCGAGCTGTGGACGGGCACGACCCTCAATTTGGGCATATCGCTCGGTCAGGTGGGCGCCGGTGACGAGAGGGAGTATTCATGGTCGCTGGATGCGGCCATGGGGGCGGGGCGGTATGTGGTGGCACTGGGGGTGGGTGATACGGAATCTGGCATCTACCGGCGTCATTTCCGGCTCCACTACGCCTTGCATTTCGATGTCATCGAAGACCGCCCTGGCGGACGCGGCTGGTTATCACCCAACCCGGCGGTGACCGAGAGCCCGCTTCTGGATCGCCGCGATGCGTAAGGATTCCATCGTCAAGGTGCTGGCAGTCGGAAACTACGCCTGTGCCAATATTGGCGACGAGTTGCTGCTGGCGACATTGAAGCAGTGGGTCGAGGCGGAAGGCGGCGAGTTGACGGCGATTACGCTCAACCCAGCCCACACCAAAGCGCTGCATGGCATCGATGCGGTCAGTTATTACGATTTGCCTGCCATCGCCGCCAAGGCCAGGGAAGCGGACATCATGGTGCTGGGTGGGGGCGGCATATTTACCGACCGGTTCAAGTTCACCTTGCCCCAGCTCTATACCTACCCGGCGTTCACCCTGGCCCAGTTTGCAGCCGTGTGCTATCTGGCAAAGCAGTTTGATTTGTTGCTGGTGCTCTGGGGTCAAGGGGTCGGTCCGCTGACGACGGCCGACGCGCGGCAGATTGTCGCTGACCTTTTCAAGGTCGCGGATCATGTCACGGTACGCGACCCAGGATCGGCCGGCCTGCTGCGCGAGCTGGGCGTTGCACGCGCTGTGGCGGTGGCCCCCGACCCGATCTGGGCCATGACCCTGCCCGCTCGCGGCATCGATTTACGCGCCAGATTTCCGGAACTGGCCGGCAAAAAGATACTGATCGTCAATCCGCTGGTTTTCGAGCGCTCCGCCGAGATGTCGGAGAAGCTGTCGGTCGCTTTGCAGCGCGTTTTGGACGATGACTGGGCATGCTTGTGGGTCGCCTTCCAGAAATCCACCTTGAATTGTGATGATTATCACTTTTCCATGCCCAGCGACCGGCCGCTGATCGAGAAAATGGTGGCGCAGGTCGGACCCTGCTGTCCCCATGTCATTTGGGACGAGCCGCACATTGAGGAACTCCTGCCGGCCTTCGGCCAAGCCGAGGCGGCGGTCATGGCCCGTTTTCACGGCACGATTCTCGGGTTGCGGGCGCGCCTTCGCCTTGTCGTCATCGAATATGACGACAAGGTCAGCCAGGCCGCGGAAATGGTGGGCGTGCCGGCCAGTCAGCGGCTCAAGATCACAGATACCGTCGATGCCTATATAACGGCCCTGCGCCGGTTGCTAGGCAAACAACCGGATATCTCGCCATGGCGCCCCGAGGCCGGGATACTGGAGGCATTGGCGAAGGCCGCCGAGGCGCACCGTCAGCCGATCACCGAGGCCATCGCCTCGGCTAGAACGCGGACCCGTGCGGGGTGGCAATCCGGGCGTTATGACTGGCTATTGGCCTGGAGCACACAAATTGAGGCGAAGCGCTGGGACGCGCAGCGAAAGCTGTGGAAACTGACGGGTGAATTTACGCTCGTCAGCCACCGGCTGGAGGAGCAACTGCGCCTGAATGCGGCACTGAATCAGGAACTGGACAGTATCCGCAAACAGGTTGAAGGTTCTAATTCGCTGCCCACGACAGTAAGCGGGACCGACACCACTGAAATAAAGCCGCCTGTCATGAAAATAAGCGCCCTGCTCAGCCGATTGGGCGCGAAATTGTTTAGAGGGAAGTTTTGAAAATGTTCGAAGTACTGGTGATTTATCGTTGGGCAAGTCTGGGCGGTGTTGAGCGCATGTTGCTGAACCGTGCTCATGCCTTTAAGGAATATGGCCGCCGTGTGCGCTTCAATGTGCTTTTTCTGGAGGATGTCGGGGGTGGAAAGCAGGCCCTGCGTGAATATGTGCGTTGCCACGAATTGGAGCATCAATTCCGCCTAGTCGAAAACATCCATGAGATTTCGCCGGACTTGACCCTTGCCATCGATACCCCCGAGGCCTTCTCGGTGATCCCGGCCGACTGGCCGCTGATCCTGGAATGTCATACGGCTTACGAAAAAAATCGGCAATACCTGTCGCATCTATCCTCTGCGCCGCACAACATCCTTGCGCTTTGGGTGCCGACCACGACGTTCGCGCGACGGCTGGCTTTGGAGTTTCCCGATCTGGGCCGATTGATCGATGTGGTGCCAAATTCCCTGGCCGCGCCAGGCGCCGATTTGCCGCAAGAGGCGCATCGCTATCCGGGCATCCCCGTTCTCTACCTTGGGCGGGTCGACACACTGAAAAATGTCGTCGATGTCGTGCGCATCGTGGCTCGTGCTCGGACGCTCAGTGGACAAGACTTTCGTTTGTTGATCATCGGCGATGTCTATGACGATCGCTTGCTGCCCACGATCACAGAGGAGGCCATGGACTACTTCGTGGCCACACTCCCCTCTGTCGAGTTTCATCAAACCACGTTCATCCTGCAGCAGGTACGTAGACAGCAGGGGGTCTTCGTTTCCGCCTCACGCGGCGAAACCTTTGGCCTGGCTGCGGCCGAGGCCATGGCGCATCGGCTGCCCGTGTTACTCAGTGACATTCCGGAACACCGTACCCTGGTGCGCGACAACGAGCATTTGTTGTTTGAACAGGGCGACCAACAGGCGGCCGCGGAAAAATTGTGCTGGCTGGCTGGCGACAACTGGCCGGCCGCATCGGCCTGGGTCCATGTCTGTGCCGGCGGGATAACCAGCGAGGCATTCATCGACGCTTGGGACCGTGCCATGAAGACGGTGGGGTTCGAAGTCGGTTTCCCCGTGGCCCCGAAAAGACCCGTTACCCAATCGGCGATGCTGGATTTATGGCCGCTGCTAACGCGCCAAATTCAGGAAATGCATACAACTCGGCAGGAACGCGATGCGCTCGCCCAGCAGCGGGATGAGGTAGCGTCACAGCGGGATGGCTATGCCACCGCGCTTGAGCAAACGCTGGCACAGATGGAGATCAGCCACCGCCTCAACGCCGACATCACAGCCAGCTATTCCTGGCGGGTCACAGCGCCGATCCGTTTTGTGCTTCGTTTTATCAGGCATGGGTTTCTCGCCGAGGACAGGCGCTGGTTCGAGGCGGTCTTGCGGCGGGTATTCCACCACCTGCCCTTGAGTTTCGCGCAGAAGGAGAAGCTGTTTCACTGGTATGGCCGCCATTTTGGCTACCCACTCGCCGCACCGGGGCAGGACACGCAAGCCAAAGTCCGCAACGCAGCTGAGCCACCCCCATTGCCGGGGGGCCCCAGTCAGACCAGCAACGCCGGCAACGAATTCATCGCACCGGATCATTGGGATCACCGCCATACACCCTACGGCGTACTTTGTCTGCCGATCATCGACTGGAATTTCCGCTTTCAGCGGCCGCAACAGCTCGCCCGGCGCTTTGCCGTAACGGGGCACCCGGTGTCATACGCCAGCCTCCGCTTCGGACCCGATCTGGCCGTCACCGACCTGGAAACCGGAGTGCGGGGGCTGACGCTGCCAGGGAGCGAGAGTACCAATGTCTACCAGGAGATGCCCACCGAGGCCGACGTCACTCGTCTGGCTGAATCGCTACGGCGATACATGACGGCCCACCCCGGTCATCCCTGGGTGTGTGTCGTGCAACTGCCTTATTGGGGTCCGGTGGCTGAACGTCTGCGGCAGCAAACGGGTTGTTACGTCGTTTACGACTGCATGGATGACCACTCCGGCTTTTCCACCAACGGCGAGGCCATGCTCGCCGCCGAGAACCATCTGCTGCGCAGTGCCGACCTGGTGGTCGCCTCCTCACAAACACTGTTCGACAAGGTCGCGCCGCTCGCTAGGCAGGCGCTCATGATACGCAATGCCGTTGATTACCCGCACTTCGCCGCGGTCCCGGAAACCCACCGCGCCTCGTCGGCTTCGCTGACGGTCGGTTATTACGGCGCCATTGCCGACTGGTTCGACAGCGATCTAATGGCGGCATTGGCGAAGTCGCGTCCGAACTGGCGCCTCGTGTTGATCGGCAGCACATTCAGCGCGGACATCGGGCCCCTCGAAGCCTGCCAGAACATCGTGCTCACGGGTGAAAAACCCTATGCAGAGCTTCCTCTACTGATCGCGGATTGGGATTGCTGCGTCATTCCCTTCAAACGCCTCCCACTCACCGAAGCCACCAATCCGGTAAAGGTCTACGAAATGCTGGCCGCCGGCAAACCGGTGGTGGCGGTCAGTTTGCCAGAATTGCGGCCCATCGCCGCCGCCGGACACATCGCTTTGGCGGATACGTCGACCGCCTTCGCCCGCGAGATCGAACAGGCGGTGGCCGAGAATGACAGCGAGCGGCAGACAGCACGGCGCCGCTACGCTGCGGAAAACACCTGGGCGATTCGTCAGGAGACCCTCGATAAAGCCATACGCGAGCTTTACCCGTTGGTCTCCATCGTCATCGTGACCTACAACAGCCTGGCGTTCAACCGCTTGTGCCTGGAAAGCGTTTTCAACGACACGGACTATCCGAATTACGAAATCATCGTCGTCGACAACGCCTCGACCGATGGCACGCCGGAGTACCTAAAGGGGTTGCAACACCCTCGCCTTCGGGTCCTGCTGAATGAGGAGAATCGCGGTTTCTCGGCCGCGAACAATCAGGGTCTGGCTTTGGCGAACGGCGAGTATTTCTGCCTCCTCAACAACGATACGATCGTCAGCGGGAGCTGGTTATCCACCCTGGTGGGTCATCTGCGGGCGCACCCCGGTCTGGGTCTGGTCGGCCCGGTGACCAATGCGATTGGCAACGAGGCCCGTATCCCCGTGGGCTACTGTAACCTGTTGGACATGCCAGCCTGGGCGAGCGCCTATTGCCAGGCTCACCGCGATCGACTCGAAGACATTTCCATGCTGGCCTTCTTCTGCGTCGCGATGCCACGCGCCGTGTTCGAAACCGTGGGGCCACTGGACGAACGCTTCGGCATCGGCATGTTTGAGGACGACGATTACAACCGCCGCGTGCGCGAAGCGGGGTTCCAGATCAAACTGGCACAGGATGCCTATATCCACCATTGGCAGTGCGCCTCATTCAAGATATTGGGCGAAGATGCCTACTTCGCAACCTACTACGAGAACGAAAAGAAATACCGGGCCAAGTGGGCCATGAACGCCCTCGATGGCGCTGGTGCGCAGAAACTGGCGGGGTTAGTGGAAGCCTCGAAATCGGCGCCAGGCACCCTGATCTTTGCGCCGTCGATCGGTTGGGATATCCATCTATTCCAACGTCCCCATCACCTCGCCAAGGTGATGGCACAGGACGGTTACACGGTCATTTTCGATTGCAGCAACAGCCTCGATGACGTCGCCCTGCTGCAGGAAGTCGAGCCCCGACTGTTTCTGTTCAAGGGCGAACCCGAGCTGCTCTGGGGGCTGCATAACCCCGTGCTCTGGACGTTCCCCTACAACTACGATTATCGGGACCGGTTCCCATCCGACATCGCCGTCATCTACGACTGGATCGACGATCTTTCGGTCTTTCCGCATGACCAGGAAATGCTGGCAAAACTGCACGCACGCGCCATGAAGGAGGCCACACTGGTCGCTTGCGTCGCGCGCAGGCTGCACGACATGGCGCTGGCGGAGCGCCCGGATGTGCTTTACCTGCCGAACGCCGTCGAGGAGGGTCGCTTCGACCATCCGCCGACACCGAATCCGGCCTTGAGTGATAAGGCATTTGCCCGCATCGTTGCGTCGGGAAAACCCATTGCTGGTTATTACGGTGCGTTGGCACGCTGGTTCGATTATGAGCTGCTGGCGCAGGTGGCCGAACTCCGCCCCGATTGGCATTTCGTGCTGATTGGGCCGGACCATGATGGGACGATCGGCCTGTCGAGCATGGCTGGCCATGACAACATCACCTGGCTTGGGCCGCGCGATTATCAAGCGCTGCCCGGCTATCTGCATCGCTTCGACGTGGCGATGATCCCGTTCAAGATCAACGACATCACCCTGGCGACCTCGCCCCTGAAACTGTTCGAGTACTTCGCCGGTGGAAGGCCGGTGGTAACCACGCCCATGCCGGAGTGCATGGCGTTTTCTGAGGTCCGCATCGGTAGCGATGCCAATACGTTTTCCGCCGCACTGGACCAGGCCAGAAACGACGGTAAATCGCCCGATTTTCAGGCCCACTTGCTTGCCCTGTCCTATGAAAACACCTGGCGGGCGCGGGCGCGCGCGGCGCTTGTAGGACTGGCCAGCCGGAATGCAGAGGGCGTAACCAACGAGCGGCGGGTCATGGCCAAGTTTGCCCGTCTTGAGCAGGAGGACAACCGGTACTATTTCCGCGCCTTGGCACGCCATTTGGCCTGTCTCGTGGACGACCCCTGCCTCCCTATGTATTTTCAATTTGCACTATCGGCTAATGAGCGTGGTCGATCGGCCGTTCGGCAATTGGCCGCACACATCGAAATTCAGGGCAAACGCCATCTTGATGTGGGCTGTGCGTATGGCGGTTTTCTAGTCGCATTTACCGAGAAGGGCGCGGATTCCTGCGGTTTTGACATCGATTCCAGCCTTCTGGACCTGGCCAAGCAAAACTTTAAGGATGTACAGCGCGAACCGGTCACATACCTAAAGGATGTCACTCGCTTCCAGGATATCGTGGGTTTCGAGAATCGCTTCGATATCGTCACCTGCAACGACGTCATCGAGCATGTGAGCGATCCGGCCTTGGCGTTCAAGCATATTTCCACGATGTTGGTCGATGGCGGCATGGCTTATTTCGATATCCCAAACCGGGATGCGGCGCCATTCGTCTTGCAGGATGGCCATTACCAGCTATTCGGGATCACGCAACTCGATCACGATGAGGCGAAGGCCTACTATGCGGCGCACGCGCCAGGAAATGCCTATACCGTGGGCCACTACCTAAGACTTCCCGAGTACCGTAGGCTTATGGATGCGGCGGGCCTGGAGATGGAAATTCTGGACGAAACGCTTGCTGGCGTCGGTATGCAGCCCACCCTCGACCAGCTTCACCAGGTAGAGCAGGCGTTGTCCAACAATCTGCCCAGCGTTCCCGAGCCAGTACGCGGCCGTGTGGCCGATGTCGTAGGTGACTACACGCGCCGCGCCAAAACCGCTCGGCGCAAGACCCTAGAAGAGCAAACCGACTTTTTGCTGACCTATGGAGCGAGCTTCTGGAAAATACTGGCGCGGAAAAAAACAGGGCTCGATCAAATCAAGTCAGATCGGCCTATTCCGGCCCTTTTCAGCGGCTGGAAGCACATCGCAGGCCAGTGCAATATCTGCGGCCAGCAGACCCGCTTCTTTTATCGGGACCCGGCGCTCTACCGCGAGTCTCTGACCTGCGAGCATTGCCGGAGTACGAGCCGTTATCGGTCCATTGCCCGTGGCTTGCTCGATGCAATCAAGGCGGTCGCGGGGGTCGAGGCACCATCCTTGTCGCAATTGCCACGGACCGGTGTGAACCCGCCTATCCGCCTCTATGACACGCAACCACCGTTTCATTATGAGCCTTGCGCCTACCCTATCCCTGAGTACCTAGGGCTTTGCGATTGGATCGAACTGCACCTGTCTTCCTATAAACCGGATTTGCCTTTGGGGACGATGCTTTCTCAAACCATTGCCAATCAGAATCTCGAACGCTTGACCTACCCGGATGCGTATTTCGATATCGTGATCACCAGTGATGTCATGGAACATGTACGGCTCGACGACAAAGCGCATGGCGAAATCGCACGCGTTCTCAAGCCCGGCGGGATTTACCTGTTTACCGTGCCGCACAATTGGGAGTGGGAAAGGAATCTGATCCGTGTCCGGGTGGACGATCCCGGCCGGCTGGAAAACGATGTCCATGTTCTGCCACCGGAGTATCACGGCGACGCCAATGGAGACGGCACCGGCATCCTTGCCTTCCGCGCTTATGGACGCGAGCTTGCAGAACAGTTGGCGGCAGGCGGATTGACGCTGAACTATGAAAAAACCGATTTGCCTGGCCAGGGGATATTGAACACGGAACTCTTCTATTGCGAAAAATCCGCTAAGCCCGAGTCCTGTGCTGCGGGGAACCCGATGCACGGCCGAATGGCGGCAGCGCTTCCAGCGATCCAGCCGGGCGCTCGGCCCAGGATCATCATTCATGCGGGCGCACCCAAGACGGGGACCACACTGATTCAGGTTTATTTGCTCAATTATTTTCGGCACGACGACTACTTCTATCTGAATCCCGACATCATCAATAACAGTGGCTTCCTGGACCGGGTGCATGGTCTGCATGATCGCACCGTAGATGTGCTCGAATTGGCAAAAAGCGCGGGCTGGAAGGCGGGGCAAACCCTCGTGATCTCGCATGAAGCCCTGCTGGGCTATGGCGAATTGCTGTCGATCGCGCATCAGCACTATTTCTATGGCGCGATCCACGACAATGCGCGGCGCTTGAAGACCCTGCTGACCGACTGCGACATCGAAGTGGTCTACTACGTTCGCCGCCAGGATGAGTTTATCGTTTCCTTTTACCTGGAGCACATCGCCTACTGTTATCGTGACACGAAAATCAATTTCGATGACTTTATCTCGGTGCAGGAGCCGGAAAAGATGTCCTGGCTCAGCAGATTGAATGAACTGGTCGACGTGTTCGGCGAAGAACACGTCCGCTTTGGATTATTCGATGAAATAAAGGCCGGGCCCAGCGCTTATGTGGCGAATTTTATGCGCCGCATCGGCGTGGATGTTGCCGAGAAGGACATCCCGGATTTGGGGAGAGAACGACCATCGTTGTCGGCGGAGGCCTATGAATTGGCCATGACCGCACAGAAGTTGACGTTGGATGACGCGGCAGAGGACAAATTGTTTGAGTTACTGCGCACCCATTTTTCCAACCGCACACATCATAAAGCCGATCTGCTCTCGACTGAGCGGCGAGCATGGCTGATGTCACTGTGTGAAGCCGATAACGTGGCGATGTTTGAGAAGTATTTCCCTGACCAGCCGCCCAGGCTTTGGCATGTTTCCAAAACAATGCGAGTCGCTCATGTCCTTGAGAACTAAGCCAACCCAGTCCATGAAAATACTCTGCGTCATCGGCACCCGCCCCGAGGCCATCAAGATGGCCCCTGTCGTCAAGGCACTGCAAGCTTCGGATCGGTTTGCTGTACGGGTGCTGGCGACGGCGCAGCATCGCCATATGCTCGACCAGGTGCTCAAGGTGTTCGATATCCAGCCTGATATCGATCTCGACATCATGCGGCCCAACCAGGCCCTGACGGCGCTGACCTCGCGGTTGTTGCTTGAACTGGATGGTGTTCTCCAGGCCGAAAAGCCGGCGGTGATATTGGCGCAGGGTGACACCACGACGGTCATGACGGTGGCGCTGGCCAGCTTTTACCACCATATTCCGTTTGGCCATATCGAGGCCGGCTTGCGCACCGGCGATATGGCTAATCCCTTCCCGGAAGAGATGAACCGGGTGATCGCCGGGCGTCTGTCGCGCTGGCATTTCGCGCCGACCGAGAGCGCGCGGCAGAACTTGTTGCGCGAGGGGGTTCCGGACGAACAGATTTGGGTGACCGGCAACACGGTGATCGATGCCTTGAAATCGGTCGCCGATCAGCGTCCGGAGATTGGCATCGAGCTGAACGATTCTAAACGGCTGGTGCTGGTGACGGCGCATCGCCGGGAAAACTTTGGAGAACCGTTCAGGGAAATCTGCCGGGCCGTGAGGACATTGGCCGAACGCAATGAGGACGTTCAGGTACTCTACCCGGTGCATCCCAATCCTAATGTGCAGGCGGTTGCGCACGAAATTCTGGGCGGTCATCCCCGTATCGTGCTGTGCCCGCCGCTGGACTATTTGCCATTCGTGGCCGCTATGCAGCGCGCCTATTTGATCCTCAGCGACTCCGGCGGCGTGCAGGAGGAGGCTCCGGCGCTGGGTAAGCCGGTACTGGTGTTGCGGCGTGAGACCGAACGCCCCGAGGCAGTGGATGCAGGCGTAGTCAGACTGGTCGGACCGGATTTCGATCGCATCATCGATGAGGCCCAGCGTTTGCTGGACGACGAGGCGGCCTATCGGCAAATGGCCCGTGGCGTTTCGCCCTATGGCGATGGCCTGGCCGCCGGGCGCATCGTGTCGATACTGGCGAAGGCGCTACCCGAGTAAGCCTTGCGCATTCTGCTCATCGCCTATGAATACCCGCCTGTGGTGGCCGCGCAGGCGTTGCGCTGGTTTTACCTAAGCAACGAACTGGCCGAGTTGGGCGTCGAAATACAGGTGTTGTGTCCGGCCTTCACGGCGTTGCCCGCCTTCCCTGTACCCACTAATGCCGGAATCGTTGAGCACCGGGTATGGCCGGGGCCATTTATTGGCCTCACGCAATGGTTGGCCAGGCGGAAGGGCCAGGGTGACCACGAAGCAAACGCCGCGCCGTTACAGCATGCCCACCGATCTATGGCGTTTCGCCTTTACCGGGCCATTCGGAAAATGCTCGACTGGGCGCTCTATCCGGATGTCCGCACGGAATGGTATCCGTTCGCACGAAGGCGCCTTAAGCAACTTCTGGCGGCTAATGCTTACGATGCCGTGATCAGCTCTCATGAGCCGGGGGTCGATTTGTTGCTGGGTCTGTGGGCGAAGAAACAGGGCGGGGTGAAGTGGATCGTTGATCTGGCCGATCCGCTCTGCGCCCCCTATTCACCGGCATGGCGTCGCTGGCTCGATAAACGGGTTGAGGGCCATGTCATACGCCAGGCGGACAAGGTGGTAGTCACAACCGAACGATTGTGTGATTTGCTCAAGACTCGCCACGGCCTGTCCGACGGCGATAAATTCGCCTGTATTCCTCAGGGCTCGCCGACCCATTCCGGGGTTGCATCGTCGGTATCGTTCGCGCCGAACAAGATGAACATCGTATTTACCGGCAATTTTTACGAAAAATTTCGCGATCCGCGCCAGTTTGCTGCTGCGCTCAAACAACTTGCTTGTACCGACATCGCCGTCACCATCGTGGGTGACAACGACCGCTTCATGGCTCTGTTCAACGATATCGAAAACGTCCGTTTCCTTGGGCGGCTGGGGCATTTCGAGTGCCTTGATCTACAGCGGCGGGCCGATGTGCTGTTGAATATCGGTAATGCGCAGTCGTATCAAATGCCCGGCAAGATATATGAATACCTGGGGGCGGCCAAACCGATTTTGCACATCAAGGTTGCCCAGGATGATCCAGGCGAAGCCCTGCTTCTGGAGTTAGGCACGGGCATTGTGGCGGACAACAACCCTGCGGCGATAACTGGGGCGCTAGAGCAACTATTGGCGAGTTGGCATGGGGCCAATCGGGGCATGACGACCGAGCCACATATCGAAGGTATCGCGCCGCACACCTGGCGTGCTCGAGCACAACAGTTATTTACCTTGATAGCCGATATACGGCGCGCGGTGAGCTGATGCGACGAACGCGATATGCACTCTATGACTTTCTCCAAGTGGCCGGTGGCGCCGAACGCCTCTCGCTGACGTTGGCGGAGGGCTTGCCGGATATGCAATTGATCGTGTCACGCATTTATCCCGAAGCGTCTTCTCTGGGCAAAAATGCGACCCTGGCGAGACCCCTGGCCGATAGACGTAGCATTGTCCTGGGGCGAATTTTCGAAGCGATATGGGTGTTCGAGAACCGCACACAATTTTTGCAACATGCCGACGCGGTGATTTACAGTGGCTACTATGCGCCGTTTGCAGTCAAGAACCAGTATGGCGGACGTAGGCTTTATTACTGCCATACCCCGCCACGATTCGCCTATGATCTTCAGGCCGCTTATCTTGAGGGGCTGCCGCTAATGGCGCGCCCCATTTTCTCGGCACTGGTCGATCGCTATCGGATGCGATATGAACAGTCGCTGAAGGCCATGGATTGCCTTGTCGCCAACTCATTGAATGTTCGGCGGCGGCTGAAACAGTATCTTGGTTTGGAGGCCGAGGTCGTTTATCCACCGATCGATACCGATGCCTTCAAGTGGCTGGGACAGGGTGACTATTTCATGTCGACAGCCAGACTTACCCCGCATAAGCGCGTAGATTTGATCGTTAAGGCGTTCTTAAGAATGCCTGATGAAAATCTGGTGGTGGTTTCCGGTGGTCCTGAACTAGGGCGTTTACGGAAACTGGCAAGCGATGCCCAGAATATTCGGTTTACCGGCTGGCAAAGCGAAGCCCGGTTAAAGGACTGGATCGGCCATGCCCGCGCCGCAATCTACATTCCAATCGATGAAGACTTCGGAATGTCGCCGGTCGAGGCAATGGCGGCCGGAAAGCCCGTCATCGGCGTTGCCGAAGGTGGGCTGGTCGAAACCGTGGTTGATAGCGAGACCGGGTTAATGATCGGCTCGCCGCCGACGGTGGAGGCGATTGTTGAAGCGGTGAAAGCCCTTGGTAGTGGGCGGGCAGGAGCGATGCGGTCGGCGTGCGAAGAACGGGCAAAAGCGTTTGATAGATCAGTATTTATCGAGAAAATGGCGGGCTACGTAAGCCGGTCAGACTGATCCGCGTTCGGTTTTAATCATAAGGTCAATGTACTTGGAGGGATCATGTCGCATAAGGTAAACAAACGGGTGCGTTTCTGGGCTGTATTGGCGGCCTGCGTTTCGGCGATGCCGCTTGCCTGGGCGGGGTCGGACATCGGAGTGGCGACCGATCAATGGGCGGTTCGCCTGGCGCCAGGCGCGGACCCCGCAGCGATGGCGGCATCCATGGGCGCGACCCACTATAGCCAGGTTGGCCAACTCAAGGATACCTATGTGTTCGAGATACCGAACAGCCGCCTGGAGGTCAAGGGTGGGGCCACATTTCTGCGTCTGCGCGGCGATCCAAGAGTGAACTGGGTCGAACAGCAGTTCGCCCGGCAACAGCAAAAACGGGTGCCCGCCGATCCGCTCTACCTCAGCCAATGGCATTTGAACAACACCGGCCAGTCGGGCGGCACGCCGGGGCAGGACGCGAATGTGGTAGCGGCCTGGAATCAGGGTTATACCGGTACCGGGGTCGTCATCGGTGTTGTCGACGATGGACTTCAATATACTCATCCCGATCTCGCGCCGAACTATCTTGCCAGCGCCAGTTGGGATTTCAACTACAACGATGCTGATCCCTCGCCCGACGTGACCCAGGATTTTCATGGCACCTCGGTGGCAGGGGTCGCCGCCGGTCGTGATGATGGGGCCACCTGCGGCGTAGGTGTCGCCTATCGCGCCCAGTTGTCAGGCCTCCGCTTGATTTCCTTGGCGACCACCGACGCACAGGAGGCGTCGGCGTTATCCTATTGGGGCAACACGATCAGCGTTTACAGCAATAGCTGGGGTCCCGCAGATGATGGAACTAACTTGGCAGGCCCTGGAACGTTGACCCAGGCGGCCATGGCGGATGCCGTTATCAGTGGCCGAGGGGGGCTTGGGTCTATTTATGTGTGGGCCGGCGGCAATGGTTTGCGACATTATGATAATACCAACTATGACGGCTACGCCAATTCACGTTATGTCATTGCTGTAGGGGCATCGGATCACAATGGAGTTCAGTCGTACTACAGTGAGCCTGGCGCGCCGTTATTGGTCAATGCGCCCAGCAGCGGTGAAACCGTTGGCATTACTACCGCTGACCTGCTGGGTGCTAATGGTTATAACGCTACGGCCAGCCCAGGCGGAGATTGCACCAACATGTTCGGCGGCACTTCGTCGGCCGCGCCGCTGGTCTCGGGAGTCGTTGCCTTGATGCTGCAAGCCAACCCAAACCTGGGCTGGCGCGATGTTCGACATATACTCCTGGGGACCGCCGAGAAAAACGATGCCAGCAACCTGGACTGGGTCAACAATGGCGCCGGCCGCCATGTCAACCATGCCTATGGGTATGGCCGAGTCGATGCCGGCGCGGCGGTCACGGGCGCCCGACAGCGTATACACAATCTGTTGCCCGAAACCACGACCTCGTCCGGCACAATTACGGTCAATGCGGCCATACTGGACAATGATGTGACGGGCGTCACCAGCAGCTTCGCAGTAAGCCAGAACTTCATCGTTGAGAGCGTGGAAGTGGTCTTTTCCGCGACCCATACCTATCGAGGTGATTTGCGCGTGGCGCTGACCGCTCCTTCAGGCACACAAAGCATCCTTGCCGAAGATCACTGGAACGCCAACCCTGACTACAGTGGCTGGAAATTCTCGTCCTCTCGTCATTGGGGCGAATTGTCTTCGGGTACCTGGCAACTCAATGTATCCGATAGGGCGACAGGAGATACTGGCACCTTCGACAACTGGCAGTTGATCCTTCATGGCCGTCCCATGACCTTCACCGATGCCGGTGCCGGCAACACCTTCTGGCGCGGCATCGAGGCCATCTACCAGGCGGGCATCACCGGCGGTTGCGGTGTGACCGGCCACTACTGTCCCACCAACCCGGTGACCCGTGCCCAGATGGCGGTATTCCTGGAGCGCAGCAATAATGGCGGCAACTACGCGCCAGCGGCCTGCCTGAGCAATCCGTTCAGCGACGTCAGCCCGCAGACTTTCGCCTGCAACTATATCAATGCCCTCAAGCTCGACGGCATCACCACCGGCTGCGGCGGCGGTGCCTATTGTCCGAATAACGCGGTGACCCGCGCCCAGATGGCGATCTTCCTGCTCCGCACCAAACACGGCTCGGCCTACACGCCACCGGCCTGTACCGGTGCCATGTTCAATGATGTGCCACCTGGCAGCTTCGCCTGCAACTGGATCGAACAACTGGCGACAGAAGGGATTACCACCGGTTGTGGTGGCGGTAATTACTGCCCAGGGCAATCGGTCAACCGTGGCCAGATGGCTGCCTTCCTCACCCGGACGTTTGGCTTTGTGCAGCCTTGATTGCGCCTGAGCGGAGCGGACGCAAAAAAGAGGGCGCGGCCAGTGGTGCGCGCCCTGCGTTCGCTCGGGCATATCTAATGGAAATCCAAGCCAAGCGCACGAGCCAAAAATACGGCCATCTCCGCACGAGTAACGTGGCCAGTCGGGTTGTAAGTCGTGGGCGTATTGCCGGTGGTAATGCCTGACGACTTCAGTGCTTCAATATGCTGAAATGCCCAGTGTGTAGTCGGGACATCACTAAACGTTGCCGTCGCCGGGGCCGGGCTGACCTGCCGTTGGCCAAGCTGGTGGAAGTGGTGCTCAATCAGATATGATCTACCGTCTTGATACCACCCGAGACCTAAGCGAATGATAGCATTTTCCCGATTGCGGGTTGCGGTGCTCTTCCTCCTCATTGCCATGCACACTGGCGTCACGGCGGCCGTCACCCCCTTGGCCGATGGGGTGGCCGCCTATGAGGTGCAGGACTACGCCAAGGCACTGCGTCTCTGGCAACCGCTTGCCGACAAGGGCGATACCGAGGCGCAATACAACCTGGGCGTTTTATATGCCCACGGCGAAGGCGTGCCGGCCGATGCCAAAAAGGCTGTCGACTGGTATCGCAAGGCGGCGGCGCAGGGACATGGCCGGGCGCAGTTCAATCTCGGCGTCGCCTATCGCAACGGTGAAGGTGTGGCCAAGAGCGAAGCCGAGGCCATTGCCTGGTTCAAGCGTTCCGCAGAGGGCGGCTATCTGGAAGGACAATATGCCTACGCACTTTCACTGCTGGGCGGAGTGGGGGTCGGGCAGGATGAAAAGGCGGGTATGGGATTATTGCGCAAGGCGGCCGATGGCGGCTACCCGCCCGCTCAGCACCTGATGGGCAGAGCCTATCAGAGCGGCTACGCCGGCATGGTCAAGGATTTGAGCGAGGCCGTGCGCTGGTACGGCCTGGCCGCCAAGCAAGGCGACCTGGAATCACTTTATATGCTGGGGGTGCTCAACCCGGCCCGTAACCATAATCTCGACGACCCCGAGTCCGCAAAATGGATCATGCAAGCGGCCGAAATGGGCTACCCCCAGGCCCAGTACGATCTGGGCTACATGTACGCAAACGGAAAAAATGTCGTCAAAGATACGTCTCGCGCCATGGATTGGTACCGTAAAGCGGCCGCCCAAGGTCACATGGAGGCCCAGTACGCACTAGGCTATGCCTACGAAAACGGTGCCGATGTGGACAAAAGTTATGCCGATGCTGCGGCCTGGTATGAAAAGGCTGCCAGCCAGGGCCATATGTCAGCCCAGGCGCAGCTTGGGTTGCTATACAGCGGTGGCTTGGGTGTGCCGGTCGATATGGCGAAGGCCGCGGCCTGGTACGAAAAGGCGGCGGCCCAGGGACACTTGTTCGCTCAATACCGGGTCGGCGGGTTTTATATGAGTGGCCAGGGCGTGGCCAAGGATGAAGCGAAGGCGGCGGCCTGGTATTGCAAGGCCGCAGAGGGTGGAGAGCGTGCTGCGCAATTTGCCTGCGCGGAAATGCTGAAAGATGGCCGGGGGGGGGCCAAGAATGTCGAAGCGGCCTTGAAATGGTATCGCCTGGTTGCCGCCGGCGCGGATGCTTCTCAAGCCGAGTCGGCGCGGCGGGCCATCGCTGCACTGCAAGACCAGAAACAAAAAAAGCCGGCGGGCAACGTTAAATAGATAGACTGTCGGACTTATAATGAATCGGCTGCAAATCCGCCTGAGCAGTCCATGTTTCACCGCTTTTTTTGGTCAATAGAACGACTATTGACCGGCAAAATCGGCAAAATCTGTCCTCGCCCAGCCGACTTTTGCGAGCAGTCGCTTTGCGGCTTGCCTGCTTGACCCGCTTCGCTTCGATCCCCATAAGTCCGACAGCCACCTAGTCTGCCCAAGTGAGGCAGTTGCTTTTGTTTAACGGGATTCGTTCTCGTCAGGCTGGTGTTGCGGTTAATCGCGGGGCAAGCCCGCTCCCATAGTGATGGGCTTTATGGCGTTATTGTGGGAGCGGGCTTGGCCGCGATAAGCCGGCGCAATCAGGTCAATCTCGATTGCACCATCATCTTTCTGTTCGCTGGCAACAAGCTCAATTTCAGCAAGGGCAGCCCTCATCCTGTTTAACCCACTCGTTTCTCAAAGAGCAAAAAAAGCCGCGCCCCTGGTCGCCGAGCGCGGCTGCTTGACATATCGATACCTGACCGATGCGGACTACAGCCCCAGCGCGCGGGCGAGGAAGGCCGCCATCTGGCCGCGGTTCACCGTTTGCCCTGGGCAGAAGTTGCTGCCGCCGCAGCCGGTGGTGATCCCTGCCGCGCTCAACGCCTGGATGGCCTGGAAGAAGGTATGGTTGGTCGGCACATCCGCGAAGGTCGCCGCGCCCGGCGCCGGGCTGATCTGGCGATACCAGCCCAGCTCAATGGCCTTGAAGGTGGCCGCGCCGTCATCGGCGGCGGAGGCGGGGGCGGGCAGCCCCACACGGATGGCATATTGGCTGCCGCCGTGCAGGACATCGTTGTTGATGGTCACGCAGTAGGGGTACCCCAAAAAGTTGGAACCACCGACATCAACGGCGGCCAGCTCTTCGCCTATGCCGGTGGAGTGAACAGTATCGTCGTAGGAATAACTGGCCGCAACCGCCGGGATGGCGCCGATGGTCTGGAACCCACCGCTATAGCGAACGAGTTGGGCAGAGATGTGGGGCGACAACGTGCCATTGTCATAGGCGTACAGGCCCAGGTAGCAGAGCAGCGCGCCGTCCGGGAGCTGCACCGGGGCGCTGAACCAACTCCCCGCCGCCGCCAGATGCGCGTAGGGCCGATAATAATAACCGGAGCCCCAATAGTTGAGACCGCCGGCATTAGAATATGTAGCGTGGAATTCGATAGGCGAGACATAGGTGCGCTTCAGCTTGGTGCCGAAGGGGCCGTGCGAGGCATTGGTGGCCAGATCGCCCAAAGGGTGAGGTGATAACGGCGGAATAATAAGCCGCTGATCGGCGGCCGTCTGGGCCTCGGCCACCAAGGACTCGGCGCTCGCCGTGACCGGCAACAGGGCCGCCATGGCGGCCAGGATAACTCTGGAATTGATAGACATTTGTGAACCCTCCTTTTGAAATTTAAAAGTGACAGCCCGCCTCGAGGCCCCCATTTACAGCCGCAAGCGCAAGAGGTGATTCATACTAGATCACTTTACGACCGACAACAACGATTGTCTCGACAACCATTGCTGTCCGGTTAAATTGAAGGGTGAATCGCTGTAAGGCATGATTGATGCGTGTTTCCGAGGTGCGAAGGATGTCTCCGATTTGAAATAGAAACAGGGGTACCCGCAAAATTCCGGGCTTTGGCCCGGAGACTGCCATGAACACAGGCAAGACGCCTCGCTCTACACTTTGCTAAAGATTTTGTCGGTCACCCTCTTCGAGAAGAGGCCCTTGCAGCAAGCCTTGCCAACTAGCGAGTACATTCCTCCACAGTGTGCGCGACTCAACCAACTGAATCTATTCACGATTTAATCGGACGGTAGTGATTGTATACATCTAATGGGGTAGCGTAGCGCTATTTATGATTTTGGGCGGCGATTCGCCATGCCCGTTGGTTTGTGGCATCCTTGATCCCATCGTTTATCTAGATTTCCCATGTTCAAGCACACGCATACTTGGTTTTTAGGTTTGCAGCGCCCGGCTAAACAGTTTTTCCTGGGCTTGTTGGATGTCGGGCTGT
>Ga0210016_1001257_pt1 | contig 23562 bp, 26 predicted proteins | sample CryGeyCG2014_300_FD_185454 | JGI IMG/M metagenome (GOLD analysis project Ga0210016, IMG submission 185454) | Groundwater microbial communities from aquifer - Crystal Geyser CG02_land_8/20/14_3.00 (SPAdes) (version 2) | ecosystem: Environmental > Aquatic > Deep subsurface > Groundwater | place...
CTTATCCCTATAATAATATCATTATACGAATTCATAAGGATGCTTGTTTCGGGGCATTTTATACAAATTTTGATAACTATTATTTCAGTAATCATAGTTTCAGTTTTCTGCCATATGTTTGCAAAACCAGTAAAAGGTGTAGGCATTGCTATTCCATTTTTTTTACCACCATTTATAACTGTCCTTGTAGCTTTTTTGCTTGCAAGGGGTAACGCTGCAGCTGTAGCTTATATTTCCGGCACACTTGGAACGCTTATAGGTGCAGACATTTCTAATTTAGATAAGTTGGACGAGCTTGGTGCACCTGTTGCAAGTATTGGAGGGGCAGGGACTTTTGACGGAATATTTTTAACTGGTATACTTTCAGTATTGTTAATTTAGTTTGGAGGCGTTATGAGCAGTATTTCGATTTTAACAGCGGTTGTTGCTGGGTTTTTGTCTTTTGTTTCGCCATGTGTATTGCCTCTTATACCTGCATACATTTCTTACGTGTCAGGTGTTTCTCTTGAAGATTTAAAAGAGGAAAACAGAAATTCAAAAAGAATTATTGTTAATTCAATTGCTTTTGTTATTGGTTTTTCAATTGTATTTATAATTCTTGGAGCATCTGCCTCTGCAGTTGGGAAAGTACTTGCAAGAAATAAGAAAATATTTGACCTTGTTGCAGGGATAATTATCATTTTGTTTGGCATCCATACAGCTGGAGTAATAAGACTAAATTTTCTTAATTACGAAAAGAAAGTTCACGTAAGAAAAACCTCTCCTTCCTTTTTTAATGCACTCCTTCTTGGAGTTGCGTTTAGCTTTGGGTGGACACCCTGCGTTGGTCCAATACTCGGTGCCATTCTTACTCAGGCGAGTACTTACGACACAATGAGTAAAGGAATTTTTCTTTTGAGTTTTTACTCTCTTGGTTTAGGAATTCCATTTATCTTAACCGCATTTGCAATAAATAAATTTTTTGCTGTCTTTAAATCCGTCAGGAATTACTTCAAGCAAATAGAAATTTTCGCCGGACTGTTGCTTGTTGGCCTTGGGCTTGCTCTTGTCTTTGGGATTGGCCTTCATGCGTGGTATATTGTCGGTGTAATTTTACTATCTTTAAGTGTTTCAATTCTTTCTCTGGAAAACATACGTTTAATAAGCGCTGTTAGTCTTTTTATTTTTCTTTTTTCATTAATTTTAATATCAGGAATAAATTTCAGTTTTGAAATAATTTCAAGTTTAATTCTAGCAGTTTTAGGAATTTTATCAATCTTGGACATAAGGAAGGGTTATAAAAATGAGCGAACTTAGAAAGGCAAGAGTACAATCTGCAATAGAAAGGGAAGTTTCGACTTATTTGAAAAACTTCGACGATCCTTTGCTTAAAGAGATATTCGTAACTCATGTGGAAGTTTCCAATGATCTGCACTATGCAAAGGTATTTTACACTGTTTTGGGCAAAGAGGATCAAGCAGAGGAAATCATAAAAAGCGTATCAAAGGTTTCAAAAAAAATTCAGAAGGATATTGCTTTTCGTCTTAGAGAGATGAGAAAGGTTCCTCTTTTATCTTTTCATTTTGACCTTTCAATTCAAAAAGGAGATAAAGTGTTGAAAATTCTTGAAGACATTGAAAAGGAAATCGAAGAGAAAAATGAGTAACATCAATGATATTTGCACTGTTTTAAAAAAATACAATAGCTTTGCACTTTTTACTCATGTTAATGCAGACGGCGATGCTATAGGCTCTGTTTTAGCCCTTGGTAGCTCCCTTATTTTGAAAGGCAAAAAAGTTCTATTTAATGTTCCAGAGCCTGTTCCTTTGAAGTTTGATTTCCTGAAAGGCTATGATCTTATTAATAAAAACCTGGATACCTTAAATCAGATGGAAGTTGGGATCTTGCTCGATGCAGCAGGCACAAATAGAATAGAAGATTTAGAGAAAAACCTTGAACTTTTTAATATAACTATAAATATAGACCACCATATTTCAAACGGTCATTTTGCAACCTATAATTTAGTAGATGGAAACGCTCCATCCACAACAGTACTTATACTCAGAATACTTGAAAAATGTGGATTTCCAATCAACGAAGACATCGCTAATGATCTTTTTACGGGATTACTCACAGATACAGGGTCGTTTCATTACGCTAATACGAATAAATTTGCTTTTGACTCTGCTTCTAAAATGCTTGATTATGGCGCGAAACCAGATTTTGTTTCGGATATGATTTTCGAAAGAGAAACAGTCGGGCATCTTAAAATGCTTGGAATTGCTCTTTCGAGGCTTATTATAGAAAATGGAATAGTTTATTCTTTTATTACACTCAAAGATTTTGAGGAAACTGGGGCCGTAGGGGAGGATACAGAAAGAATCATAGATGTTTTGAGAAGAACCGGAGAAACAAAGATTGCACTCCTTTTTAAAGAAACAAGGAAGAGCGAAGTCAGGGTAAGCCTTAGAGGAAAAAAAGGAATTAATGTAAGCGAAATTGCTGAACATTTTGGTGGGGGCGGGCACAGAGCTGCCGCAGGCTGCACTATCAAATCCACAGTTGAAAAAAGCATTAAGCGATTAATTGAATACATAAAGGAGAATTATGAAAATGGAAAATAATAAGAGAATTGAATGTACGAACTTTCCAGAAGATTTTATTGAGTATTTCTTATATACGGTAAATAAATATGTTTGAGACTTTTAAGCTTTTTTGGAAGGTTATTTCTAAACCTAATGAAACTTTTCAACACATACGAGAGAGAAAGCCACTATATGCAACTGTTACTTATCTTTTTATTTTTGGTGCAGTTTCTTACTTTTCATTTTACGCTTCGTTAGAGTATTTATTATCGTCGAAAGCAGCTGAGAATTCTGCTATTATTATGGAATTTCAAAAAGAATTTTCGAGTATTTTTTCCAACTATGTCTTTTCACCTTTGGTTGCAGTCCTCCTGATAATTTCACCATTTATTTTTACTTTTTTGACTGTAGGGATTTTCTCGCTTGTAGGCGAATTTATCACGAAGAGAAGTGATGGAATTGCACTTTTTATTAGCTTCACTTTTGCGTCTGTTCCCTCTCTTATCAGCAAATTAATCAATACTTTTATGATGAATTTTTTAGGTTTTGGGATGTCCTATTTATTTACTGTTTTGTTTTTGATATGGGGAATTATGCTTTATATTTTGGCTATCGAAAAAGTTTTTGAAGTTAACAGAAGAGTTGCACTGGGCATATTTTTTATACCTATTATTATAATTGTTCCAATTGTTTTATTGTATTCTTCGTATTTGCTTGGTATTATTTCTCCACTCTTATAATCGGCTATAGGGGTTTAGGGTTGAGAGACTATTTAGAAGAATTGAATGAGGCACAAAGAGAAGCAGTAATTTATAATGGCTCTTCATTACTAATTTTTGCAGGGGCTGGCTCGGGCAAAACCAGGGTAATAACCTATAAAATTGCATATTTAATAGATGCTCTTAAGGTTTCTCCTTCTCGTATACTTGCAGTAACTTTTACAAACAAGGCAGCCAATGAAATGAAGGGGAGGACAGAAAGTCTGCTTGGTGATGAAATAAAAAGTCTCTGGATTGGCACTTTTCATTCTATTTGTGCAAAAATGTTACGAAGAGATATAAATCTACTCGGTTTTAAAAGTAATTTCACAATTCTTGACGAAGATGACTCAGAGCGTGCTATAAAAGAAGTGATGAAAAGACTTAATATAGATACAAAGTATCTTGCCCCATCTTCTGTCAAAAATTATATTTCACAAGCTAAAACAAGTTTTATAAATGCTGAAGATTTTAAATTACAGGCGAGGGAATATATTGAAAAAGTTGTTTCTTCTGTTTATAGCGGATACGAAGCATTTTTAAAATTAAATAATTCTCTTGATTTTGACGATCTTATATTCCTTACGGTCAAATTGCTTAAAGAGCACGAAGATGTCGCTTACTATTATTCTAATAAATTTAAATATTTACTTGTCGATGAATATCAGGACATAAATATGATGCAGTATCAACTTATCAAATTACTTTCTAAAATTCACAGGAGATTAACCGTAGTTGGCGATGATGATCAAAGCATTTATTCGTTCAGGGGCGCGAGTGTTGAGTTTATTGATCTGATACAGGAAGATTTTAAAGACCTGCGTATTTTAAAACTTGAGCAGAATTACAGGTCGCCACAAGAAATTTTGAATACTGCCAATAGACTTATTAAGCATAACCGCAGCAGGAGCAATAAACAGCTTTTTTGTGATAGAACAATTCCGGAATCGGTAAATTTTTATGAAGCATTAGATGAGGTAGATGAAGCAAGGTTTGTGGTAAAGAAAATAGAAAACCTGGCTCAGAACGATCGAAAACGTTACAATGATTTTGCAATACTTTACAGAACAAATGCACAATCAAGAATTTTTGAAGAATACCTTATTAATAAAGTTATCCCCTACCAGGTTATTGGCGGAGTGCGTTTTTATAGCAGAGCAGAAATAAAAGACATAATTGCTTATCTATCAATTATTAATAATCCTTATGATGACATAAGTTTCAGGCGCATTATTAACATCCCATCTCGAAAAATAGGAGAGGTTACAATTTCAAAAATTGAAGATATTAGTCGTGAAAAGGTGATTTCGCTTTTTGAATCTCTTGCTTTTTTAATTGATGAAACTGTGTCAGAATCAACAAAGAAAAATTTGAAAAACTTTTACGACATAATTAACGATTTAATTAAAGAATCAAAAGGTCGAAGTTTAATGTGGCTTGTTGAAGAAATTGTATCGAGAATCAATTTTTATTCATATTTACTTGAAAAGGACAAGATTGAAGGTGAATCGCGAGTTGATAATGTAAAAGAATTTATTAGTATGGTTAGCGAATTTTCTAAAGAATCGGAAAAACCAACCCTTGCAGGTCTTTTAACACAAATCTCCCTTGTAACCGATATAGATGAAGCCAAAGGCGGTAACCGGATCTCTCTTATGACTCTTCATTCTGCTAAGGGACTTGAGTTTCCCGTAGTTTTTCTTGTGGGACTTGAAGAAGGATTTTTACCACATTATCGTTCTCTTGAGTCCGAAAAAGATATTGAGGAAGAACGAAGGTTATGTTATGTTGGTATTACCAGAGCAAAAGAAAGTTTATTTTTTAGTTATGCTTTACGGAGAAACAAATTTGGATATTTTGGTCCGACTAAGCCATCAAGATTTTTGGAAGAGATTAGAATTTCTGAATTCGTGAAAGCTGAGAGAAATACTTCTTCTTTTAGCTTGAATCCTGGAGATCATGTATTACACAAAATTTGGGGTATTGGTAAAGTAATCGAAGTGCATTTAGACTCTGAAATACCATATGCTGTAATTAATTTCTTAAAAATAGGAACCAAGAAACTTGATTTAAGATACGCCCCGCTTGAAAGGGCGGATTAGAATGGAAAGGACAATCTAAAATTGCTCCACCTTGAATTCAAAAACATCGGAAAGAACACAGTAATTACAGAATTTAAGCTTGAAAAGGAATATGAAGGGTATCCTGATATAATTCACGGCGGCATATTAGCTGCAATTCTCGATGATGCTATGGCTAACACGGTTATTATTAATAATATCCTCATTTATACGGTAGAGTTGAATGTTCGATACTTAAAACGGTGCTTCGTTATGGAAAATTTACAAGCCAAAGGATGGATTGAGGATGTTAACCACAAAATTATTGAAACAAAAGGCGAAATTAGAAGCTCAAGTGGAGAATTAAAAGTTACAGCTTACGGCAAATACTTTATTAAAAACAGTTTTTAGCTTTAAAGACTCGAAGAAGATACACCATTCTATCGATTAATAGGGGGTGAACCGTGAAATATATAATACTAATTTTTTCATTGTGGTTTTTAGGTGGATTAATAAGTTTGTTAATTTTGCGTCGCTTTAAGTTACCTCCAATCTATAGATTTCTACTTTTTATTGAGGGGTTAATAGGTCTTATCTTTGTGCTAATTTTCAAAGGCACGATTGATGAAAAGCGAAATGAAAAGTAGTTTACAGATTTTTAATAATGATAATCCCTCACAGCTTGCTCTGTTTTTATCGTAACAGAAATTTTAAGTACGACTGCATCTATTCCAATTTTATGTATTTTAAGTTTTAAAGTATAATACCAAATACGCAGGTGAATAAACGTGAAAAAGAAAAAGAGATCAATTTTTGGTGCATTATTGAAGACAATTGTGATTTTGCTTATAATAATTATTGTTTTCGGAGTTATTGCTGGGTTTTTTTACATTAATGCTTTATCGAAGGGTTTACCGAGTATCGATGTTTTGACGTATTCTCCAGATCAAGCATCGCAGATTTTTGATTATAAAGGAAATTTGATAACTAACGTTTATGCTTTTGAAAATAGGATATATGTACCTCTTGATAACATTGCTGACTCTTTAAAGAAAGCATTAATTACTCAAGAAGATAAAAGATTTTATGAACATGGAGCTCTTGATTTTAGAGGAATATTAAGGGCTGTATGGATTGACGTAACTCATTTTAGTCTTGCACAAGGTGCAAGTACAATAACTCAACAACTCGCAAGAAGCATGTTTCTTACAAATGAAGTTAGTGCCAAAAGAAAAATAGAAGAAGCTCTTATTGCTATACAGCTTGAAAAGAGGTTTACCAAGGATCAAATTCTTGAGATGTACTTAAATCAAGTTTATTTTGGTGCAGGTGCGTATGGGATTGAGTCAGCTTCCGAAACTTTCTTCGGGGTACATGCTGCAGCGTTAGACCTTGCTCAATCTGCAATGCTTGCAGGCGTTTTACAGGCTCCGTCAGAAATTAATCCCTTTTTTGATTTTGATGCCGCGAAATCAGTTCAGAAAGAAGTGCTTGATAAAATGGTTGCTGAAAAGATTATAACTGATGATGAGGCAAAAACTGCCTATGACGAAAAACTTGAATTAGCCGAAGAGCGGCCTTTGAAAGACAATATGGGGTATGTGCTTGATTACGTGAAGCAAGTTGTTGCCGATAAGTTTGGAGAGAAATCACTTTACTCAGGAGGCTTAAAAATCTATACTACGATAATACCAGAGCTTCAATTAGCGGGGACTCAGGCAATTGACAAGGTTTTAGAGCAAGCCGAGAAAGATAATATTTTCCCAAAAGGAGTGAAAGACTCTAAGGGTGTTGTACAACCAGAAGCGAGCTTAACCGCTGTTGATGTTAATACGGGGGCAATACTTGCAATGATAGGCGGCAGAGACTATGGGAATACAAAGTTCAATAGATCTCTTGCTCTTAAACAACCAGGTTCTTCATTCAAGATATTTGATTACACTGCAGCAATATCGTTTGGTTCACTTGCTCCTTCTTCTGAACTTTTTTCTGAACATTATACTGTTGATAACTGGACTCCACACGAATGGACAAGTGGATACTTCGGAAAGCTAAACGTAAGAGATGCACTTAATGAATCTTCAAATGTATGTGCTACGATGACTTCACAAATAGTCGGCCTGGATAGAGTTATTTATACTGCCAGGAAATTAGGAATAACTACTCCATTAATGCCCTATCCCTCCATTGCAATAGGAAGTTTTGAAATAAAACAGTTAGAAATAGCTGATGCTTATGCTACGCTTGGAAGTGGTGGTATTTACCACCCTACCTATATCGTAGAAAAGGTTCTTTCTTCAGACGGGAGGGTTCTTTATCAATATACTGATAAATCTTTCAGAGCAATTTCATCTCAGTCTGCTTATATAATGAACAAATTATTTACTTATGTAATGGACCATCATTCCAATGCAAAAATAAGCGGACTCCCTTCCGCAGGGAAAACTGGCAGCACTGATAATTGGGCTGATGCCTGGTTTGATGGTTATACGCCCAATATATCTGCAAGCGTTTGGGTTGGGTCTGATTCAAAGGAAGTTCAATTTGCAAATGTGCTGAATTCAGGCGCAAGATTTCCTGCGATGATTTGGAAACAATTCATGCTTGAAGCAATGAAGTATTTCCCAAAAGATAATTTCCAGAAGCCTGATGGCGGATTAGTTGGTCAAGCAGTTTATAATGATACAGGATATGCTTCGAAATTACCAGCAGATGGTAAGACGATAATTCGTTATGATTTTTTAGATGGTTTTGTTCCCCCAGAAGACATAAAAGAAGCGGATTTTGTAACTGTTAGAGTTGTTAGAGACTCTGGATTGCTTGCTCCTCCAAACTGCCCGGAAGATCTTGTTATAGAGAAAACTTATGTCAAGGGTACAGAACCAACTGAATATGACCCGAGATATTTACAGGGCAATATTGGTGAAGTCCCACAAATTAGTTTAATCACAGATAGAGATAATTTTAATGTTGGTGATCAGGTAACTATTACCGCGGTTGTAACAGAAATTTCAAATGTTGATAACTACAAGGTGATTTTCTATGCGTATAATATGCCAATTGCAGCTTTAACACACCCGACAAACGGTAATGAATATCAGTACAAATTTATTTTGAATATACCAGGCGAGGTTAATGTTAAAGCAGAAATCCAAGATCAGAGTGGAAATGTTCTGGCAATTTCTTCAAAATTTATTGAGGTAAAAATAAACCCTTAAGGAGGATATATGCTTGATCCGAACTTGATAAGAGAGAAATCAGCATTTGTTAAGGAAGGTATAGCTAAGAAAGGTACGGCCCCTTTTATCATAGATGATTTTATAAAAGTTGACAATGAAAGAAAAGATTTGGTTAAATCAATTGATGAATTAAGACATTTGCGAAATGAACTTTCTGAAAAGATTGGAAAGATGATTTCTAGTGGAGAAGAGGTTGAAAATGTAAAGGCAGACGTCAGAGAGATTGGTAGAAAAATAAGCGAAGGTGAGGGCAAACTTAAATCAATAAATGAGAAATATAATGATTTGCTTTTGAGAATTCCGAATCTGCCACACTCTTCTGTTTTATACGGAAAGGGTGAGTTAGAGAATATTGTTGTAAAACAATGGGGGGAGAGGAAAAAATTCGATTTCACTCCAAGGCCTCATTGGGAGATAGGTGAAAATCTTGATATTATTGATTTTAAAAGAGGAGCAAAGATTTCTGGAGCAAGGTTTTATGTTCTTAAAGGTTTAGGCGCAAAACTTGAAAGGACTTTAATTTCCTGGATGATAGACTTGCACGTAGAAAAACATGGTTATAAAGAGATTTTCCCCCCTTTCATTATAAACAGGAGTTCAATGATAGGAACAGGCCAGCTCCCTAAATTTGAAGAGGATATGTACCATATTGAGATTGATGATCTTTTTCTTAACCCAACCGGGGAAGTTCCTGTTACGAATTTACTTAGCGGAGAAATCTTGAAAGAGGAAGAACTCCCAATTAAATACGTAGCATGTACTGCCTGTTTTAGAAGAGAGGCAGGTGCTGCTGGTAAGGATACGAGGGGTGTTATAAGAGTCCATCAGTTTAATAAAGTTGAAATGGTTAGATTTGTTAAACCTGTTGAGTCTTATGATCATTTACAAGACTTACTTGATAATGCTGAAGATGTGCTCAGAGGGCTTGAATTGCCTTATCAAATAAAAATGATGTGTACGGGTGACCTTGGTTTTGCTGCGGCAATGAAATATGACCCTGAAGCTTATATGCCTTCACAGGATAAGTATGTTGAAGTCTCTTCTTGCAGTAATTTCGAAGATTTTCAGGCAAGAAGAGCAAATATTCGGTATAGAACTAAAGATGGAAAAATTGGTTTTGTGCACACATTAAATGGCTCTGGCCTTGCCGTTGGAAGAACTATGGCAGCCATCCTTGAAAACTATCAGCAAAGTGATGGTTCAGTTCTTATCCCAAAGGTATTGCAAAAATACATGGGAATTGATAGAATAACAAGGTAATTTTGTGGAGGGGTGGCTGAGTGGTTGATGGCACCGCACTTGAAATGCGGCAGGTGTTGAGCCTCAGAGGTTCGAATCCTCTCCCCTCCGCCATACAAGCGAACGTAATAGGTTTAATTATAGAATTAGAGCGACTTTTAAGGCCTCAAAATTTGTTTAGGAAGAATTAGCCAACTAAAAAATAATCTATCCTAAGCGCCACATACAGGACATTTCCAATTAGTTCTTTCTGGTCGCTGAGGATGATCTTTATTATCTAGTGATTCACTTCCACCAGAATCATGGTAATTCTTACATTCCTTCTCAAAAGCTTCTTTAGAAGATGTTGCATAGCTATACTTAAATTGTTTGTACCGACTGTCTTTTCCGACCCATGATTTTAAATGACTATTTACATCAGTGTCTGAACGCCCAATGTAGCGCACATGAAAAGTTGAGTTAGAAATATACTAAGCATAATTACCCTATCCCTTTGTTCAGGGAAGCGAAGCTCGAAGAATTGAATTTTTCAAATTCAATTCTTCGAATAAAAATCTTTGAACTTTATTCCTTTGGAATCTGCGCTCTTTCTCAGCAGATTATTTTCCCTTTCAATTTGTTTAACTTTTTCATTTAAAAATCTTTTTATCGCATTAACACTTATGTTCTTTTGAAAATCTTTCGCCCCCCCATGCATATTTATATATGAGGAAGGGTTGGACGTAAAATGTGCACGTTTCCCAACCTCAAAAAAATTTAGCACTTGGAGGTGCATAGATGACTGTAACAGAAAATCCAGGAATTCTGGAACTTATTCTCGCTGTAGGTGCAACGACAAGACGAGAAAGTATTAGGAACATTAGACCTGCTGCTCTCGACCAGGATTTGTATGATATTGGACTTGCTATTGCTAACCTTCTAACCGACACGCTATCTGATATAAGGCGTGTTTCAACTAAGGTTTACGCTGCATAAGGAGGTGAATGGCTGTGGCTAACACAAGTGCAACAGTTTTAAGATTAGTTTTTGGTACTGAAAACGGAAAGACTGCTTCAATGGAGTTTAATAATCCAAAGGCAACCGTAACACAGGCAGAAGTACAGGCTCTTATGAACCTAATCATAACAAAGAATGTTGTGAACACCAAGAACGGTGCACTCACAACGATTCTTGACGGCGGAATCGTAACAAGAAGCTTCACTGATTTAGTTCCATAAAAACCTGTCCTGAACTCGTTTCAAGATAGCCCTCCTGTTGATTTAATTCTCCATAGCTTCTCTTCTAAAATGCGGGGGCTTTACCCCCCCGCTTAAAGCTCTCTGAATTTTTTTATTGAATAACTGAAAACTTAAAAAAGAGGTGATTTAAAATGAATATTGAGCCACAATGGCTTGCAGGACTTATCGGAGTGATTGCTCCTTTAATTGTGAGATGGATTACAGGCGCAAACCTTTCAAGAAGATGGAAGAGTCTCATTGCAATACTTGTATCTTCCGTGATAGGATTTGCATCTTCTTTTTTATCTGGACAGTTTGATACTGTTTCAATATTACAATCAATTGCAATTGCTTTCTCTATCTCGCAGGTTTTCTACGACCAGGTATTCAAGGACCTGTTTAATAAACCGACTGAACTATGAACGATATATTAAGAGCAGTTGCCGATGTAGGTTTTCCAATTGTCATTACCGTTTATTTGCTTATGGTATTCGGCAAAAAGCTTGATAGACTATCTGATGCTGTAGAGAAACTTTCCCGTTATGTGGAAGGATTGAATAAGCAATTTCCCCCTGGCTTATGAAAATGAGAGAAATTAAATACATAGTGCTTCATCACTCTGCAACCGATTATCAGGCAAATAAAGATGATATTGACGGAAAACTTATTGGAAGAACTATTTGCGATAGAGCACAGGATAAATGGAAAAAAGAATATCCAGCATACAAATGCGATTATCACTTTATCATTGGACACACCGGAGAGGTATTTAAGGCACAACCGATTGAACAGCCTGCTTGGCACTGCACGAATTACCAGGCAAACCTTGTAAGCGTTGGGATATGCTTTTTAGGAAACTTTGAAAACATTGAAATGCCCATTGAGCAATTCACTGCAGGCGTAAAACTCATAAAAACGCTTATGCAACAATACAATGTCCCTTTGAAAAATATTTTGAGGCACAGGGATGTTGTATCTGATATCACGCATACCGCAAACTCCACAGATTGTCCTGGAAAAAACTTTCCTTATGTTCATCTGCTTGACGCTTTGAGAGACGGCGAACCATTCTTTGATATCGGAGAGGATTACCCATATATCAAAGAAGTGAAAACTCTCAAACAGCTCGGTATCATTAAAGGCGACGGCTACGGAAATCTGAGGCCTAAAGAATATATTACAAGAGAAGAGGCGATACTTATTGCGTACAGGATAGTAAAATCACTGCAAAACTAAATTTTATTTTTCCTATATCTTCATCCGGACTTTCCTGACTCAAACAGTTAGGAGAGTTTTTGTTTATAGAGAAGCATTTTTATGATACCCCAAAAATCAGATGTTTAGAAAAATTTATATTTCAAGAATTAGCCCTTAATTCTTTATTCTTATATTCTTATTTTCTTTTATTATCTTCATTTAAACATTCTACAGGTTTTTGACGAGGAAATTTACAACTAAAAATTTGTCAAAATTCTAAAAGAAGATAAAATTAGCATTAATTTGAGAAAAGTCACCCAACTTAGGAAACACTAGATTAATAAGACAACGTGAAAAGTCTCTAATAAATCTTAAGGCCTGTGATTTAAACACGAACCTTTTGCTTAAGGTATGTATAGTTTAGATGAAACAGGGAACCAGAGAGAGAGCTTTGGGATAAAGGTTATAATTAGCAGTCCTATGATTGCAAAAATAACAAAGGGCCAGACTTCGTTTGCGACCTTATCAAGAGGTTTCTTAATGAGGTTAGCGGTCACATACAGGTTAACTGCAACTGGCGGGGTGACCTGACCTATTGCAAGAGCAACTGTTACCATAACGCCAAAGAAGAGTGGGTCAACATGAAATATCTTTAGAACAGGAAGGAATATAGGCATAATGACATAAAGGATCGATATTGCATCAAGGAAGAACCCTGCAATAAGGAAAATCACGCCAACAAGAAGTAAGAATATGTAGGGATTCTTGGAAATTGCAACTACTCCATTCGCTGCAACATCTAGGATTCCTAATTGAGCTTCGGCAATAGAGAAAATGCCTGCAAATGTAACAACAAACATAACAACGGCTGATGTAATAGCAGTAGCGACGAGTGAATTAAAAATGTCTTCCTGGCTGAGACTGTGGTAAATGAAAATACCAACAAAAAGACTATAGAACACTGAAATTATCGCAGCTTCCGTGGGGGTTGCAATACCTGCATAAATTGAGCCAAGTATAATAACTGGAGCAAGGATTGCCCAAATTGCATCCTTAAATGCATGAAGGATTTGTTTTGAAGTGCCTTTTTTTTCAAGACCACGGTAGTTCCTTCTTTTTGAAATTATGTAAGTGATAACAGTAAAGGTTCCTACAATGACAAGGCCAGGAATAATTCCGCCAAGGAAAAGCGCTCCGACCGAGACACCTGTAATATTTCCATAGACAATGAAGGCAATGCTTGGAGGAATAATAATTGCAAGTCCACTCGATGCGCCAACAACTGCAGCTGAAAATGTATCCTTGTAACCCTGCTTGATCATTGAAGGTATGAAGATAAGTCCTATAGCTGCAGCGGTTGCAGGGCCTGAACCTGAAATCGCACCCCAGAAAGCAGCAGTAACGACTGCAGCAATTGCAAGCCCTCCAGTTGCCTTACCAACCAAAAGTATTATGAAATCAGAAATCCGTTTTGCAAGACCTCCTTTGGAAAGAAGTTCCCCTTCAAGTACAAAAAATGGTATTGCAATAAGTGGAAATTTTGAAATTCCTGAAGCAAAGTTTCTTGAAATCATTGTTGCACCAAGATGATAGTGCATTATTCCATAAATACTTGCTACACCTATAGAAGTACCAATAGGAACCCCAATCGCAATGAGTACTATAAATAAACTAAAAAGAATTATCGCTGCTGTCATTTTGTACCTCTATCCAATGATTTGATATTTCGTATCGTTGAAGAAATGAGTTTCTCAAAAACAAAAATTGAAAATATAGGTATGCCAATTGTGTAAATCCAGTTTGGAATATTTAACGCCTCGCTTCGCATGTGGAATAGTGTTAAATCCTTATAGATTTCTCTTATTACATAATAATCAACTATTGCAAAAAGGGATATAGCAAGAAGAGCTGCAATTACCGTTGCAACTTTTTTAAACCAATTAGGGAATTTATCATATATCATAGTCATTCCCAGATGCGATCCCTTTTCGAATGCAATCGCAATACCAAGAACGGTTATCCAAACAAACATATTGATCTCAATTTCCTCTGTTGCGGCAAACGAGGCATGAAAAATGTATCTTGAAAGCACATTTCCAAATCCAAGTACAGCCATTATTGAAAGTATTATTATAACGAGATATTCCTCAATCGTTCTTTTTTTCATTAGATGTTACCACCTCCAAAAAATAATGGGGGCATAAAGCTGCCCCCATATTTACAATAAGCTATTGGCCTATATCCTTCTTTGCCAGGTCGTAAATGTTCTGTCCAATTATCGGAATCCATTTGTCATAGACGGACTTGGTTGCATCAATAAATGCTTGCCTTTGCTCTGGTGTAAGGTCAACTATCTGAACACCTTGGTGCCTTACATAACCCATTTGATCCAATACTTCTGGAACATCGTTGAATTTGTTTTTGAGGATATTTATTGAAGTGAAACCATCAAGTCCTCTTCTTACGTATGCTTTTTCCCATTCTGCTGCTTCAATAGCGGCATCTTGTATGGCTTTCTTGATATAATTTGGGAAAGTATCCCAGGTAGTTTTGCTTACACCAACTATAAGTGGGTCAATTACATAGCTCCAGTTTGATAGGTACTTGTGATATTCCCATATCTTTACGGGAAGAAGTACGCCATATGGATTCTCCTGACCGTCAACTGCACCCTGCTGGAATGCCGTGACTGCATCGCCCCAGTTCATGCTCACAGCATCTGCACCAAGTGCATGGAAAATATCAACAAAAATAGGGGTACCTACTACTCTAAATTTAAGTCCATTCATATCGGAGGGTTTTGTAATAGGTTTTTTGCTGTTTGTAAGCTGTCTAAAGCCATTTTCTCCCCATGCAAGCGTAATAACCCCAAGTTTCTCCATGTCCGAAACGATTTGCTTACCAGAATTACCATTCTCGATCTTATCGACATTCTCATATGTGTTAATGAAGAATGGAAGAGAGAAGAGGTTGAGTGATTTAATGACCGCTGAAGCATTAATCGTAGAATCCATTACAAAATCAATGCTTCCTTCTGAAACTGCCTGGAACCAGTTCGTCTGCTTCCCTGCAAGAAGAGCACTTCCAAAATATGGTTTAATGTTGATCAATCCACCGGTGTTCTCCTTCACAAGATCTGCCCATTTCTGAGCTCCCATTCCCCACCCAAATGCAGGCCCAACATTAACCTGCATCGTGTACTCTGCCTTCGATTTAAAACTAAGAACAGGTTTTCCAGATGAAGTGATTGTAACCATCCTTGTTTTGCCGTTCCAATCGACCTTTGCTCCTATTGTCTCGCTTATAAATCTTACAGGTACTACTGTTCTTCCAGAAAGAATCTTAGGAGCCACATCAAGCTTATTCTTTACGCCATTAACAATAGCAGTTGTTGAACCAATCGTGAGCGTGATATTCATATCCCCAAAAACATAACCCACAGCCTTTTTACTTGCATCCCAACTTACCTGTGCACCAATAGCTTCACCGATGAATCTGAATGGTACAAGAGTTCTGCTGTTCTCTATAATAGGTGGCTGATCAAGAATAACTTCTTTGGAGTTTACATACGCTTTTGTACTACCAATCGTCATCTGAATAGTTACACCTTCACCTGCTCTTACGGGAGCAAGTCCAAAAACTCCAGCAAGCAATGCAACAACTAACAGCATAATCAATGCTTTTTTCATTGTGTTACCTCCTTTAAATTTTTATTTTTAATACTTCTTTTAACAGACTTTCATTTTCAATAACTTCTGCAAGGCCTCCAAGGAACCTGGAAGCTAAAGCACCATCAATAATCCTGTGGTCGTACGAAAGGCTAAAGTAAGCCATTGTTCTTATTGCAGTAGAATTGTCATCTTTTACAACAAGCTCTTTTACGCTTCTTCCAACCCCAAGTATACCAACCTCCTGGCCATTAAGTATGGGTGTAAACATATCGATCCGCATCATGCCAAGATTTGTAATCGTAAAATGCGAATCCTCAACGTCCTCTTGTCTTAGTTTATTTGTTCTTGCATTTTCTGCAAGGCTTTTTAGCTTCTCGTTTACCTCCGCTATAGATAGAGTACCTACACTCTTTATAACAGGAACAATAAGGCCTCTCTCTGTATCAACCGCAACGCCGATGTTAATGGTTGGAAACTTCTCAACAGCGCCACCGTCGAAATGCACATTGAATTCAGGATATTTTAGAAGAACACTTCCAAGGCATTTTACAAGAATTGTGGTAACAGAAACATCTGGAATCAATTTCTTTTTTATTTCAAGCAGTTCCGTCATATCCACCTTGGTCATGTTTGTAACAAGAACATAAGAGTGATATGACCTGGAAAGTCTTTCGGCAATTTCTCTCCTGAGTGGAGGGAGAGGTTCCTTTTTAACCGTTTGCGTTTGTTTAACAATAAAATCAAGTACATCTTTCTCTGTAATTCTCCCCTCTGAACCCGTTCCCTGTAGAGTTGAAAGATCTATACTATGCTCTTTTGCAAGACTCTTTGCGCGAGGAGAAGCGCTTACAAAACTTCTTTGCTCTGATTGAGCAGTAGAAGCTTTAGTAATTTCTTCTACGATGTTATTTTCTTGAAGTGGCGAAGGAGCTTCGAGCGTAAACTCCTCTCTCAATTCTTCCTCTGTTTCGGCAATGTAACCAATTATCTCTCCAACTGCTTTTGATTCACCCTCTTGAACGAGAATTGCCTTAATAAACCCATCAACAGGAGATTCTACATCATTTGTAATCTTCTCTGATTCAATTTCAACTAACACATCTCCTTTTTCAACAGCTTCGCCAACAGCCCTATACCATTTTACAACAGTTCCTTTTTCCATAGAGAGCCCAAACTTGGGTATTCTAATTTCAAACATTAAGTACCTTCCTTACCTCGTTAATTACACTATTATAATCAGGTACTACAAAATCCTGGAGTGGAGGACTGAATGGAATGTGAACATTTTTTGCACCGACTCTCATAATAGGACCGTCAAGATAATCAAATGCCTCTTCTTGCACTGTCGCAGCGATCTCTGCGCCCCAGCCTCCTCTTCTCCATGTTTCATGAATAATAACGAGGCGATGAGTTTTCTTTACAGACTCCAGCACTAATTCCTTGTCCCACGGAATCAATGTTCTAAGGTCAACAACTTCTACATCAATTCCTTCTTTCACAAGTTGCTCGGAAGCTTTTAAAGATTCATGAACCATTCTTGAAGTTGTAACTACCGTTACATCTTTCCCTTCTTTTTTTATATCTGCTTTTCCAAAGGGGATGTAATACTCTTCTTCCGGGACAGGTCCCTTTTTTGCATAGAGCATTTTGTGTTCAAAACAAATCACAGGATCATCAGCTTTTAGCGCTGTTTTGAATAACCCTTTCATGTCATAAGGGGTTGATGGTACTATTATTTTAATTCCAGGAATATGCATAAAAAGCGTTTCGATGGATTCTGAATGTTGTGCTGCAGCAGATTTTGATATACCATCAGGTCCTCTCAGAATAAGATGAATTTTACCCTGGCCTCCCGTCATATACTTGAACTTCATTATTTGGTTTGCGACAGCCGTCATACCTGTAAACAGGAAATCTGCAAAATGAAACTCTGCAACAGGTCTCATTCCGGCAAGAGAAGCACCAAGTGCTGAGCCAAAAATAACCTCCTCAGAAATTGGGGTGTCAAGTATTCGGTCCTGGTATTTTCCAAGAATTGGCTTATACGCACCGAATATGCCTCCTTGTTTTGCAATATCCTCTCCATATGTAAAAATTGTTGGATCTCTCTGCATCTCCTCAAGCATTGCTTCGCCTAAGGCTTCGGAAAAAGTAATTTCTCTCATTTCATTCTCCTTTAATAGTCGTAGCCGGTATCGGATTCGAATAGATCTTGTAAAGCACTCTCAGGTTCAGGATATTTGCTTTTTTCAGCAAAGTTAACAGCGTTTTTTATCTCTTGTTCGGCTTGTTTCCAGATAGACTCTTTTTCAGCATCGGTAATTATGCCCATTTCAAAAAGCGTTGATTCGAACCTCGAAATAGGCTCAAATTGCCACTTTTCATTAACTTCACTTTCATTTCTATAAAGCACTGGGTCTCCGACAAAGTGTCCCTTAATCCTATAAGTTTTGGCTTCAATAAGGGTTGGTCCACCGCCACTTCTTGCTCTATCCACAGCCTCTTTAACTACTTCATAAACTGCCATTACATCGTTTCCATCGACTATAACTCCTGGAATATTATATCCCACTGCTCTGTCTGCAATGTTTTGTACAGAAGTTGTCTCTGTAACCCTCTCGGTTGATGCAAACTGATTATTTTCGTTCAAGAATATCACAGGGAGTCTGTACACCGATGCCCAGTTCAAAGCTTCATGAAAAGCTCCTCTGTTTGATGCACCATCACCAAAGAAAGAAATGACGACAGAATCCTTTTTCTGCATCTTAATTGCCATTCCTGCACCTACTGCAATTGGAAGTCCTCCTGCAACCTCGCCATTTGCACCAAGCACACCAATCGAAACATCGGCAATGTGCATGGAACCACCCTTGCCTTTGCAGTATCCCGTCTCTTTACCATATAGTTCTGCCATCATTTTTTTAACATCGGCACCTTTCGCAATCATATGGCCGTGTCCCCTGTGCGTAGAAGTAATGTAATCATCTTTCCTCAAGTTCGCCATAGCACCTGTTGCGATTGCTTCTTCGCCAATATACAGGTGGATAAACCCCGGGAGCTTTGCTTGTAAGAATAGTTCTTCTGCCTTAAGTTCAAAATTTCTGATTCTCACCATTGTCCTGTAGAACCCGATTAAAAACTCTTTATCATGTTGCACTTTTTACCTCCTTTACTCTGTCTCAACAATATATTGTCCGATTATTCGAAATCCATTTCAAGTAACCCTGCCTTTTCAACCCTTTTAACTCTCGTATCGCTTAACAAAATTGACATCTCAATAAACGTAACAACTTCACACTCAAACAGATGTCCCCCGATAGCTTTCTTATTCTTGTCTCCCAGGCAGGCATGGAAATGAAAAGGTAACTTTTCATCTTTAACGATAAATCCGCTCAACCCAAGGAGTTCAAGTGGTTCTTTTATAATTTCTCTTTCGTATTTCACTTTATTATTTTCGTAGACCCCATACCCTAAGTCAGCATTCTTTACCATTCCAAGTGCCGTCTGAACAATGCCTATATTTTTCATTTCTTGCATTGAGAGAATGCTTATCAAATCTTCAGAGAATAATTCCCCTTTTTCCATTACTACAAAAAGAACGTTTTGATCAAATTTTACTTTCATCGTTTACACTCACTATCTATATATGTGCAAAAATCGTGCCAAAGATGGAAAATTGCTTTAATAGAAATTTTTAATCGGAAGATAAATTAAAATTGATTCGAGAAGTGTTAAAAAAATTTACAGTCGTGTAAAAATATGTAAATAAATTTTACGAGGCCTCTGAAAAAGTATGGAAATAGAATAAAAGGTCATGCTGAACTTGTTTCAGCATCCAATAAAATCAACAAGCCAAGAGACCCTGAAATAAATTCAGGGTGACAAAATAGGGTTTTTCAGAGGCCTCTTTACAATTAATTGAGCTTATTTATATTGTAGAGTTTGATTAGTTTGTACAGGGTTGGTCTCGAAATCCCAATTTCCTTTGCGGCAAATGAAATATTGTAATTACATTCGGAGAGAATCTTTTCAATGTAATCCTTCTTTAACTCTTCGAAAGTTGAGTTTAAAGGCTTTTCTTCTTTAATACTTTCAAGAATAAGATGGGAAATGTGTTCTTGAGCAAGCACTTCGCTATCTGCAATGTTCACAGCTCTCTCTACTATGTTTTGCAATTCCCTAACGTTTCCAGGAAAATCATAATTCAGCAGTGACTCTATGAAGCTTGCATCGTAACCTGAAACATTCTTGCCAAACTCTTTGTTAAATTTTCCAATAAAGTGAGGAACAAGCATAAGAATATCGTCTTTTCTTTCTCTAAGAGGAGGAATAGGTATCTGGATTACATTCAATCTGTAGAATAGATCGCCTCTAAAAGCACCTGATTCTACGAGAGATTCCAGTTTTTTATTTGAAGTTGAGATAATTCTTACATCAACTTTAAGAGATTTTGTGCCTCCTACTCTTGTGATAACCTTATCTTCAAGGACTCTTAAAAGTTTTACCTGAAGAGCTATTGGTAATTCTTCTACTTCATCTAAGAAAAGAGTTCCACCATTTGCAAGCTCAAACTTCCCGGGTCGGCCATTTTTATCCGCATCAGTAAATGCACCTGGTTCATAGCCGAAAAATTCGCTCTCAGCAAGGTCCCTTGGTATTGCTCCACAATTCAATGCTACAAAAGGTTCAGAAGAACGTAAACTCTCGAAATGAATAGCCTGGGCAAACATTTCTTTTCCAGTGCCCGTTTCTCCGGTTAGGAGAACAGATGAATTAGAATGTGACGCTAACTTTGCTAATCTTATGGATTCCTTTATTTTTAGATCTTTCCCAATAATATCTTCGAAGGTAAAGTGCGCTTCTGCACCAATGTACGAGGTGACAAACTTTCTTACCCTTTCAATTTCTCTAAAGAAATCAACAACTCCAGCAAAATTTCCATCTACATCCCTTAAAACAACAGCAGTTTTTATAAAGTGGAGGGTTCCTCTTGAAGGGCTTTCGATTATGAATTCTCTATCAACATACCCTTTGCGAGTTTTGAACACATTGAGTATAACAGGTGTAAAATCAACAATCTCAGTAACATTCTTGCTAACTACCTTATCTTTGTTTACTCTGAGAATTGATGCCCCAATACTGTTTATATAAAGTACATTTGCATTTTTATCAAGAACAATAACTCCGTCCTTGCTTCCTTCTGTAATAATTTCTATATATCTTCTTGAAAACTCCGTTTCCTGAAGCAAATCTTTAAGGTTCACCTCATTCTGAACGGCGCTTGCAATTATAGAAGTAATTTCCAGTGCAAATTTCGGGTAATCCTTGCTTATTGCAGAAACGCTTATAATGCCAGCAAGGTTTCCTTTTTTGTTGAGCACTGGTGAAGCAGCACAGGACCACTCATTAAAAATAGGGTCAGAATGTTTGTGCCCTTTTACTTCAGAAGTTTCTGCTTTTTCAAGTGCAATTCCTACAGCGGTTTTTCCAAAAGCTTTGCCAATAACCATCCCTTCGCTTATTACGGGATCCTTCCTTACGCCCATTGTAAGAAGCACAACTCCATCCTTATCGACAAATGAAATCGTAAAAGGATTGTTAGAACCTATAAATTTCTCAAAAAGGTTTTTTGAAGTGACAAGATAAAGAAAGTACTTCCCCTTTCTATCTTGAAGATCGGAAGGTGAAACAAATTTGACTATCTTCTCTATGCTTTCTACCATAAAATAATTTTACAACAGATATTTAATTTATCCAAAAGTTTGCATTGGCTTATCAAAGGTCCATTTCACAAATCTTTGCGAAATCTTGTTTGCCTCTTTGATTACCTCACCTACATCAATTGTTAAAAGTTTTCCCTCTCTCAAGGAGACTGTTCTTTACCCGCCACGCTTCTTTTAAAAGATACATGAATTTTAAGTCCAGACTCTCTTGAAATATCTGCTATTTCTTTTAAAAAATCTTCGGGACAAATATAAAAAGAATGAGGACCAAGACTTATAGTAATTCGTCGTTTCGTATATATAATTTATTTTTCACTTTCAATATTACAAACTTGTAAAATCAATTTAAATAAGTGATAATAATATATATGAAAAACCTTATTCTCATAAAGAGTAATTCGTACGAGCCAGAATTTAATATTGCCCTTGATGAGATGATGCTTTTTCTTGTAGGCAAAGGTGCTTTGCCTAACGTCATAAGATTTTATAAGAATTTCCCCTCTGTGATTCTTGGAAGGTTTCAGTACAAGGAGTTTGAGGCTGATGAGGATTACTGTAAACAGCATGACATAAAGATACTTAAAAGGATCTCCGGAGGTGGCGCAGTATTTCACGACCTCGGAAATTTAAATATCTCTTTAATAGTTTTAGAAAGAATCCTCCCACGCAAATACATACTCGATAATATGTTTCTTTTGAGCTCAGCAATTGCTAATGCCTTGAAATATTTTAGAATCGAGGCTTATGTCGGGGGGCGTAGTGAAATTCTTGTTGAAGGTAAAAAGGTTTCAGGATGTGCAGTTTCCGTTAAGCATAGCGGGTTTTTGTATCATTCAACTCTTCTTTTAAATTCAGACCTTGAAAAAATGAAGCGCGCTTTGGCACCGAAGAGAGAATATGAGCCAGCTTTAAAATGCGTTAAAAGCAACAAGGCTTCTGTAATGAATATCTATGAAGTAAGGTATATTAGCGAGGAAGACTTGACCCAAAGGATTTATTTTGAGGTTAAGAAGGTGTTTATGTAGAGATTTTCTCTTTCTATTTTTGTCTTTCTTGGGGATCTTCAGATTTTGCGAGGCGTGCCCTCTTAATTACCGCCTCCAAGGCGGTAGGGTTGCAGGCGGTCAGCCTGTCAATATTGATAGCCGCACGCCGAGCTACTGATAAAAGGGTGGGTGGTATTTATCTCTGCCCAGTGCTCGAGTCAAACCCAAAATCTCGAACAAAAAAAGAGGGGGATTTCTCCCCCTAATCTTTTAAACCACCAAAATACGGCAAACCGTGAAAGCTAACTTCAAGAAGAGGATTATGCGGGTCAACTTCCTGGAGCATGTTCCTGTAGTAGTGCCACCTGTGAAAGTCCTTGCACTGGTATTCAAGAACCATACGCTCAACCACCTGTATGAAAGCCTCTCTTGTTATTTCCTCAAGCTCTTCCTTTTTCATCATATACCTCTTTCTTCAAAGTTTTCTTCAAAGGGTATTTGAAGCCTGTGTATTTTTCCCAGGCCTCAAATCTACGCCTGTCTATCTCTTCCCTTACGGCCTTGAGCGTCTTCATCAAATCTTCTTCTTTCATTTCCTTTATCTCTTTCATCTTAAACCTCCAAGGAAGGGGGTTGCCCCCCTATCCATAAAGCCTCACAAGGTCTTCCTTTGCGGAAAGGTCATCTATGAGATCGCTTGCCTGTGATTTAGAAAGCTGGCTCAAGCTGTCGATTGATGTAACTTTGAAAGCCTCCTCTTCAAGTTCTTCTTTTCCCATGTTGAGCGTGTGTCCCATAGCAAAGATTTTCTTTATCTGCTTATCGGTAGCCTTATTCTCAACGGGACTGTTAGAACGAACTTCTGCCTTCACAATCTTCTTTGAACTGTCAACAACTTCCTTTGGAGC
>Ga0210016_1001258_pt1 | contig 23500 bp, 28 predicted proteins | sample CryGeyCG2014_300_FD_185454 | JGI IMG/M metagenome (GOLD analysis project Ga0210016, IMG submission 185454) | Groundwater microbial communities from aquifer - Crystal Geyser CG02_land_8/20/14_3.00 (SPAdes) (version 2) | ecosystem: Environmental > Aquatic > Deep subsurface > Groundwater | place...
TATCCTCATTAGAAATTGTTTTGCAACCTTCTCAATATCTTTTTCAGTTACGATAGGCGTGTTGTCTGCCACTATGATTTCAAAACCCATATTTGTTAATTGCTTAATTGGAATATAAATGTTTTCTATATCTCCCAAAAAACTATATTGCTCTGAGACTATGCATCCACAATGAAATACCCTGAGATAGAGAAAAAATGGCAGAAAAAATGGGATGAAGCAAGAGTCTTTAATGCAGAGCCGAATGAGAAAAAAAAATTCTTCATCATATTTGCATATCCTGGTGTTTCTGGTTTTCTCCATGTCGGGCACATGAGAGGCTTCACCTATGCGGATGTTATTGCACGATATAAGAGGATGAACAATTTTAATGTGCTTTTCCCGGCAGGTTTCCATGCATCAGGCCTACCATCCGTGACACTGGCAAGAAGGATTGAAAGAGGGGACGAAGAAACAATAAACATGCTGGCTCATGCCGGTTTATCTGAAAAAGAAATCAAAGAATTAGAAAATCCTTTAAATGTTGTGAAATATTTCAGCAGTATCTATATTGAGAATTACTGGAAAAGATTTGGTTTCTCAATAGATCACAGAAGGGCCATGAGCACAATATCCCCTGGATATAACAAATTTATTAGTTGGCAGTTCAAAAAACTTAATGAAAAAAAACTGCTAATACAAAAGCCCCATTTTGCGCCGTTCTGTAGTAACTGCGGCCCTGTTGCTGTTGATGCGTCCGAGACAGATATCTCAAAAGGTGGGAATGCCGAGGTTTTGACGTTCACGCTGCTGTTCTTCAAGGTGGATGACATGATTCTACCTACATCAACACTGAGGCCTGAGACTGTTTTTGGTGTTACAAACATGTGGCTTAACCCTGATGTAGAGTACGTTAAGATTAAATACAACAATAATACCTGGATTGTGAGCAGGGAGGCATCAGTAAAACTCGGGTATCAGAAGAACCTTGAGATTATAGGATCAATAAAGGGTAATGAGTTAATTGGAAAAAAATGCGTTGTACCAATAGTAAACAAAGAGGTATTAATTCTCCCATCAGATTTTGTTGACCCTGACATTGCCACTGGTGTTGTTATGAGCGTGCCTGCCCATGCCCCCTACGATTACATTGCGCTGGAGGACATAAAAAGGAAGGATTTAAGCAGGTATAACATTTCAAAGGAGGAGCTTGAAAACATTAAACCAATATCGCTTATTAAAACAGAAAATGATTTCCCTGCAATAGAGGTATGCAAAAAGATGGAAATAAAAACTCTGGATGACAGGGAAAAACTGGAGGAGGCAACAAACATTGTTTATAAAAAGGAGTTTCACTCCGGTGTACTAAAAGGTATCTGCGGTAAATATGCTAATTTAAAGGTTTCTGAAACAAAAGAGAAACTGCAGAATGAGTTTATAAAAAAAGGTGTTGCTGATGCTATGTTTGAGTTCTCCGAATCTGTTGTCTGCAGATGCGGTGAAAAGATTGTTATCAAAATCATACCAGAACAGTGGTTCATAAAATATTCTGACATAGACTTGACAGAAAAATCAAAAAAATGTGCTGAGAAAATGATGATTAAACCAAAAGAATATCAAAATGGGATAATGAATGTACTGGACTGGTTTGGTGACAGGGCGTGTGTCAGGCAGGGAAACTGGCTTGGGACAGAGTTTCCATTTGAGAAGGGATGGATTATTGAGCCAATATCTGATTCAACCCTGTATCCAATGTATTACATAATATCAAAGTATGTGAATTCTGCTGAGTTAAAAGCTGAGGATATGAATGAGGATTTTTTTGATTACGTTTTCCTTGGTGAAGAAAAAAGGCATCCAAAGATTGCGGAAAAGATAAGAAAGGATTTCCAGTACTGGTATCCGCTGGACATAAACCTTGGAGGGAAGGAGCATAAAACCGTGCATTTCCCTGTATTTCTGATGAACCATGTTGCTGTGTTACCGGAAAAATACTGGCCAAAAGGAATTGTTGCGCACTACTGGGTCACCCAGAAAAGCGGGAAAATCTCAAAATCAAAAGGAGGGGCGGAACCAATACCTGATGCTGCCGAGAAATATTCTGTTGATGGAATGAGACTCTATTATTCACATATCGGCTCATCCAATGTTGATATAGAATGGTCATCTGATGCTGTTCTGAATTACAAATCTAGGGTGGAGAAAATATGGGTTTTGGTTAATCAACTTTTAGAATTCCAGCAGGAAAATCCTACATCTGTTGATCCATGGCTTCTCTCAAGAATAAACAGGAGGATAGGAAAAATTACAGATGCATTTGAGAACTATGATTTGAGGGAAGCAGCAAATGAAATATTCTTTGGAATACATGCAGATGTTAAATGGTACCTGAAAAGAGGGGGCAGCAACAAAAAAACAATCACAAAAATAATTGATAAATGGGCAAGATTGATGTGTCCTTTCACACCGCACACATCAGAGGAAATCTGGGAAAAAATAGGTGGAAAAGGTTTTGTCTCAGGTGCAGAATATCCTCTGTCGGATGAAAAAAGAATTGATGAAAGCTCTGAGAATGCTGAAACATTTTTGAGAAACATGATTGAGGATGCAAACGAAATACTGAAGGTAACAAATATTACACCAAAAAGAATCATTATTTACACAGCACCGGAATGGAAAAGAAAAATGTTTGAGCTTGCGGTTGGTTTAGGAGAAAATCTTGAAATGAAAAACCTGATGAAAGAGACAATGAAAGACAAGGATATAATACTGCATTCAAAAGAGGCTGTGAAATACTCACAGAAAATAATTCAGGAGATGAAAAAAACAGGTTTTGAAAAGCAGTTAGTGGATGAAACAACCATACTCATAAACGCAAAGGATTTTATTGAAAAAGAATTTAACTCTAAAATTGAGGTTTACTCTGCAGATGAGGAATGCTATGACCCAAAAGGCAGGGCAAAAAACTCTGAGCCTTTCAGGCCTGCGATATATGTAAAGTAATCCCACTTATTTCCACCCATTTATCAGGCGTTTCTACTTCTTTTTACAAGAAAAAGACTACAACATATTTATATGTAATAATGACGATTATCCCCTGATGAATGGGGGCAGTGGTATAAATATGAAAGAAAAAATAGAAGTAAAAAAACAACAATTAATCAAATTAACATCAGATTTTTGCGATAAATGTGTTGATAGTGAATATAGTAATTTATGTGAAAAATTGATATCAAAAATGTCTCGAAAGAGAAATGTCCCCTTCATGACTGGAGGGATAGAAATATGGGCGGCGGCAGTAATATATTCATTAGGTCAGATCAATTTTCTTTTTGATAAATCGTTTAAACCCTATGTATCCGCAAATGATATTTGTAATTATTTTGGGACAAATCAAAGTACTGTATCACAAAAAGCGAAATATATTCGAGATATGTTTAAAATGAATTGCTGGGATGCTGAATTTTCAACCAATAAAATGAAAGGGGATAATCCGTTTTCGAAATTAGTAATGTTGAAAAGCGGCTTAGTTGTGGACATTGATACTCTCGCATCAATGATGAATAAAACGATAAATAACAGAGAAAAAAAGGATTTAAATGGCGATTCAACAGAAGAACCGGCAAATAAAAAATCAAATCAAAAAAATAATAAACAAAAATATCTAAATGATTATTAATTGACTTTAATATACCAACTCTTTGGTCGCTATCGCTCCCATTGTCCGCGCACTCTGGACATTGCCTTTCGGCAACGTCGTATATCCGCCAGCCGTTATATGAAATCGGCACATTCCCACATAGAAAAATTATTAAAATCCAACGGTGTTCCCATTCTTGGTGATAAATAATAAAGGAGGATAAAATGGTACAAAGAAAAAAGCAGAAAATAGAGGAAAATCGCAAAGCAAAATCTTCTAAAGCTCGTCCCAGTTGTGAGTTGTGTGGAAAAACAGGTAAACTCACAAAAACAGAATGCTGCGGTCAGTGGATTTGTGATGATGAAGACCAGTATGTTCTCTTTTCTTATGCTCGAAATAGCTGCCATCGGAACCATGATAGATTCACCCTCTGTTCGTATCATTACCATGAAGGACACAAGGGTGATTGGAAAGAATGCCAAAAATGCAGAGAGGATTTTGAAACTGAAATGTATGTGTGGTATGGAACTAACGAGTACAATTTTGAAAAACTTCCAAATCCTCCTAAGTATGAGCCGACAAAGTGTGCAAAGTGCAAAAGAACTATCAGACTAGGTGAAGATGGATATAGTCAAATAGGGGGGAAATATTTGTGTTTAAAATGCGGGGGGCTTGAATGAAAAGAAACAAAACTAAGGTGAAATAATGAAAATTGGAGAAGACAAATTTAGAACAGACCAAATAAAACCGACAGCGTTTTATTCTAGTGAGGATGAGAAGATAAAACTAAATTGGTTTTGTTATGAGTTATCTATGGGTATCTATAATGAGCTTAAGGAGCATCTTGAAAAAAGACTAAAGAAATACAAAATTGATGATAAATCTATTGCTGGGTTTTCAATTTATATTTCGAAGACGATAAAGGAAGATATCTTACAAAAACTATCAGGTAAAATCGAAAGGGTATGCTTCTCATATGAAATGGTGGTCTCATATTTTCCAACCCTTGATGATAGACTGGTCAGTAAAATGCTTGATGCCATTTTAAAAGCTTGGGACGAACAACTCGGCTTTTGTGAAGCATGCCCAACTCGATGCATAAGTGAAAAAGGTGCGTATTGCACCATGTTTGATGATGGACCTTATTAAGGATGTGAGCAATATCAACAAACGACCACCACATCCGATAACACAGTGTATGCGGTTCGCTACGCTCACCAAAATGCCTTCGTCACTTCACATACACCGAGAACGTTAAGTGAAACAGCAAATGATAATTGAGTACACGGAGGTTAATATAATATGACAGAACTTCATTTCAAGTGTAAGAAGTGTCGGGAATATTTCGATTGTGAGGTGGGCAAAATTACTTTTCCAATCGAGAGCAAATGTCCACATTTTGAAAAAAGCATCGTATGTCCTAAATGTGGTGTTTTGTCTATGGATGATGCAGAATTAACCGAACTGGGTCAAACTCAATTATCAGCAGTTTATATGTCAGAACTCAGATAAACATTATATATGCTACATCACATAATACAGTGCAGGTGGCTCGGGCTTACGCACACACAAATTCCTCGCCAAAAATTATGACGTGGTGACATGGTGGAAGAATATTCAGATGAAGAAATGGAAGAAATTCTTGATAGAGTTTATGAATGGAGCGTTGAGTTTTCTAAGAGCCAGCGCTATGAAGCGTTGACTGAAGAGCAAAAACAGGAGTCAGAACCTGTGATTATGTCTTTCACTGAATATATGTACTCTTATCATGGTTTGTCTCCTGAAGAATGGGACGAGGATGAACTTGAAGAATGCTGTCCGGACACCTTGCCAAGAAAAGTTTCCGCAGATGAGTCTTACTTCAAGTCGATTGCTCCAGTACTGTCTGCATTCTTTGTATTTATAGAAGAAAAAGGATTGCTAAGAAACGCATTAAATCTCACTGAAAGGGTCAAAGAAATCGATGAGCAAATTATAGAGAATGCGTCTGATCCTGGGAACTGGGGACCAGCGAAATCATTTGTCATGGTTGCAAAAGACGCAGGAGTAGACATAACAGATGAGAAGGAAATGGGCTTTTTCATGTTGGCTCAGAACCTGCATCAACTCGCATTGATGGAAGGGGTTAATGTAACTGATGAAAAGAAAGTGGAAAAATTTATGTTGGAAAAGATTGCAAGCACAGATGCTGGTTCGGAAAATGTCAAAAAACCAAAACATAAAAAGATAGGCAGAAACGAACACCGTCCTTGTGGTAGTGGTAAAAAGTACAAGAAATGCTGTGGTCGATTATATGACCCTAAAGGCTAAAATCAGGCTCGCAACATATCTTAGAATGAATAAAAGCGGGATGCGATAAAAATGGGTGAGAAAAAATATTAATCAGAAACAACCATATCAGGTGTTAAGGGCTGGTGGTCTAGTGGTTAACATCGCCTTCGGCGCTGTTCGCATGGTGATGCCCACAAATGATACCGCGCTTACAACGCGGTGGTCGGCGGTTCAATTCCGCCCCAGCCCACTTTCACATGGTGAATAAAATGTTCAAGAAAAAGAAAGAAGAAAAGAAAACCCAGGATTTTATTTCAAATCCTGCAGAGGATAGCTGTCCATTATGCAGTAGCAAAGGCAGACCTCTCTTTGACGATTACATGGAGTGCACCGGCTGCAGCCACATATTTGCTAAAGGAAAAGGACATCTAGAAAAAAAACAGAATATCTGTCCTGCATGCGGTTCTGCGGAATTCTCTCCACTATTTGGGGATGAAGTTGAATGCAAAAAATGTGGGCATGTTTATAAATCAAGATAATCGTGGCTCATACCACATTAACAGCTCAACATCATATATATTTCCGTTATAAACAATGATTCTGTGGGCTACCGCGGTATCACCTATTGGTGTGCCCATTTCATATATTGTGACTCGTCCAGAGACACTCCTGTTGTATATATTATATGAAACAGCATTGGGTAATGAACTGTTCAGGAAACCAGTGAGTGCTGATATATTGTTTGTTGCTATGTATTTCACAAGTGTGCTGTTATGATATAACCCATCACTAGTTGGGGTGTTATCCAGTGTTCTCAGCGAGTCATCACCAAATGTCTTCAGCTGGGTAAATGAATAGTCTGGCTCTTGATGCGGTGCTGAGAAAGAGGAAATAAAGAGCAACACACCTATAAACAGGATTACTGCGGAAGCCATCTCTATGACGTGTGCCTGAGCATTTTGTTTTTTCATATTCTCTCCCTCTTTTATATCATTGGATAGATTACAAATACAAATATAAGCCATGCAATCAATACCATAATAAAAGCATGCCTCATTCCTGATACTATTTTTCCCTCACCCATCAGTCCACCAACAATACCATTGCCTATTCCCTGAACAACCGCTGAGCAGAAAAACAAAAACACCATCAGCGGAACATTTATTGATGCAACACTAACACCACCTATGCCGCCACCTCCGCCAGAAAGTTCTTTTGTTGAGCCGGTTATCGCTGGTATGAAAAGCCCTGCCATAACACCAACTATCCCAAGATATACAAAAAATGAGACGTATACTATCATCATGTAGGTTGATGTATTCCTTTTCCTTTCTAACTGAAGCCATTTTATCTCACGTGCATCATTTGATGCAGTAACAAGCACGTCACTGATTGATCCACCTGCCTTGTCTGCTTCTTCAATCAATGAAACCGACCTGTTAACAAGCCTGCTTCCCATTCTCTCGGTAAGCATTCTCAGCACCTGATGAAAAGACACACCCCATGAGATTTGCATCGCCATCTTTTTTACCTCACCGGTCAATGCACCGTATTCACCTTTAGCCAGTGTGCCTACGGCAGTGCTCATGCTTAAACCGCCTCTCCAGTACTCTGCCAGGTCTCTGAGGAAGTCCGGGAATTTTTCTTCCATCTTATCCAGTTTTCTGAATCTGAAGTACTCATAGAAAGAAAAAGGTCCTATGAAAGACAGTATGGAAACTGAGAGGAAACTTATGTTCCCTTTTTCAAATACAATGTCTTTTCCAGTAATTGATGACTGAATGTAAAGCCATAGAAACAAAACCCCTGTTAGCACGGATGATATTGCAATACCTATCCTGACAACCCTTTCAAATGAGCGAATTTTTATCCCCTTTATTTTTTTCATCTCTTTTAACTGCGTATAAATTACCCTGCCTACGCATATTTCTGAGACTACAAGTAGAATGGCAGCGATATGCCACCATTCAATAAACATTATTTTCAGTGGATGAATTATGAAATAACAGATTGGAAATATGATAAACGGTAACACTATGACCGCTGCTGACAACATTAGCATTACCAGCATACTTGTTTTTGATTTAATATCAAACATTGTTTTACACCTTCGGCGTGACCATATATATTATACCGGCGTAGCCTACATGAATAATTGGAAGAACTAAAAAAACAACAAGAATAAACATTATGCTGGATAAAGCAGCCATGCCACCTACCCAGGACATAACGACCAGCATAATTATCAGAAACAAAGGCATCGCGACACCTACAACAATGTAACTCTCAGCAAGAACACCTAAACTTTCTATAATGTCTTTCTGCTCTCTCCTGTTTTCCCTCATATAATGTTCTGCCCTCCCGGATAGGTAAGTCTTTAACTGCCCACCGGCTGTTAACGTACCTATAATGCCCTGCAGAAACTCCTGAAACTTTTCAGAAGGACTTCTCTCTATAGCCCTTTTAATGGCGGTAATCAGGTCACATCCCAGGGCAGTCATGTCTCTGTATATCCATGCAGCCTCCTTGCTTATCTCGCCATAGGTCCCCTCCTGCTTTCCAAGACTTTTAAATATTGCCTGGGGCGTGGCATGGGCAGATGCCATGGCTGTTATGAAGTTAGCAGCGTAAGGTATGTGGTTGTCAATATCTTTTTTCCTTGCTTTCCCCTTACTCGAAGGGGATATTAACAACAGGAGGTATATTGTGCCAGCGAGTAGGCATGGCAAGATTACAGGTATTATGGTATAGAGCACAGGTGGGAGAATTGGTTTCCCAATCATTGCTTCCAGTCCTAGCAAAATTTCCCTAATAATTATTCCTATAACAATCCCTGATACCGCACCTATGAGTGTGTTCATCCATGTATAAGCCATATACGCCTCAGGCAGCATTTCTATCCTTGCTTTTGCAAGGTTGTCTTTTAGTTTATAATTTTTTTTTGTAAAGCTTTTAGCAACACTGCCAAAAATTTTGTAGCACATTCTTTGATATGAGGTCAGCATGTTTACATCATCCCTTTTTCACCCATCTCTTCTTTTACCCTTTCCAGTACCTCCTGCGGCCGTGTTTGATATTCTGCTATAATCCTGGCAACATCTGCATGTTTTCTTACGCCCTTTGACACCATCCATTCAATAATGGCCTGCCTCCTTTTCAGTTCATTCATCACCTCATCCTTTCTTATGTTTGCCTTTATCATGATTTTTTCAAGCACGTAACTCTTACCTGAAAACTCAAAATCATCCAGGGCAGGAGCCCATCTGAACACCTCGTTTGTCAGCAGTTCCTTGCTGTGAGGGTCAAGTCCTATGATTTCAACAATCTGCTTCATTCTTCTCACCCTTCTGCCGCCAACCCTGGTCTGAATCTGAATGCACACTGCATCCAACGAGGGTATCATAACCCTTGGAATATCAACAGGCTTGTTTTCCAGTCTGTGTATTAAACCAGGAACAGAGTCCGCATGCATTGTTGAAAAGGTTGTGTGTCCTGTTGCCATCGCCTGGAATAACACATATGCCTCAGAACCCCTGATTTCACCCACAATGATGTATTCGGGTCTCTCTCTCAGCGACGCCTTCAGCAGATCGTACATGCTAACTTCACCCACAAGTTTGCCCCCGACTGCCTCACCGCCAAAGCCTTCCCTCGTACATCCAGGAATCCAGTTTGCATGCGGAAGATTTAGTTCCCTTGTTTCCTCAATGCTTACAATTTTCATCTGAGGCGAAATAAACAAAGATATTGCGTTCAGTGTTGTTGTTTTTCCAGATGCAGTACCACCAACAAATAACATGCTCATACCATATTGAACAGCGAGCCAGACATATGCAAGCATGAGAGGTGACATTGTTTTGAATGTGACCAGATCTGTCGGCGTAAGAGGATCCTCCCTGAACTTCCTGATTGTGAATGTTGAGCCTTTTGTCGACACCTCTTTTCCTAAAGTCATCACTATCCTTGAGCCGTCCATCAATGTAGAATCAATCAATGGTGTTGATGTAGATATGTGTTTACCGCATCTCTGTGCAAGACGTATCACATATGATTCCAGACTGGCTGCGTCCGCATAAACTATGTTTGTTTCCATGGACTCATACCGTCTGTGATATATATAAAGTGGAATGCCTGGGCCGTCGCATGATATATCCTCAATGTTCGGGTCATTCATTAATACATCAATTTTCCCATAACCCATCATATCTCTTTTAACAAAATAGAATGTCTTGTCCTCCGCCTCTCTTGGTATCGGTAATGAATAGGCTTTTATTATATCATTCATCGCTTCTCTTAAGTGTTTGACTGGTTCCCTGTCAAGTTCCTCAATACTCACACCTAATGATTTTATAAATGCATTCTCTATAACCCCCAGCATATTTTTTTCTTTCTCAGTGAGTGAAGGCTCAACAACCTCATAAAATCGTGTATGCTCCTTTTTATTGTATAATATCCTTACATATGCGTAAGGTTCTATGATTGGGTAAACCTCAATCTCCTCAAAGTTTTCCCCTAAGGGTTTAAATTCTATACCAACATATTCTGCCTTTTCAGGTCCACCGATTTCAAACCCTTCTTCAAAGATTCCTGCTGGTTCAATCCGTTTTTTTCTGAAAACAGAAAAAACCCCTTTCTTTTCTTTTTCTGGTGCAACCTCTTCAGAAACCGCTTCAAACTCTTCAGACACACCCTCTGGCTTTTCAACAGTTTCAAACTCCTCTGGTATCTTGATTTCGGATTCCTCGAATGATTTAAACTCTCCTGGCATTTCTATTTCCTCAGGTTTTGCCTCCCTTGTTTCTGTTTCCTTCACATTTCCCCATTCTTCTAATTTAGCCTCTTTAACACCTTCTTCCTTCATCTCAAATGTTTCCGCGGCTTTTGTTCCAGAAATTTCCTTTTCCTTTTCAGCTGCCTTTATTAACTCCATCTCATGTCTTGAAAAATCCCTTAAACTCATCCTTTCTTTTGGTTTTGCAGGCTTTGGTATTTCCTCTTTTGGTATTTCTGGTACCTCAATCTTTTTTTCCTCAACCTTCACCATTCTTTTACTTGATATTATGTATCCTTCTTTTTCCTCTTCAACGCTAACAGGGACTTCTTTAACTCTTGGAATCGCCTTCTCAAGTTCTTCCGGAGGGGTTATCATCTGCTTACCCTTTACCTTCTTCACCTCCGGGATTTCAAATTTTTCTCCTTCCATCTCCGTTGCCAAAATTCTCAAAGGAATTTTTTTCATCATTCCTTCTTCTTCAATAATCTTTTCCTCAAATCTGCTGCCGCAGCTTGGACATGTCTCTGCAAAAGGTGAAATAAATGCCCCGCATTTACCGCAGATTACAAATCTCTCCTTTGACGTCTCCTTAACTTTTATTTCCATTGTTTGCTTTGCCTTATCCCTCAGCCCCATATCATACCCCGTATCTCTCTAAAACCTTCTCATACAAATTATACTCTTCAGATTTCACGAATTTGTCAATAACCTCCTTTGGCAGTTTACCAAGCAGTTCATCTAACACCTTAAGGAGTTTTTTTACTTCTTCATCTATTTTTTCTTCTACTCTCCCTCCAAGTTCCTTCTCCTTCATTATAAGTTCTCTCTCCCTTCTGTTTAATTCCTCTTCTCTTCCAAGTTGGTGACTTCTGATTACCGCATCAATTTCTTTTTCCTTTTTATTCAACATTTCCTCTTTTCTATTCAACCCCGCTTCCCTTCTAGCATGTGACTCTAAAATCATTGTCTGTTCTATCTCTCCTTTTCTTTTTTCCAACTCTTCAATCTTTTCTTTCAGCTTTTTCTCAAACAATAAACGTGTTTTCCTAAGCCCGCTCTCAAGTTTTGCAATCTCCTTTTCCTCATCAAATCCTAAAATACTTCTCTCAAGTTTAACAGGCTTAAACACCTCAACAAGAGGTTCTTCACCAGCAACCGGTGGGGTTTCCTCTTTTGGGACTATCCTAACCATAGGTGTTATCCTCCGTTCTGTTTTCCCTGAATTCAGAGGCTTAATTTCAGGGATTTTCGCTACAGGTTCTACCCTCTCAGACTGCAACCCATGCATTTCTTTTTTAGTTCTCTTGAAGAAAGACGTGAACCCTCCTAGTTTTCCCTCCTGTGTTTTCTCTATTTCTGGCACTACAGGAACAGGTTTGAAGGTTTCAACCCCTATCTCTGGCTGCACAGTCACCATTTTTTTTCCTTCACCCCTGAAGAGCAATTTGAATCTTTCCAGAAAACCTGGTTTTTTTACTTCCTCAAATTCAACTTCATTTACTTCTTTTATTCCTTCCATTTTCTCACCCATACTTTTAAATTGATAATGCATTTTGCATATATTATTCTTGTGCAATCTTTAACTGCATTTCGCAGGAAACAAAGTTTCCTACTTTCATCAACAGAGTTGATGATTCGCAGGAATCAAAGATTCCTGCTCTTCTCTGAACGAAGTGAAGAGGTATGTGGAATGAAGTTCCACAACTACTCCAAGTTTGCTTCGCAAACTTGTCGAATTACACTAGCCCATTCGCTAACAATTATGCGCATTTTCATATATTATCTTTACGCCTTCCATACTAGTATACATCCATTGTCTTTATCCCATATTATTTTTATCGTTTGCATTCCACCAGACGCATACTCTCTTACAAGGATACTTCCTTTTATGGAGTCCTTTACCACTTTCTCTCCAGTTTCATTGATGTATCCAATACTGATATTGATATTCCCGAAATTGTGAATTCTGCTTCTAACCATTATACCGCCGTCTGATGCGTTTATGTACACAGTATCATTTGTTACCTCTATTGCATATTTTATCTCCGCATTACCGCCTCTTATCTCTGATGGGAATGAAACAGTTGTATTGTAGCTTGAGTTGGGATGCGCGTTTACCATGTATACTGCGTTGTCAATACCTTTTGCTATCCTGTTTGCAGCATCCTGTAGGATTATTTCTGTTGATGCATCCCTGCTTTCCATTGTTAGATTGACGCATACACCAATAACTGAGGCTAACACCATGGCGGATGCCAGATACGTGAACACATACCCTATTTCAGCATAACCTTTGTCATTCATCATATCTAACCTCGTTTAAACCTCACATTGATTTCATGTTTACATCCATGTTGCAGGACATAAGTTTTAATGTAATCGGTTTTGTACCATATAGTTCAGGATTAATTGTTGTGTTATCTGTCTTGTAAAGCAACGAATCACCATCATCCACAAATCCAGTGTAATTATATTTATTGTCATTTATTTTCGCGTTCTCCCATCCTGTGGTGAAGTATGAATACCATGCCTTAACCCATTCATTATCCTGTTGATCATATATTTGCAGTGTGAGATTGTAAACCTTTGCACTCATATTGTTTCTTATGTTCATGTTCTTCACGTTCAGTGTGAAGGAGTAGCTTCCTGAACCCCCGCCCCCGAGATTTACAACTTTTGTTTGAATCATGTAAAGGAGCAGTGAACTCCCAGTCTCTTTAAAAAGTGGTTCGTTTGTTACATATTTCTGGCCTGTTGCCTGCGTTATTATGCCACCATTAACAGATTTGATATAATACGTCCCAAAAGCAGATGAAAGTTCATAAGTAATCGGCGTAACATCAAAAAGCCATAGTTCTGCGAGTGTTTCATTTGTTGTTGCATCGTTGACCCTTATGTAAACTGTTCCTGTAAGAGGATCGTTGGCGTCTACTGTAGTAGATGCTGGATCTATTGGTACACCTGATGATCCATATGGATAATATGATCCTCCCAAACTGTCTCCTTCAGGCCAATAAATTGTAATATTCACAGTTATGCTCTTTGTAGAATTAATCCCAAAATACTTATCTCCGTCCCCCAGTCCTGAAAATCTTATCCTCACACTACTATCCAGCCCATAGCTCACAACCCATGTCTCATTCATGGTTTCACTGATGTATATGTTGCCTGCGCCAACTGACACATCAACAGTTCTGGATGCTCCTTCACCCATGTTCACAACATCCTCAAATGCTGAGTCAAGAGCGTTGAAGTATCCTAATGCAGAGCTGTAGTTTGCCTCAGACTGACTTCTTTGCAAAATAGGGGTGGCCCATTGGAGTATGGCTGCTGTGACAACAAGCACTATCGTTATGAGAAGTATCATGCTGATAATAGGCGACACTGCCTCTTTGTCATCCATCATAGCAAATTATATAACTTTATGGTTTAATAAAAGTTGTGAAAAGGGTTAAAAGTGGGACATTCATCCAATTTATGGATAATCACTAACATAAATAACATAGCATTGCAAATATCCAGTTACCCTTATACCTTACACCTTATACCTTACACCTCTACACCTTACACCTTTTCACCTTACACCTTTAAATTCTCCAAATCATCCTAACAATCCTGAACATTATATCCCCGACAAGAAAAGAGGTTATGAATCCTGCGAACAATGGGAGCATAAAAGGTATTTTTGATGTTACCCATATTCTTTTTGCGCCCATTTCTTTCAATTTTCTCACATCCTCTTCAACATTCTCATCCTTTTTAGGGAAAAACACCTTTACTATTTTTCCATTTTTTACCTTTTCCAGAGGCCATACAAATTTTTTCCATATACTATCAATATCCATTTTGTATCCAAGAAAACTCAACGGGAAATGAAAATCCTTTCTTGCTGTGTTGTAAAAGAGGAAGATTATTGGTATAATTAGCGACAGGACTACTGCATTTGTTAACACAATTAGGGGGAAAGGCCAAGCCCCTTTCACGATAAAGTACCCGAGGAAAGGAGTCCAAGCAGGATAAAATGGTGTAAGCAGTGCAATTGTTATAAGGGCTTTTGCATCCGCCCCGCCAAACAATAATCTAAGATTGTAAAGCAGGAAAGCAAAAAGCATGATGAGTGGTATTGTAAGGAGATGCAGGAAGAAAAAGTCGCCCCAGAGTTTGTAGAGCAAACAGATAAAAACCGCTATTCCACCACAGCATAACCCGACCCATATCCTCTTATTTATTTTTCCTTTTCTCAGCTCTGTTTTTTCTGATGTTTCTAAGAAAAAGGATAGAAACAGGAGCATTATCGGTATAAATGTGATATAGTAAACAGGGTTTCTGTTTTCTGAACAAAATTGCCCTATTAATATCAAAAACCCAATGAAACCCATTATAATCCAGACCTTATCATCAACCCTCCTTGTTTTTAAATCAGTGCAGGATGCGTAGCCTAGAAACATTATGCCTGTTATAACCCTGATAACCTCAAGAATCATATTAACTCCCTCATAAGCTCTTTTAAACCTTCACCATGCTTTGCATCTGTTAAAAACATTTTTTTATGAGGATTTATTTTTCTGAAATCATTTACAATATTCTCAGGGTTAACATCTACATATCCTGCTAAATCAATTTTGTTCAAAACAGCAAGGTCGCAGCCCGCAAAAATAAGCGGGTGCTTTCTTACCATATCCTCCCCCTCAGTTGCGGAGATAACAACAATCCTTTTCTCTGAGCCAAGCAAAAAATCCACAGGGCATACAAGGTTCCCAACATTCTCAATAAACAGTATGTCAATATCATCCAGCGGCAGTTTCTCGATTGCATGTTCAACAAGATGCGCATCCAGATGGCACTCCTTACCAGTGTTTATGTTCACAGCAGGCATGTTGTTTTCTATGAATCTTCTGTAATCATCATCCCCTGCGACATCACCTGCGATGGCGCCGCATCTTATCCCTTTCTCCCTCAGGAGTATGCTAAGTTTCTCAATGATTGTTGTCTTTCCTGAGCCAATTGAGCCCAGGACATCAAACGCCCTGACATTGTACTCTGCAAGCATTTTCCTGTTTTCCTCAGCAATCCTTCTGTTTGCCTCCATTATGTCTTTTTCCATGAGTATGTCTATTTTGTGCACAAAAATGAAATGGTTTTTGGGTTGATTAATTTAACCATCAGCAAAATGCAGTGTCTCCATACAACCGTTAATCTTTAATCTTAGCACATCATTTTGCTATTGATTGATATGGCTGAAAAAAAGAAAGAAGTAAAAGAAAAAAAGGCTAAGAAAACAGAGGCTAAACAGAAAAAAGTAAAGATTGAAAAGAAGGAAACTGAGGAGAAAGCAGGTAAAAAAACACCTGAAGAAAAGAAAAAAACTGTAATAAAGGAAGGCGGTGAAAAGGAGGTTGAGAAGAAAGGTAAGGCAAAGGTGGAACTTCCTCAGGAAAAAGAGGAAATAAAAAAGGTTTACAGGGTTAAAGGAAGTTTCCTCATGGGGCGTAAATATCAAACATTTACAAAAGAGGTTATGGCTTCTGATCCAAAAGAAAAAATTTATTCTGATTTCGGAAGCAGGCATAAGGTTAAAAGGAGAAAAATAAAAATAGAGGATGTAAAAACATTGAAAAATGATGAAATTACTGACCGTTTATTAAAACAGATGGTGAAGATGGTGAGTGTATGAGCCAGGAGGAACTCCAGAAATCACTGTATATGCTGGAACTGCACAACGCCCAGTTTTCAACCCTTGCAAAACAACTTGAGCTTATTGAGTCTTCTGTGAACGAGAACCTAAGGGCAAAGGAAACACTCCTGAACTACAAGAAATCAGGGGAGGATACTGAACTCCTTGTCCCAATCGGCGGTGATGTTTTCATTTTTGCCTCTCCAAAAAACAACTCAAAGGCTATTTCAAGTGTTGGCGCGGGTGTTGCTGTAGAGAACAGCGCTAACGAGACGGTAAAGAGAATTGATGATAAACTGAAAATGCTGAATGATGCAGGGAAAAGAATTGTTGAGGATATGGAAAAAACACAAAACGAAATAGATGATTTGTCAGAAAAAGTAGAAAAGATGTATGCTAAACTCCGCAACATGGATTATCAACGTAAAATCTTAACCGAAAAACCCTCGGTTGCGGAGTTTACAGAGAGATAAGGCATGTTTAAAACATTAAAAGAGAAACTTGGCATTTTCCAGAAAAAGGTTGATGAGGAGATTAAAGAGGAAAAGAAAACAGGTTTGGGTTTCAGGGAAGGGAAAATAGAGGACATACTCTGGGCATTGGAACTTATTCTGCTTGAATCAGACGTCGCGCTCCCAGTGATAGAAAAGATAAAGAAACAGATAAAAAAAGAGCTTGCAGCACAAAAAATTGGCAGGAACGTTAAGAACACTGTGGAGAAGGCATTAAAAAATGCTATATCTGAGGTGCTTGTTTCTAACACAATAAATTTTGACAGCGTAATTAAAAAAAATGGGAAGCCTGTAAAAATTATGTTTGTTGGTGTGAACGGCTCAGGGAAAACAACTGTGATAGCAAAAATTGCATACCTGCTTAAGGAAAAAGGATTGTCATGTGTTCTTGCCGCGTCTGACACATTCAGGGCAGGAGCAATTGAGCAGCTTGGTGTACACGCAGAAAAACTTGGTGTGAAACTCATAAAGCACCAATCAGGCTCTGACCCTGCTGCTGTTGCGTATGATGCAGTGGAACATGCCGGGGCAAGAAAAAAGGATGTTGTGCTTATTGACACTGCCGGCAGAATGCAAACAAATGTTAATCTAATGGATGAGATGAAAAAAATAAAAAGGATTGCGGCACCTGATTTCGTTGTTTTCGTTGGTGATGCATTAACAGGTAATGATGCTGTTAATCAGGCGTCAGCATTCAATGACGCAGTGGGCATAGATGCTGTTGTGCTGACAAAGATTGATGCAGATGCGAAAGGAGGAGCAGCGCTCTCAGTAGCCTACACAATAGGAAAACCTATAATGTTTCTCGGCACAGGGCAGGAATACAAAGATTTAATAGCTTTTGACCCAGAATGGATGGTAAACAGGCTGTTTGGGTGATTTTTTCGCCGAAAATTTTATATGTATTAAATACATATCAATTTAATACGTGATGGTATGGGCGCTACAATTACAACAAGGGTATCGGATAATATTGCACAAGAGATTAAAATAATCTCAAATACTGAGCATCTGGATAAGTCAGCAGTTGTCAGACGTCTTTTAGTGGACGCTATAAGAAGATGGAGGATAGAGAACGCATTGAAACAGTATGCTAAAGGAAGGATCACGTTATGGAAGGCTGCTGAAAATGCAAGGATATCCCTTAGGGAAATGATTGAATGCGCATCACAAAAAGACATTTCTTTTCAATACACCGTTGATGATTTGAAAAAGGATTTTGAGGAACTTAAATGATTGTTTCAAACTCTACACCCTTAATCTGGCTTGCAAAAATTGGAAAACTTGAACTTCTAAAGAAATTTTTTAAAACAGTAATGATTCCTGAAGCAGTTTATGATGAGGTTGTGACTAAAGAAATAGAGGCAAAGGCCCATGATGCATTCATAGTTGAAAATGCTGTGAAAGAGGGCTGTATAAAAATCAGAAAGGTAAAGGGCATAAGAAAACTGGAAAAATTCGGCTTACATAAAGGTGAGGCGAATGCAATCTCACTCGCTGGTGAGCTGAAATCAGAAATTCTGGTTGATGAAACACATGCAAGATTAGCAGCAAAGGCGCTTAACATAAAACCTTATGGAACAATCTATATCTTGATAAGAGCATTAAAGGAAGACATCATAAATTATGATGAATACATAGATTTGTTGAGAGGACTTGTGAAAAGCGGTTTCAGGATGAGTGATGAACTTTATTTGGAAGCGGTAAAGATTGGGAGAGAATTATAGAAAAGATTATGTTAACTAAGGATATTCCATCAGATGATAACAGGTGAGTAAAGGATGAAACAAGTCTTGCTCTGTGTCTTGCTATATCTCTGAGGTTCATTACATCTTCACTGGGGATGTATACCTCTGGTAAATAACCAGTTCTCAGCAAATCTGCAAGAGTCTTAGAATCCACTTTATCTGTTTTCTTTTTAGCTGCTATCTGATGTGTTTTCAACGGACTTGCCAACAAAACTTCATAACCGAGTTCTGTTAGCAGCCTGTACACGCCTCTCCATATACCGCACGCTTCTATAGCCATCCTTATCCTGCTGCTTGATATCCCTGCAAAGAAGCTCTGGATTGCTTCTTTTGTATGCTTTGCTTTTCCTTCAGCTACTATCTCTCCTTGCTTATCCATTATTGTCCCATAGAAACTATCTGTGTGTATATCCAACCTACATATATTTCATTCATCTATGTCACCTCTGAAAGCCTATAAGTTGGTTATAGGCTTAAAGGTTAAGAAAAAGTTCTACTACCGTCAGCGGATAAAAAGGGAATCAAAGATTTCCCCAAATTGCCTACGCTTCGCTTCGACAACTTCTTTTATCCACAAAACGTTATCTTAACTATTTCACATCTTCAACTATCCTTAGGCAAAACTTATTTCTGATAAACACTATTCAGGTTTTATGATAGAAATCAGGTTCCATGGCAGAGGGGGACAGGGGGCTGTAACAGCAGCAAACATACTGGCAGACGCATGCTTCAAGGAAGGCAAGGATGTGCAAAGTTTTCCTTTTTTTGGTGTTGAGAGAAGGGGTGCGCCTGTAACCGCATTCACAAGAATAGATAGCAAACCAATAAGGATAAAATACCAGATTTATGAGCCTGATTTTGTTGTTGTTCTTGATTCAGGATTGATGAAAACCGTGAATGTTCTGGAGGGACTGAAAAAAAACGGTTTGGTTTTGATTAACATGGCCAAAAACCCCGATGAGATAAAAATGAAAGAGAGTTTAGTAAGGGTTGCAACTGTTGATGCAACAGGGATTGCATTAAAACATAAACTCGGCTCAAGAATGGCACCAATCATCAACACTGCGATACTTGGCGCGTTTGCGAAGGCAAGCAATGTCGTAAAAATAGCCACAATCATGGAATCAATAAAGGAGATAGCCCCAGCAAGAAAGGAAGAGAACGCTGATGCTGCAAAGGAAGCATATGAAAATGTTATGATGTGATTTTTATGGATGCTGTAAACTCTGCATGTTACGGAAAACGCCAAAGCGTTTTCCTAACATCCTTGGAAAAACCAAAAGGCTTTTCCAAAGGAACGGAAGTCCTTTGCGACGAGATTTCACGTAAAAAATCTATGTTGCAGAGTTTAGTGGAGATAAAAACTGAATTATCAGAATACAGTCTATGTGATCATTGCTTAGGGCGTCTTTTTGGAAAATTCGGTCATGGTTTCAGCAATGCTGAGAGGGGAAGAGCTGTGCGATACTGTATGGAAAACAATGTCTTGGAAATGAAAGAGAAGGACATAAAACGTTTCTCAAAACTTGAAAAAAAAATTAGTGTTAACTGCTACCTGTGTGAGAATATTTTTGATGAAATAGAAAATTTTGCATCCATTGTTACTGAAAAAATGAGAAAATATGAGTTTTCTTCTTTTCTTATAGGCTCAAAAGTTGACAGTGAGATAATTGAAAGGGAGGAAGAACTCTGGAGGAGTCTAAACCTTGAGTATTCTGAGCAGATAAAATCAGAGATTAACAGGGAAATCGGGAAAAAGGTTGAGGAGAAAACAGGGAAAAACGTTGATTTCTCCCATCCTGATATAACAGCGATTGTGGACACAAGATACGATAATGTAACACTTCAGATATCCTCCCTGTTTATTTACGGAAGATACAAAAAACTTATTAGGGGTATTCCGCAGACAAAATGGCCTTGTAAAGCATGCCAGGGGAAAGGATGCGAAAAATGCAGTTTCACAGGGAAAATGTATCCCGCCTCTGTTGAGGAAATCATTGCAGCGATTGTTATGGAAAAAACAAATGGTTCCGAGCATTTTTTTCATGGGATGGGTAGAGAGGACATTGATGCAAGAATGCTTGGTAACGGCAGACCTTTCATACTTGAAATCAGAAACCCTGTGAAAAGATACTTTGACATGTCTAAAATGGAACAGGAAATCAATGATTATGCAAAAAACAGGGTTGAAGTATCAGATATGAGAATGTCAGACGGCAGCGAGGTTATAAAAATCAAGGACGCAATGACTGAAAAAATCTACAGGGTTGTCGTCATGTTCGAAAAGCCCGTTAATAAGGAAAAAGTTAAAGAACTAGAGAATGCATTTCCTATCACGATAACCCAAAGGACACCTTTGAGGGTTGCGCACAGAAGAGCAGATAAATACAGGAAAAGAAAGGTCACAGATTTCAGGGTTGAGTCTGCTGATGAAAATCCTACTTTCATTATAAAAGGTGAAAGTGGGTTATACATCAAAGAACTAATAAGCGGCGATAACGGAAGAACAGTGCCCAGCATCACAGAAATGCTTGGTGTAAATGCGGTTGTTAAAGAACTGGATGTGATAGGTGTAGAATATGGTGAAGGCATCAAAAGGGCTTAGAAGCAGAACACGTCAGATGAGGAAAAAACCTAGGGAGAGAGGTTTATCTCCGCTTACAAGGAGTCTGCAGTTATTTAATACTGGAGAAAAGGCCAGCATAGTCATTGATTCAGGCATACATAAGGGGCAACCTCATCCAAAATTCCAAGGACTTACAGGCATAATAGTTAAAACACAGGGTAGTGCGTATCTACTCGAAATAAAGGATGGCAATAAAACTAAAACGGTAATTGCAAAACCTGAGCATCTTCGGAAAATGTAAACATTTTCCGTATGATGCGAGGAATTACCTAAAGGGAATTCCGAAGCATCTTCGGAGATGTGAAAGCATCTCTGAATGATATGGGGAATTGTCATAGGCAATTCCGAAATATTTACAGAAGGTATAATATGAGATATGTATCAATTGCTGAAGTAAAAAAAATCCTGGAAAAGGAGCAGAAAAACAGGGAGTTGTCTTCCGAGCAAAAGTTTGCATTAGAGCATGCCAAGAACTTTGCGAAACTCAGCATGATCAAAACAAATGCTTTAATAGATGAGCTGAAAAAAATTGAGAAGATGCCAGAACCTGTTGCATATAAAATAGCAGACCTGCTGCCAACCCATCCGGACGATATAAAAGTACTTTTCGCAAAGGAGCGGGTTGCACTAAATAAAGAGGAAACTGATCATATACTTGATCTTGTTAAAAAACACATGGGGTAAGGGGGATATGGAGGATTTTGCATACATTTTGGATTATTTAGCGTCAGGACTTCCTGATCAGAGAAGATTTCGAAGGGAGCCTGTTGCATACGGCATAGGAGATTCTGAGTTTAAAATCCTTGAGCTAACACCAAAAGCTGATGTTACGTTAAACATTGGTGAAAGGGTGTACATTGGGAAGGAAATGGAAGAAAGGAAGAAGATAGCACATGTAAAAAGAAGAATAGGATATACTGGTTTGACAAGCGCAGCCCAGAGTGAACTTCCGTATATTCTGTTTGATGTTGTGAAGGCAAAGGAGGAGTATTTTGTAAAATTTTTTAATGAGGCTTCACCAATAACCACTCGTTTTCATGCATTGGAACTGCTTCCAGGGCTTGGAAGAAAAACCCTTTTATCCCTTTTGGATGAAAGAAAAAAAGGTTTATTCAGCAGCTTTGAGGACATAGGAAAAAGAACAATGCTGAAAAACCCTGATAAGAGTATTGCAAAAAGGATTGAACTTGAACTCTCAGATACTCATCAGAAATATTATCTGTTTGTTCAAAAGCCCAGAAAGGAAGAATATTAGATGGAAAAAAATGATGTTGTTTCAATCCTCAGTTTTTTGGATATTAAACCCTTAAAACGTTTTTCCCAGCATTTCCTTATAGATGATTCTATTGCTGAGAGAATAGTGGATTATGCGGAATTATCAAAAAAGGATACTGTTCTTGAAATAGGGCCTGGTTTGGGTGTGTTAACAAAAAAAATGGTGAAGAAGGCAAATGTGACAGGGATAGAAAAGGATAAAAAATTATGTGGTTATCTAAAAAAAATACCAAATCTGACATTGATAAATAATGATGTTTTGAAAATTGATTTCCCAAGATTTGACAAAATTGTTTCCAATCTACCATATAAGATATCATCACCAGTCACATTCAAAATTCTTGAATATGATTTTAAGTTCGGTGTTCTCATGTACCAGAAGGAGTTTGCTGAAAGAATGACTGCTTTATCTGGTAAGGATTACTCGCGCCTTTCAGTGAACATTTATTACAGGGCAGAATGCAAAATACTTGAAAACGTGCCAAGAAATGCTTTTTACCCCATGCCGAAAGTAGATTCTGCTGTTGTCTTGTTGAAACCAAGAAAACCACCGTTCAGGGTTGAAAATGAAAAAATTTTTTTCAAAACAGTTGATGCCCTGTTTTCGCAGAGAAGAAAAAAGATGAGAAACTCACTGCTTAACAACTGGAAAAAATTTGTGGATGAAAAAAGGGAAATGGAAAAAATTGTTGAAAACATCAAAAATAAAAACAAAAGACCCGAGGAATTATCACCTGAAGAAATCGGAAAGATATCGGATGTCATAGCAAAACATATTACACCATAGAGCAATTCACTAATCATGCCAGAAGAGTTATGTGATGTAAAGGATTGCAAAACCCCTGCTAAAAGATCACTGTCAAGGAAAAAAGTCTCAGAAGCCCTCCCTGAAATCTCATTCAAAAACAAGGGAAAGAAGGCGCATCTCTGCAAGGAACACTACAAAGAGTACAAGAAGAAAACAAAAAAGGAAAGGAAGCTGGAAAGATTAGGATGGGAGT
>Ga0210016_1001260_pt1 | contig 23494 bp, 32 predicted proteins | sample CryGeyCG2014_300_FD_185454 | JGI IMG/M metagenome (GOLD analysis project Ga0210016, IMG submission 185454) | Groundwater microbial communities from aquifer - Crystal Geyser CG02_land_8/20/14_3.00 (SPAdes) (version 2) | ecosystem: Environmental > Aquatic > Deep subsurface > Groundwater | place...
CCTGATAAGGACGAGGTCTCTGGTTCGAGTCCAGAGAGGCCCACCATAGGTGGGGATGTAGCTCAGCGGGAGAGCGCGTGGTTTGCATCCATGAGGCCAGGGGTTCAAATCCCCTCATCTCCACCAAGCCTTACCTTTTTTGACGTCTGGAGTGGCTTTAAACGAAGCTCTGAAGCGGATAAATCAGCAGTCCAAACTGTGTGGATTCTATCAGACTTTACTATAATTTGTTTGATTAAAATATGCCAGAATAAGGCCTTCTCTTCTCTCGTCATGTGCGGGTATATTTGTCCGACCTTTTTAATCCTCTCTATTACAAATTCAATGTCGATTCTGTTTTTACTTTTGTCCAAAACCTTTTCTCTCTCGCTTTGAAGTTTATGAATCTTTTCTCTTGCCTGCTCGATAGACAAAATTTCATTTTCAGCCAGTTCTTGAACCCGTGCGATCTTTCTTTCAATTGTTTTTATTTCATCTCGATAGTCTTTTTGTTTTTCATGAGGTAGATCAAGGCTAAGGAACTTATTGATAGTCTTTAAAAGTTTTTCTTCTAAATCAATTTCATTTAATTTTCTGTTACAGTATGTATCGCCTTCATAAATAGGAAGGCAAACATAATAAGGAATATTTCGTTTCATTTGGAAAGTCAAATTATGTTTATCTTTCGCGCAGTAGATTAATCTTGAGAATAGAGCGGTAAACTTTTTTCTTACAACGGCTTTTTTATTTTTCCTGATATCTTGGACTGTCTTCCATTTTTCATAAGATATAATTGCCTCGTGTTTTCCTGAATAGAACTCCCATTCTAACTCCGGAATCTTCTTTTTATTGTCATCTCTCTTTCGTGCTAGATAGCCAGCGTAAAAAGGATTTGATAATATGAACCTCACGGAATCCCTTGAAATTCCTGTCTGTCTTGCTATCTCACGCATCGAAATTTTTTGAAGTACCAAATCGTAGAGTTGTTTTACTTTTTCGGCCTGCTCAGGAACTACCACGACTTTGCCGTCTTCTCTTTTATAACCATAAGGTAAGACCCCCGAGCTGATACCGTTTTTTAATCTTCTAAGATAACTATCTTTTGCCCTTTCGATTCCGATTGACCTTTCGAAGTCTGCGAAACTTGCCAGCATTGACATCGCGAATCTTCCCGTAGGCGTTGAAGTATCAAACTGCTGAGTGATAGACACAAAGGTAATGCCTTGTTTTTCAAATAATTGAAGAGTATTAAAAAAATCTACAATGGAGCGACTTAACCTATCGATTTTATAGACCAAAACAACATCAAAAAGCTTATTCTGTGTGTCTTTTAAAAGTTCTTGGAATGCTGGCCGCTTTGTCGAACCGCCTGAAAGCCCTGCGTCTTCATAAATCTTAAACAATTTCCAGTTTTGGGCCTTGATATATTCCAGAATTCGCTCTTTTTGCAATTCAAGGCTTTCACCTTCCTCTGCTTGATCGGGAGTGGAAACCCTCATATATATTGCTGCTTTCATTTGTTATATAAGCCTCCTTTAAAGTTTCTCATAAATAGCATCTCATATGTTTAGCCTTCTCCTAAATAATTCCCCCTTGTAACTTATGTTTACTATTTTTACTTAATTATACAAGAAAAAGCAATCATTGGAATACCTTAAAATTGATGTTAAAATAATTTATTCGTTCTGCCCTTTATTTTTATTCCTTTTCTTAGCTTTCCCTGCAGCGATTTTCTACTTACTATATAATGCGTATAAGCACTACTGCCTCTTTTGAGAAAAAACTTACGAAATAATTAAAATTGAATCAATCGTGTAAATTTTTTAATTTTTCATAAAATTTATCCTATCACATTTATGCTATGTTTAATGATATAGAAATTTAACTTTTTGTCTCCCTATAAAATACAAGACAGTTGCAACATTTCTATGACTTACTATAACTCCCTAAAGTCAGGAATTTTTAAAACTGACTTAACTACAAAATTTTTGATGGGGAGGTTATATGGTTAATGAAACAAATGATGCAAAAAATGAAGGAGTTATGAGACAAATTAATTGTCTCGCTTTGGAAGTAGTATTAAGGCTGCAAAGAGATAATCCTGAGCTTCTGCAAAGGTTGTTTTATGCTTTTGAATCAGGAGAAACTTCGACATCGAAAAATAGCGAGAACAAGACTCCAAATAAAAGGCATGGAAAATAATATAGTGGATGTAAAAATAAACATGCATGGATCATCCCCAGAAGTTTCAGGATTCAAGTGGATAGTCGCGAAAAATATCTCATTTACAAATTGTGAAGCTTGGGTTATACAACGCAACGATTACCTTAAGCAATACTTTAAATTTGGAATCTCATCAATTTGTCTGCTTTACCTTCCCTTTATACTAACTAATCCCACAACTTTCATAAATATATTTTACCGAGATTTCAAAAATTGACATTCTTTTAAAAATGTATTGACAAATGGGAAATCCGTCATAAAATTAAATATTAAAGCGTAAGTTAGATAAATATTAAATACATAAATAATGCTTGTGGGTAATCCACAACCTTCCTGTATTTTATCTTTTTAGATTTGTAAATTGTTATAGTTTTTGCTTCTTTATTATATTCTTTTAATAGAATAATAATAGAAAGAATAAAAGAAGGGGTTAATATGTGTAGATTCTAATTGTGTTTTAAGGGCATGCGTGCAGGTTAGGTTGACCAGTTGCGCAGGTTAGGTTGACCAGTTGCGCAGGTTAGGTTGACCAGTTGCGCAGGTTAGGTTGACCAGTTGAACAAAAACAGGCAGGATGCTATTCCACCTGTTTTATCAGCATAAAAAAGTTTTTCTATTAATAGTTAGCCAGAATGTCGCATGCTTTTTCCGGGGATTTCTAATATTGCGCATATTTCTCTCACCCTGTCAGTGATTCTTCCCCAGCCTTCGCGGTTTATAAACTGCTCTTTGCTGAGGTTCGTTGTTATTACCAATAAATTTTCGTTTGCATAGATTTCTTCTACAAGAATTTCAAACCTTGATAAGGCAAAAGGTTCTGCATATTCCCTTCCCCAGTCATCAAGCAAAACAAATTTTTCAAAATTAACTAACTCTGCGGTATGTAACTTATTAAATAGCGAAGGCATGAAGAAGTAAGACACAGGGATGGGAAGTTCTTCATAGGCTTCAAATGTTTTATCACTTAAGGGATCTATATATCTCGTTATAGGTTTACTTTGCCTTTCGATAATCCTTTTAGAGATATAAACAATGTCCATACTCTTGCCCACGCCTGCATCTCCAAATAGGATAATGCCTTTTCCAGTATTAAACATTTCATCAATTCTTTCGTCTAACTGCTTTTTCTTCCTTATCTTTTCCTCTCTAAAATTTTTAAAATAATGAATACCTATCGAAGAGATTACGAACTTTTTAAACTCTTCACCATTTACCGGCGTCCGCGTCGAGTCCTGTGAATTTTCTTTTTCCTGAAACTGGGATATACCTTCCATTGTTTTTTCCATTATTTCCTCCTCTTGCTCTTCCGAGCCAATTTACAATAAACTTCTCGTAGTTCTTTTTGCGCTTCGTGGAATTTGCGATAAGCCACGCCTCCATTTTTTTAAGTTCAATATCTACATTGCAATTTGGAAAAGCTTCCTTCCACTTTTTAAGTTTTTGCTCTGTTATCCTTTCAAAAGATAATTTTTCTTTATTAAAAAATATATTTTCTTCTGAGTTTTCTTCTGTGATTTCCATGGCATCGGGAGAATCTAATTCTTTTTCTTTATCTTGAGGGATCCATCCTTCATTTTTTTCGATCGTATAAACCTGGTTTGAATATTCATAATTTATTATAAATCCAATTTGTTTCAAGCTTTCTAGTGCTTTTTTAATTGTTATCCTCTTATTGCGTATAATATCTCTTAGTCCTATCATTTCGAAAAGATCAGTTTCTTTGAAGTGTAATATTTTACTTGCTTTTGGCTTTAGCTTGATGAATATTACTATTGCAGTTGCTGACAAGGTGAATAAAGCTTCAGGAACCCAAATATAACTTGTGCCAATATACGGTATAAAACGTGGATTTAGATAAACCCTAACATATTGTTTTGTGCTATCTGCATCCTTTTCAGAAACTTTCAGTCCCGTTATTAATTGTTCGGGTTCCCCAAGAATCTTTTGTTTTTTATCTTTTGCCCATATTGTAATACTGTCAGAATAGAGTGTCATCAGTTGATAGATGATGCTTTCATATGCATTTGTATGAGTGATTTTTTGTTCCTCTGTTTTATACTGCAATTCTTTCAACGAGATGTCAACATAATAGTTCCCGTCGCTACTTTTGTTCTCTTCGCTGCACATAGAAACGAGTTTCAAGTAGAGAGGAAATCCCTCCTCAACTGTCGGCAGTGGCATTGCTTCGTCAGGTGATTTCGCATTTCTGCTTATATATTTTTTTATTGTTTCAGAGTTGAAAAATCCGAAAATGTCTTGCTTCTTGAATGAGCTATTCACGATTATATAAAACGTCGTGTCTTCTATAACTATTGTAGTTTTGAGAGATGTACTGCCTTTACGGATAGCAAATGGAAATATTTTTGACATGACGGAACGCATGGGGAAATCAGTCCCTTCGCCGTCGTCTTTTGGCTTGATTAAATTTGACTCAGGTTGTTTAAGCAAGCCAGACAATTTTTCTTTCATTTCTACAATTTCTTTTGTTTCTTTTTTTTCACTCATTTATTTTACGAATCCTCCTTGCTATCTATTGTTTGCTTTATTTTTTCACATGCTTTTCTGTACAACTGTCTGATCACTTGCTGTGATTTATTTAAGATCATTGCTATTTCCGCTTGCGACTTATGCTCTTCTATGCCAAGTACGTGTGCGACTATATATCTTTCGTTTTTGGACAAGTTTGCCTTTTCTAAAAGTTCTGTGATCTCTTCATCGCTTATATTAATTTTTTCTTCTTCTGTAACCTGTTCAAAGTTTGTTTTTTTGTCCAAATCGCTAGTCGTAAAGTAGTCTTGCGGGGAGAAAAGGCATCTCTTTATAGTGGTTTTGTTGGCCTTCATAATCTTTTTAACTTCTTCTATAGGTAAACCTTGCTTTATCATTTCAATAATCTTTTGCCTCTTTTTAAACATAATGTAATTGTCTTTTGCTCCATTTTTATTTACCAGAAACCTAATAAGATCGTTTCTTATAACAATAGTTGCAAAAGTTGAGAACTTTAGACCCTTATTTATATCAAAAGAGTCCACTGCTTTAATGAGGGAAATTTCTGCCTCGCTGAATAGTTCTTCGTACAAATTCTTGTCCCCACGAGAATATTTTCCTGCAATCTTTGCAATTAATCGCAGATTGCTCAATATTATGACATTTCTTGCTGTTTGATCTCCTTTTCTCATCTTTTTGAATAACTGCTTTTCTTCTTCTTTGCTCAAAACTTTATATTCTTCGACAGAGGATTGGAGCATTTCGCTGATGACTTTTTTCACGTTCTACCTCCCATACTCTTTTGTGTTGGTTGTATTTTTGTCCTGATATGAAATTATTGTAGAAAAGATTTTTAAAATTTTGATTTTTCTGATAAAATAAATATAGGGGACGATACTTGTGGTGAGTTTGGTTCCCTGTGGCCGGGTATCCCGGCCATTTTCTATATTGTTTCTACTTCCCATCCAAGCTTCTTTATTTCCTCTTCGAACTTTTTATACTCAATGTTAAGCTCTTTTGCTTTTATATAAACTCTTATGTTCTTTCCGAAGGCTTTATAAACTACATAAGCAAGCATTTGTTCTGTTTTAATGATGTTGTAGTCAAATACATTCTTTTCGTTATTTATTCCTTTAGTGACAAAAATATCTTCAGATTTTAGGTAAATGCTGTTAGTTAGCGCTTTTACAAAATTAATAGTTATACGTTGCCTTCTTCTCAAATTCCACTTATTAAGAAAGTCTTCTTCACCTATGTACATAACAGTCTTCTCTATTTTCTTGTCCTTTGTCCTTACTGAATGCTTCTTTATTTGCGACAGAAATCATGTTATATTATTTTTTTTATAACTCCTTTATCTTAAAATTAGGGAGGTTCATATGAACGAAAAAGTTCTGAAAAAACTGCACTTTGTGCAGGAAAGAGTGCCCTCGTATATGAAGAAAGAAGGCTTTAATGCTTTCAACAACTATTCATATACATCGGAAAGGCAGTTAAAAGGGGGATTTCAACCTCTATTAAAGGAGGCTGGAATCATATTCAAGGTTGATGTGACTGACCAGCGGGTAGAGCCAGGAGATGGGAAGATGAGGCTCACTTTGATAACGATGCAGTATCACTTCTTTGATTCTGAATCAGGAGAATCGCTTGAAGGTACTTTCTGCTCGCAAGGGACAGATTCAGGAGATAAAGGTATCTTTAAGGCCATTACTGGTGGCGTAAAGTATATCTTTCTTCGATATTTCTCATCCCCACTAGAGATGATCCAGAGAAGGACGAGGAAGTTAAGCCTGCTACTGTTGCTATGGCAGTTAATGCAAATTCAAGTGAGAGAAAAGCTCTCATAAAAGAAGCATCAGCATTATTGAAGCAGATTAAAACTCTGGATCTTAAGTTGTATAATAGGGTTATCGAGAATAAGCATCCGTCAGACAATGAGCTTAAATCGATGATTGCTTCGATGAAAAGCGCTTTGATAAGAAGCATCCAGCAGCAGTCTCAATAAAAAACAATACGGGGCCCGGAAGGGTCCCGTTTCATTTTTCAAATAATTTTATATAATATTATAAGGAGATGAAACAAATGAGCGATTCTTTTGATCAGATGTATACACAATATATGCAACAAGAACAAGCAACAACTGAAAGAATGATAAAAATGGCGGAAGAAGCTGTAAGGGCGGTTGCAAGTGGAGGTGGTTCAGCGGCCGGAGCTGGAGTAGAAGCTGGAGCAGATGCTGGAACTATGGTCTCTGCTTATGAGAATAGTGCGTCAAGTCAAATGGATCAAATTAGCCCCAATTCGTATAATTTATATAATTTGCCTGCAGGTATGCCTGTGCAAGATTTGCCTGTTGAAACATCTGATGACGATAATTCTCAAAACGAGTAATTACTCTTTAGAAATAATATAAAAATTTTGAGAATTTTTTCTATAATCTATTAACAAGAAATTTTACCCAAACATTTCTCCTTTCCCCAACCCTCTTTGGAGGGTTGGGTTCTTTTTTTGCCTGGATCTATTTATAAAATCAGGAAAATTAATATAGAAAATTAATATAATCAGTATATGGGCGACATTCAACTTAACAATGTTTATGATGTCAAAGAGGCAATCTTCCGGTTTGCTTTAGATTATCCCAGCCACGCCATTAAGATAAACAAATACACTAAAAAAAGGTCGCCTCTTAACCAAATTCACATTCCTATTGACAAATATTCTAAAACTTCGCAAGAAAGAATGCTTGATGCTGTGCAGAAACTTTCTTTGTATATTGCTGCAGAGAACATCAGGTTCTCTGTTAGTAAAATGCTTGCGGCGAAAAAGAAGGCGTCTTTACCGTTGCTCAGAGCTGCCTCTATATCAGTACTGATACACTATCTTGGACGGCAAGCGTTCCTGTTTACTCTCACAGAAGACATGATCGTGAGTCGCAGGGGGAGGCAGAATAAGGTATTTGAGGATGTCAGGCAACACCTGCTTGTAGCATATGGAGAGCAATATAATCTTATGGATAACTATAAAATTTTTGATGCATATAAAAAGCATAAGAATACGCATAAAACACAGAGGATCTTGTCAATTAGAAGAATTTCAGATGAAACACCAAATGTAAGAGAAATTTTTTATTCCCTGCAAGAAGAAATTTTGAAAGTTATATCTGGTAATACGACCAAATATGGCTACTCTTGAGAAAGGACAAAAATATGCTGGAAATAATGATTAGAAAAGATGTCTTTGATTATTGCGGTAAAAATATATAAAACGGTGATTTTTACCGTATTACCAGTTCCTATTTTCAAGAATATGCAAAGAAATGTCTTGTAGAAAGGATTTGTCAGTGTTACAATTATTTTGTGGATGTGCTAGTCGTGTACGTGCTAATTTTTATAAATTTTATATGACTATAAGAGGCAAAAATGGAAATAAAACCGGTATTAAAGGAAATAGAGTTAAATAAAATCATTTTTTCGGATGTTTTCAACATGAGAGACAGCCTTGCTTCAAGGAAAGTAAATTCACTTTCAGGGCAGGCAAAATCAAAACTAAAGCCAAGAGATTATGAGGATATAAACTCTCTTGGAAAATCGATAGGCGAGTTTGGGTTACTTCAAAACATTATTGTCAGGGAAACAAAAAATGGACATTTCGTGGTGATAGCGGGGCATAGAAGGTTAAACGCTCTAAAGAAAGAAAAATTCATTCAGTTTCTGCTTTAGTCTATCCTGCTGATGTTCCCGACTACATTGCATTGGAAATTGCTCTTACTGAAAACATTCAGCGCAAAACGATTAGCAAGTCAGTATTTGGCAACTTTGTAATTGAATATGTTGTTTTATATATGAATCACAACAATGTTTTAGGACCTACTGACAAAGCCGCTAAAGAAGATGTCATTAAAGCCTTATGGGTAATTCACGATAGAATGTTTCCTGGCGGCATTTCGAAGGTGATTTCGATACCAGACTTTCTTGAGAAATTCCTTGATGTTGTTGATACTGTTATCCGTCAGTTGCTTGAGGGTTTGGGCATTGATTATTATACTTTTATCTCTGATATTTTTCCGCTTATCACGAGCGAGGATATACGCGAGGAATATGAAAAAAGAGGCATTACGCTTAATGAAGTTAGATTTCTTGCAAAGTTTGCGAGCCAGGAAGAAAGAGAAAAACTTGTAGAGGAAGATAAACAGAAAAAATTATTACAAGACAAAAGGGAGAAAGAAAGATTAAAACAGTTAGAAGATGAAAGGAATAAAGAAAGATTAGAAGAAGTAAAGCATGGAGATGCGAACAATAATGTGATAAAGCCAGAAGAAGCTCCTTCCACGCAAGAGGTTCCTCTTCAAGGATCTTTGTCAAAAATTTCTTTGGTGCTTGCTGGGAAAGATGATAAGGAGGGCATTCAAGAAGCAAATATTGAAACGGAACAGAAAGGCAAAGAGCAAACTGCTGGTGGAGAGACGGATGAAACGGGCAGTATTTCAGATGGGTTGTCCTCTGTCCTTTCTAGATCTTATTCCGAATCCAATGTAGAAAAGCTTAAAAAAGATTTTATAGGCAAATTCACTCAAGATGATTACGATAAAAGAGAGTTTGTAAAACACCAGGCTGAAAAGCTTGGTGTTAAAAGAGATGATTTGGCAGCATCTCGTAACGATCTTGGTAGTATTTTAGAAAAGGCTGACAGCAATGAAAAAAAGAAGAATATTCTCGATGATTTTATAGAAAAAAGTTATCCAGATGCAGAACCTACAAACAAGGAAGTACTTACACAAAAAGAATTATTTCTCAACGAGGATATGTCAGAGTTTGATAAATTATCTGTTGAAGGAAAAGCTATTATGGCTGACAATGTGGCGTCACAGTGCAGCGATTTTTCTAAAAGCAAATATTCTAGAGAAGTTGACGGGATACTGTCTGTTGCAAAGGCTGAAGCTATTTCACAGGTTATTCACGAGATCAACAAAGTAATCAGCGTTTCAAAAGATGACGATACTCTTAAACTTATAAGATCTGAGGGCGAAATAGGGCTTAAAAACCAAGCAAAACTTAGGACTCTTGCGAAATACTATAAAGCACTTGGAGAAGAGATCGAGAAGCGATATTTAAATGCTCCTGACGATAAAAGAGGAAATTTGATTGATGCTCTTGAAGTTATGTGGGTTTTAGCTTTTTTGAGAATGAACAGAGAACTAAAAAACGAGACTGTATGAGAATAAAAGAAGAAATCATATTTTTTATTGAAAATGATTTTATAAAACACACTGAAAATGTTGTCGATATATCCATGAACCTTGCCGATACATTTCATATTCAAAACAAAAAGGCACTAATGGAAGCGGCCGTATTTCACGATTTTGGAAAGATTATCATGATCGATAGGCTTGCAAAAAGAGGGCCTCTTTCAAAGACCGATCGTAAGATTACTAGCCTGCATCCGAACTTCTCAATAAGTATGACAGGTGATTACATTTCTTCAGATGCAGCAATTCTTATATTATTGCACCATACATATATTGATGGCACTGGCTATCCAAAAGTTATAAGCGGAAAAGAGTTGCCTCTTCAGATACTCCAGGCGAGTGATTTATATGATGCTTTGAATTCTCCGAGAGTTTACAGGAAAAGAAGTGTTGACGGATGGCAAGAGATAATACTGAAAAAAGTTGGGAATAAAGATATTTTAGAAAGCTTGAGTGGATTGAATTTTAAAAAATTACCCCACTTCTATACTATGTCACAAATTGTTAAAGATAAAGTAGAACATTATTTTGGATTTGTGTAGACTTTTCGTCAATAAAAAAGAGGGGCGCTCTTGCGCCCCACTTTATCTTTGTTAGTTATTTACCAGGGAGAAACTTCTGACGACTTCTCCTGGTCTTCGTCTTTTGCTGGTAGTTGAATCCCTTTTACATCTCTTGCTATGATTTCGGTGGCGTACTTTTTTTCGCCATTTTTTGTTTCATAGCTGCGAATAGACAACCTTCCAACAACGAGAATAGGCATTCCCTTTTTGAGGGTTTTCTCGACTTTTTCTGCAAGTTTGTTAAACGAAACGACTTGCACGAAGAAAGTCTCTTCCTGCCATTCTTCACTATCTTTTGCCTTAAAACTTCTGTTGTTCGCAAGGCTAAAGGTTACAGCATCAACCTTTTCAGCTCTTTTTGGGTCTACTGCAACCCTTCCTTCAATAATAATTTGATTTATGTTCATAATTGTGCACCTCCTATGTGCTTTCCGCTTTTTTTCTAAAAGTCGGAATTTAATATAAGTTATAGAAATTTTTTGTTATTTGTTAACTTTCACTTATTTGGTTTCTGAAATTCTTCAGTTTCATATAACTTTCATAATCATGTAAATGGAGGTAAAAAAAACGAGAAGCAATATTTTGATCCTCACAGTGTTTGACAAAAGTGCATTAAGGCAAATTGAATTCGGCAAAGGGTACAAAAGGATCGTCCTGATATGCAAAGAAGGCATAGACCGAGCCTTTTGCAAGAGTTATGTAGAAAAGTTAGTCAGCGGAAGTGTTTTTGTAAGTACAGTGCAGTTCACCATTGACTTCATGTCTGTTGTGTACGATGTATATTCAAAAATAGGGGATGGTGATAAAAATCCTGTATTTTTTATTGTCGCAACGGGAGACTCAGATGTAGAAAAGAAGCTGGTTGAGTTTTTTTCCATAGAACTTAAGAATAGAAGCATGTGCAAAGAGGCATCATGAAAAGTAAAATTCTTATCCTCGTTTCATTAAGTGAAACATTTCCGAATGGGTATATCCCGCCAAGGGAATACAAAAGAATTATTTTAATTGCGAAAAGCAATGTATATAAGTCTTACCTGGAAAAAGCCACAAAGGGTGAAGTGTTTATAAGCTATGTGCCTTTTAGCATTGATTTCACTCAGGTCCTCGCAGATATTTATGCTAAAATTGGCAAAGCTGACGAAAATCCATTTTTTGAAATTGTCTATTTTAACGATTCGTTCGAAGAAAATCACCTCGTCTCTTTTCTTGAAAATGAGATAGAAAGCGCTCCTATTCACTCTATAGATGTTCATGAATAAGATGCGAAGTAGTTTCTCATTGCGATACAAATAAGGGCGAGCCGGTGAGTTTCGCGCTTGCGATTCTGCCGGCTCTAAGAAAATTTGATATATTTGGAGAGGTTGTGGCCCTCTCCAAATTAAGAGGAGCCACAAACCCCTCATTTTTATTAGTTAATATGTTATATGAATTTTTTTAATTTCTGCAACTATTAAAAATTCACTATAAGAACATAAATAACATTTGGGAGGTTAATATGAATATTAGAACAACACAATTATCTGATTTTTTCTTATGTCCACGTAGACATAACTATGAAATCAGAGAAACGACTGAGGTTATGAAAAGAGGAACTTTTATCCATAAGATTTTGTCTTCATTGAATAGAGGTGAAAAAATTTCTGCTGGGCTTACTGCAGAGGACAAAGAGATGGTAAGCAACGCTACAATTTTTGCGAATGCGAATGCAGCGGTTGAAAAATCTATGTTGCTTAAACTAACAAGTGATTTCACATTAGAAGGAACTCCTGATGTGATAGTTCCATCGTTTTCACTCGTGCATGATTACAAGACTGGCCGGTTGACTTATAAAGTTAAGTCTTCTCCTCAATTATTTCTTTATTGGTATTTATATAACGCAACCATAGAGAAGCTCGTGAAAGGGATTCTTACAATTGAATTCATACGATATCCAGTGAAAGACAAAATAGAACTTTCAGGAGACAAGATAAAGCAGATATCTGAAGCAGTAATCAATTCCTATGTCAAGAACCCTGATTCAGATGAGGCAAAGGTGAATCAGTTCTGTAACTATTGCTCTCTTGCTTTCGACTGTCCTCTCATAAGAGGCTATCTTAATTCGGATCATCCAATTAAAATAAATTTTGCTGTAGATGTTTTGCGTTCTCAACTTTCGAAAAGAGTTGAGAAAATCTTAAGCGAGAGGCCGATTGAGATTGATAAAGTTAGGACTTTATCAATTCAGAATAAAGTGAGCAAAAAGGTCAATGTGAAAAAAGCAGTAGAAGAACTTCCGCAGAAAATGGTTATTGAGGCTATTCTTTCTCTCGATCCAAAAAAGATTCCTGATGTTCTGGCAGAAGAACTTATGCAGGAATCAATTAGAAAAGAACCTCAGATCAATGCTGATGCAACTAACTTGTGAAATAAGGGCACCGTTAAGGTGCCCTTTTCATATGTCAAAATAAATAAAAGCAGAAAATTTTATAAAATTAGTTTATGGAAAGAATAGATAATCGAGTAAGGGCAGAAAGTAACAAAATTAGTAATAACGACAAGATACCCAAAAATGGGTGGCTCGCCATGTACTTTTTTAAGTATGCGAGAGTAGCAACTCGTGATCAGGTAATTGCTTTTTCGGGAATTAAGAACGCCGGTTTTGATTTTTTGCTCGAGAAACGGTTGTTTGATAAAAAGTCTGTTAACGACAAGTATAAATCTTTTTATCTGCTTAGTCCTCAAGGAGTATCTCTGCTTAATGAATGCGGGATAAGAGTTTTACAAAAAGTTTTACAAAACAGTTTTGATAAAGAGAGATTTATTCATGAAATTGGGGTTACCGAAGTTATATTAAAGGAGGTAAAATACGGTTGGATTGCTATAAGCAGGGAGTTTATTAAAGATGACATAACTCCTGATTTATATATTGAAAGAAGTGGCAGAACATCTTTCTTTATAGATTTTATTGACAGCAACAGCACACGAGGACAACTTCTGGAGAGATTTGTTAAGTATGGAAAGAGCCAATACATCGAAAGTAGAGATTCATACTTGCATGTTTATTATTCTTTAAGCGAATCTGAAGACATTAACGAAAGAAAAGATTTAATTGTGTCGGCTTTATTAGACCAAAGTGTTCGCTTGTCAGCGTTCGGTAATGGTACAAAAGTTTATTTAACTGCCATCAACATAGATGATATTATCCTTCTCAAAAGAGAAACAGAGGTATACGTTAGTGAGATTCAAGTAGCAACATAGAAAAAGTGATTAATGTGAAAAGGGGCCGTGAAAGCCCCTTTTTTGTTAGTTATAGTCGATACTGATTTTGGTTTGCTTCAAGGGCGTATATATTTTGCCCTACTAGTTTCACAAAATCAGCTTCATTTTTTTGAAGAGGTTTTATCTTTTCTACTTGAGCCAGATCATACTTTTTCAAGAATAGATCGAAAAAGTGTTTATAGAGTCTCATTCCTGTTTGATCCTGCATGGAGTAGAAGAATAATATAAGTTCTGATAAAGTAGCAAACTTATGTTTTGTACGATTACTCTTTTTTCTTTCTTTCAGCATGTAGTACCAGAGAATGGGTGCTTCAGGCACATTTTCTTTTTGTATTACCGCATATGTTTTAATCTCATCTTTTCTATATCTCTTTTCTATAAAAAAGAGATCTTTAAGATTTTTAATCTCAAAGTGTATTGTTTCCATGTTTACCTCCTCTATTTGATTTATTAAGTTATATAAAAATGGAGGCATTAAAAATAAAAAGGCAGGATTTCTCCTGCCATCAAATTGTTAGTTTTCTGCTCATTGCTCATGTTTATAGTAGTTTTTTATTTCTTCCTTTAAAGCCCGCCTTTCTACCGTCTTGATGAGTTTTTTTATCCTTTTTCTTACACTTGAGTATCTGCTTTCAATTGCCCAATCTTTTCTTTTGTTCTTAATTTTCAAGCCCTTCACATTCATCTTTTCCTCCTATAAATTTTCTCTGGCCCATTTCTTGATTTCTTCTGGAATGGGATTGTGGGGGCTTTCTCTTATTTTGAATACGATTCTGGCATCTAAATCTAATAGATATATTTTATCGTCTGAAGTTCTTCCAAAACAGTATCCCCAGTGTTCGCTGTCTTCGCCGGTATATGTTGAGTACCCAAAGTGTCCTGGCTCAAGCGAATAAGCTATTACCAATTCTAACGCCCCATCATCGTAGTTATTGGTGAGATCTTCATTATAGTCTATGGTTCCGTCAGGAGCTACAGTATATGCTTCCAGATTTTGGAGAAAATCATTTTTCCTTAAATCAATAAGGCATTTTACTATCTTATCGGCAATTGTGACTCCGTATTTTGCTGTTGCCTTAATGTGCATTGCAATGTCTTCATCTTCTCCAGTTTTCTCATCTTCTTCGTATATCGTCCGGGAAAGAATCTCAAATACTTCCTTTTCCTTTTTATTTAAAGTTACAAATATACTTCTGTTACTTTCATATCCCATCTTTACCTCCTCTATTTGATTTATATTGTTATATAAAATTAGTCATTCTTATTCAAAACAATCAATGGGGGCTATTGCCCCCGATTATTAAGTGTTATTTTGCAAGTCGTTCATAATACTCGTTATGTGCTCGCTCCATTTGGGGTCAGTAGGACAGTATTTTGCACCGATCTCGTCTATAGTCCAGCCGTGAGTGAGATAGTCTTTCTTGATCATCTGTATACTTTTAATTATTGCTTCTTCTAAAGTGTATTTTGAAAAATCAGATGCATTTTCATACGGATCCCAGTCATAAGCGCTGATTCCGAAGTAGTTCTTTTTATTTCCTGCTAAATCTGATGTACCCCAGCCGCTTTCCTGGATTGCAATAGCTGTGATTAAGAGAATGGGTATATTTTCCTGTTTGCATCCTTTAACAATGTATGGGACTATTTTCCGCATTTCTGTGTGGATTTTGAAGTATTGCAATAACTTATCTGTCGTTGCTTCATATTCTGGAATTTTGTTTGGCAGTTGAGATTCTGATGCGTTTATCAAAGATTCTGTTCCACTTGTCTTTGGTAGTGTGGTTAGCAATACAATTGCTAGAATGGTTGCAAGGATGATTATTCTTTTCATAATCTACCTCCTATTTTTAAACTTATTAGGTTATAGAAATTTTTCAGTTGATGTTGGTTTTTTAAACATTGCAATAGAATAATATTTTTCTATAACTATGTCGTAATATTAGTAATATCATTAAAAAATAATTTAATTATAAGATAAAAGGAGATGAATTATGGAAAATGAGACAATAGTTGGTAAGGAGCCAGTGCAGAAAAAGTTAAGAAAGGCTTTTCTTTTGCCGTCTTTGTCTGTTCTTGACGCTCTCAAAATTCGTGCACTTAAAAAGCATATGCGGTATGAGGAGTTTTATTATTACCTCATCCGCGAAGGTTACAAAGCTCTCTATAGTAAGTATCCTGAAGAAGATAATCCGTAATGGCAGAAAATACTAGAACCTTTTTGGATATTAGTTTGTCTAAATATCGTAGGAAACTTGTTGCGCTGTATGTTCTTTTTTCCTTTTCATTATTTGCGTTTATATTAGACCTTTTTGCCGCTTTTTTATTTTTTATCATTTTACCATACCATTCCATTCCAATTCTCACCCGTTATAATTTGTCATTAAAGTTTTTAGGTATTTTCGGATTGCAGATTTTTTTCCCTGTATATGTTTTTTTTGTTGGCTTTTCCATTGTGAGAGAATATAAGGAACAATACGAAGTCTTTCAACGGCAGAAATATGCAGAAAATTTATCTTATGATACGCTTGTTAGTTTACTTCCGAAAGATTTCTTAATTTTTCGGAACGTTTCTTTAGGATACGGGGATATTGATGTCATAATCGTTAGCGTGAAAGGTATCTATGCGATAGAAGTCAAATCTAACAGAGGTACTATTTACCTTGATGATACTGGCTATATTCATGTTAAAGATGGCGATACGGTTACCAAACAATACAGGAGGCAGGTTATCTCTGAGTCAAACAGACTTAAAAGGTATCTTGATGCGGAAATAGGAAGCAAGACTTTTGTATATCCCGTTCTCCTTTTTCCTCTCGCTACTGTTATGAAAGACATGTATTTGCTCAATGCTAATGATAGATACAAAGTGCCTGTATTGTCTTTGAATGGAATAGTAGAGTACATACGTGCTCAAGAAACTCTTATCATGACTAAAGATAAGGTTGCGAGCGTAGTTAAAGCTATCAATAAAATAATCGAAGGAAAGGTGATATTTAATGATCAAAAAGAGTAGCATTCTTGCAAATATTGATTGGAAAGCAACTCCGAAAGAAGTTTTTGCAGATGATACTGTGGCACCAGGCAAGCGTGTTTGCTTTATAGACCTGTCAGATTTTTATCCTGAAGTTAAGACGATTCTGCTCAAGGTGGGGAAAGTGTCTTATGAAGTTTTATCAGTATATTCTGACATCCCGGACAGCATGGTAGAAAATGCATTATTTGAGGAACTAAATCTGCCTTCAGCACAAAGGCATTCGTGGGGTGGCTGGTACCCTGTGAGCAAAGAGATCAAGGAATTTATTAAAAGAAAAGTTAAAAATGCGGTTCGGTTGGACGAACACATAAAAAATAGCTGAAGGTTATGCCTCCAGCTATTTGTAGATTTTTTATCTCTTCTCTGGCCTTACTACGCCTATCGTCGGCGTTAAAGCACAGTAATCACCTACCCCCATTATGCTGAATACAGGCACATAATTACCATTGCGCTTGTCATGCTTTCCGTCTAAGGTAATTGAATTAGATGTCAGTTTATAATCTTTTTCTTCCTTAAAGATTTTTTCGAAAGATATAAGTGGCTCATTTCCTTCTTTCAACATGCTCAGCTCGAGCAAATTAACAACAGGTTCTTGAAGCCGTAGCCTCATGGCGACAAAAGGAAGATGTAAGTTGAAGACAGCTTCTCTCAGTTCGCTGTATTGTTTAGCATATATACTTGAATTTTGAATCTCATTAATGGGGGTACTATCAACCCCTATCTTTAATGTAACAGCAGTGAGTTCAATATCAACTTTTTGCGCCTTTTTATAAAGGGTTTCCCAGACATTATTAATGTGATTCTGCAATACCGCTCTTCTCCACCTGATCAAGTTATAAAGATAATTATCAGCAATTGTAATCAATGATTGAGCGGTTCCTATATGCTTGCATTCTTTGTGCCTGTATATCCATTGTGGACAGGAACAGGAATAGTTACCGTTATCGTCAAGCGATACGGTGTAGTATTTTCCAGGTTTGCTCTCTGATTCTATTTGCCATTGTTTTAGATATTTCATCTTTACCTCCTATTTTTATTTATATCCTTATATAAAATCTTGTGTGGTTTTCATAAATGAAAAGCTTTATATAAACCGTAGAGAGGCAAAAATGCGAAAAATGGGACAATGGGGTTATTACAATTAAGGAGGAAACATGAGTCAAAAGCATAAGAGACAGCCGTGGCAGTGGAATCCGCAAGAGCCGTGGAAAAAAGCAAAAGATATAAAATTTCATAGAGAATTAAATAGACTTATTGAACAGGGTGATTGTGAAGGAGCTTTAGTGCTTCTTGAAAAGAGATACAAAATGATACCTGGATACGGAGAGAAAAGAAAGCAGATCATGAAGCAATGTGAGAAAAAGAAGTTTTATGAAAAAGAACATGAGCAAGTTAGAAGCTTATAATTTTTATAAACAGATCAGTTGTCGCAAAGTGAAAGATGGGGAGCGTTAAGCTCCCCTATTGAATTTTTAATTATTCTCTTGAGTTAGCCGTACCTCTAATAAAACAGGCGCTAATTCTTTTTTTGTCTCGGAACTCATTTCTATGTTACCGAAAATATCTTGATCTTTAACCTTTTTGGGTTTTAACAAGCGAGCATTCTGAATAATTGAATTCACAATTCGATTCTGCAACGTCTTTACATCGTCAGCAATTTCTTTAAAAAGCTGTTCCAAAGTCTCAGGAGTAGAAAGCTCTTTTTCATCAGAGATAATTTCATTATCTCTGAGTTTTTTAAGAGGAGAATCAAAAGAAATTGTAGAAGTATATATTCTTTTCCCGCGGAATCCATTTAAATAGTGATACTTTAAAATATCATATTCTTCCGCGGAAAGCTGGACACTTGCATCTACCATCTGTAGCTTCTGACCTGGGGTTTCCTTCTTTAATTCATAAGAGATAGTGCATAGTGGATTTACTATCCCTATTTTATTCAGGCAATTCGTTTGATTCTGGTCAAGATTCAGGGTATTCTGGGCCCTTATTGGTTTATAGCAAACAGTATTGTGGATAGCACTTTCCATCTTTTCTGCAACAAGATTAAGATCTTTTTCTGTAAGAAATTGTTCTATTTCCTGTTCCGTATAATTGCCGTAGGGAATGGTGAAAGTTGTTGTAGGAGCATCGAATTTTATCCACCACTTCTCGTTAGTATCAGGAAACTCCTTAAGCAAGAAACAGTCGATAAAAGAAAGTTTCATGTTCTTGATCAACTTTTCATCAACATCTATGGTCACCATGTAGCTTTTAATCCCCCAGTCTTTTTTAATGGTCCCTTTTAGCAAAGTTTGGATAGGCTTTCCAAGTCCGTGCTCTACATAGAATTTCTTGACCTCTTCAATGGTGTCAGGCTTCAACTCACGAGTTATTTCTTTTAGATAAGGTCTTGACTCTAATACCTCCGGCAGAGTTTTCTCATAGGCAGCCATAAGTGCATTCAATATTTCCTTGATTCTCTCTATGTCCATTTTTCTTACCTTTACCTCTGATGTTCTGTATCCGTTCTCTTCCATAAGTATGAAATGAACGATTTCATCCCATTGGAAACCGACATTCTCCAACTTATCAAAGACTTTTCTGGCAAACGCAGAAAACCGATCCATCACCGCGTCTAAAGTTCTCTCTTCAGGAAGGTAGACAAACTCAAGAGAATATAACCACTGCTTCCCTTCCTTTTTGATTGAGTATTTTATATTCATATAAACCTCCTATATTCATTTAAAGAGGTTATAGAAAGACCTCGAGTTTTTTTGCAAAAAACCAGCATGTATTTCTATAACTTACTAACTAACAAATAAGGAGGTTAAAGATGGATAGAATTGAAGTTTATCACGATGAATCAGGCAGGTATTTTGATGAATACACTGTTGTGATTGGAAACAGTGTATTCGGAATGAGCAAAAATGCTCTCTCTCCACAAGGATTCAATCAATACTGTGGCGAAAAGAGAGAGTGCAACTTTGCCAAAGAGAAGAAAATCCAATTGCGTGATCTTCCCGATGAAGTGAAAGAAGCTATCAAGAGAAGAATCTAAAAAGTCATAGGGCAGACTTCAAATAGTCTGCCCTTGTTTTGGTGAATTATTATCCTAAGTCTCGTACAGGGGCTTGACAAGCGGTCAAATTCTTGTATATTTAAGTGAAGCAAGTGTTTATGCTATTTTATGAAAAAGGAGGTGAAAAAGCATGAACAAACCAGAATTTATTTCATCTATTGCCGAGAAATCAGGAATGAAGAAAAAAGAGTCAGAAGCAATGCTCGATGCATTTGTGGCATCAGTCAAGGAAGCACTGAAGAAAGGCGATGAAGTTAGACTAATTGGCTTCGGGTTATTTGGAACAAGAGACAGAAAGAAGAGAAACGGTGTAAACCCAAGAACCGGTAAGAAGATTACGATTCCAGCAAAGACAGTTCCATACTTCAAAGTTGGAAAAGAGCTGAAAGACGCAGTAAAGTAACAAGAACGCTTGAGGCAGGTTCTTCGCCTGCCTCAAGTTAATTTTTATGCATCCACGACATAGAACCTTCTGTTTTTCATAATAACTCTCATCCCATTGTCTCTTATGCTTTTGATAAACAGTTTTTTGCTGGGAACGAGAGCTGTTAATGACAGAATCGAGATAAATTTCTTTTCCACTTTTTTGTCTACAACCACATTGTGTTGTGACAAAAACTTTTGGTACTGATCAATCGCATTTATCATATTCTTTGCCTCCTTTTAGGTGTTTGGGAAGTACAGCATGTCATCTTCATACATAACTTTCTTTCCAATAATATTTCCCATATCATCAATCATCTGGTTTAAATACCTCGTTTCTATGGGAACTAAGCAGTATCCATAATCTGCTCTTTCAATAACAAGAAAATACACGCTTGCGAGGAGATTACCTCCTCCAATCAGATCTCTTATAATTCCTTCCATCTTTAACCTCCCATTTTTTAGTTGAAAGAGTTATAGAAACGGAAGCAAGAATTTTGAAATTATTTTCTATAACTTATTTAAATCAAATTAAGGGAGGTAAAAATGAATAAAAACTGTCTTCTGTTGCTCCACAAATTGTAAGCATAAAACTATCAAAATAGGGGAAGGTTTTCCTTCCCCTTAAATTATAAAAAATAGGGGGCTTCTGCCCCCTGTGAGACTTGTTATATTAGCTCTTCAGCGTGTTCTTTTGCCCACTCTGTATAGCCTTTCACTGCCTGGAGATTCAGCTTTGCAAACCCGATTGTCCTTATAACATCTTTGATGGCAAAGGCCTGAAATTCGACGGGGAAGTTAGTGTTGACAAACACGAAAAAGTTTTCAACACGTTCTTTTGTGTAATTTTTCTTTAGAGCTGTTAGTAAAGAGCCTGCGACGGCAAAATAAATGTCGTTTGATTCTACTGGAAGCTTCTTGATTGATCCTTCCAGTATGCTCTCTGGATCTGGAATCTTCCCAAAAACTGCCAGGAAGCCAGTAAGAGCAGCGGCCGCGCCTTCACCGACAGTAGCTGCAATGGCTTCAAAACTCTTGTCAAACAACATCATATTTGAAGCCATTTCCCAGCTGCGAGGCGAGGGAAACGCTTTTATCTCAGGTGTATCTGGCATTAAGTATAGATACTGCGGTTGAGAATTTAAAAATGATATTACACTTGTATCTATATTATTCTTGAATGCCCAATCCTTCCAAGCATTGAGATCTGGTTCGATTTCAAGATGGAGAAGCCTGTTTGACAAAGGAGCAGGCATCTTATAAGTAACTCCTCTATCCATCATTCTATTTCCGGCTGCTACTATAGCCCAGCCATCCGGTAACTTGTATGTGCCGAGCTTCCTGTCAAGGACGAGCTGATATGCCTGACCTTGCACCATAGTGGAAGCTCCATTTATTTCATCCAGGAGAAAGATTCCTCTTCCTCCCTTTGGAAAGAATTTTGGATAGTACAGCTCAATTGACTTGTTCTCCCTGTCAGGGAAGGGAAGCAAAAAATCAGTAGGGGCGAGTAAACTCAACCTCACATCCGTCACATCCATGTCCAATGAGGCAGCGACCTGTTTAACGATGGATGATTTTCCCACACCTGGAACTCCCCACAGCATTACCGGCAAGTCATCTCTGGTTACACATTCTGTCAAAATCTTTTTAGCTTTGTTTATTTCCATCATTAACCTCCTATGATTAATTTGTTCAGTTATAGAAAACTTTCTATAACTTATTTAAACCAAATTTAAGGAGGTAAAAATGGAAGTAACGTACAAAGTGCTCCAAGAAAAGGGGCTAACAAAAGTTGGCTTGCAAATTGATCTTTCGCAAGTTGAAAGCAAAGTCACGGGATCTCTGATTGAATCATCAGATTTTGCGCTTGAGCTTATTTCAGAACTTTCTAAAGTAAACGATGTAGGTCAGCACTTATATGATAAAATAAATTCAAATAATACCTGGTTTTTGAACAGATTTTTTAATGGTGGACACTCTGTTGTAATCAGCAAAAGTATTGTGACCGAAGAGAAGGTGAAAGCTCTGGCCGAGAAAACTATGGCTATACTTGAAAAAGTCCTTTCTAGAGCAGTTAAAGTGCCAGACGTAGATATGCATGTAGTGGATATCTATTTGCCGCAAGATGTGGTGAATAAAATCCAAAAGCATGGTGGCAAAGCAGATTTTTCTTATAGTATAGACATAAAGAAAGATAGAGGCTTTAATGTTTTTTGGTTGATATCTCATGCTAGATGCAGCGACAATATAAGGGATCTGCTGTTGAATTCTTATGGAATAAGGCATGAAAATGCAGACTATAGTGCCAGAATAAGTTTTCCTCCTTCCTATGTAGACTTCACTTTCTTTGATGTTAACAGCAATGGAAAACAAGTAAGCCAATCTTTCGGTCTTGATTACAATCATACTATGGATACAGCGAATAACATTGCAGAACAAGTTCGCAATGCAAGCCAGAAGATTGTTACTGGTGAGCAGATGAATATATTTATAGGCGCTGCCTATAAACCCCTTAAATATTCTGCTGCAGCAATTAAGTTATTTTCAGACGAAAATATCAATGCATGTCCTTCTTTATCAGAGTTTGTGTTAAAGGATGTGAGTATTACCAGAGAATGGTTGCTGTCGAATGTCTCCGTTTCATTCTCTTTCACTGTTCCAGTGCCTTTTCTGGGTCGTGATAAGAGTTATCCTATGAAATTACAATTTGGAGATATGACAGAATCTCGTGATTTTGTCATTAGCAAAGAAGGAGCGAGTTATTACTTCAATTTCCATGATGACGCAACAATTGAGAAAAGACTATCAAAACTACTTAGCGGGGAAGATACAGTTATTGATGAAGTAGAGAAAGAAGATGAGGAACTTGTGAAAGCAGTGATAAGCCAGCTTAGAGAACAAGTTATTTCCTTTTTAGAATCTGCAAAAATTATCACAAAAAAAGGCAACTTTTGGAAGCTCGCTGCAAAAGAAAAAGATGTTAAAAATGCTAAAGACTACTGGGTTAACGGCAAATATATTATGTTTACCGGAACCGTTTCAATGTCTGATGCAACAAGAAACGAGGTAGCCCCGGTTCTTGTAGAAGAAAAACTTAAAATGTCTTAGGGAGCTTTTGCTCCCTATTTTTTTTCTGTAGATTTTGTCCAACCATATGAAATTTTTGTATAACCCCTGCACATATTTCTTCTCTCTCATCTAATCCTACGTCCCTGAGAGCT
>Ga0210016_1001267_pt1 | contig 23426 bp, 17 predicted proteins | sample CryGeyCG2014_300_FD_185454 | JGI IMG/M metagenome (GOLD analysis project Ga0210016, IMG submission 185454) | Groundwater microbial communities from aquifer - Crystal Geyser CG02_land_8/20/14_3.00 (SPAdes) (version 2) | ecosystem: Environmental > Aquatic > Deep subsurface > Groundwater | place...
ATAATTTGAATGCTTTCCAATTTGTGCATCGTTATGCACCTGTAGCGGCACCAGAAAATAGCGTCCAGCGAATTTTTTCGTCAGCCTTACTTGCATCCCCCGCTCCTTAAAAGCGTAATACCTTTTGCGCCATATGGAGCGTAGCCAAGGCAGGATCTCAAGCCAGTTGAGAGGGCGATGGTGACGATATTTCTGGAATAACGGCTTTAACAAGCCTGCCGCGAAGTAATACAGCGTTGCCCACAATGCAGTGTGGTAGAAGGTATTGCCCAAAGGCTGCGGAGCTTCAATGGCGGGTGACGGCCTATTCAGATAAAAGAGAGGAGATCGCGGTAAAGGGGAATAATCGTTGACCCCGAACCGCTCCAGTGTGACGTAATGCGGCCGGATATAACCCTCCTCGAACACGCCAATCTCCAAGCCGTGCCGATGTGCAATCACATGCACTGAACGATGGATTGGCCGGCAATCGCCAAACAGCATCACCACATCAAAATGCAACTGCTCCAGTAATGTCTCAAAATAAGCTGGCCAATCTTGCGGATTGCCACGATAGTTAAACTCTGCACCGGGATAGAACAGCCAGTCACCCCCGTTGAAATTCACCTTGAACACCTGCGCACCGGCTTGGGTCAAATCCTGTGCCAAACGGCGAAAGAACGGTCCCACCGGGCCCTGCAACAGCAGCACCCGCTTACCCTTGAATGATGAAAGGCCGTCAGTAATCACTATTTTCTTTTTATCGCGATCAGAATTTATAACGAATGCCCAGCGCCAGAAAGTTCGAGCCCACATGTGAGGGTGAAATCAACCCGTACACGCCGGAGCGGTGATGCACCCGCGTGACCAACGACCAATCCCCGTAGCCATGTAATTTCCACTCCAGATCGAACAATAACAAGAGCTGCAAACGATAGCACTTGCCCGGGTCGTTGAGCGGGCCGTCCTCGTAAGACGGCGTGCCGAGCGCATAGGATAATCCCACACCTGTCGCAAAATTCACGCCTGCCGCCCCCAATTCCAAATCGTGCGTACGCAAGGTGTACGCAGCGCCAACCTCGGCATTATCCTGCATCCCGTGATGCTGAACCAGCACTAGCTCATGCCCCTGCAAGATTGCGGCGAGGGGCGTGCCCTGAAGCACCTTCCAGCGCTGGCCGACAGCCTCGCCTGTCTTGCGTAACCCAAGCGCATTGAAATAGGACTTCTCCCAGGCAAGATCCCCCACCACAATGCGCCCCGGCAACTCTCTAAGATTGTGATCCGCCCCGACCGCGACGGAATCAAACAACGCTTGCGCAGGCTCTGCCTGTGCCTGTGTCGCGATGCACGCGACCAGCAATAAGCATACATCCTTAACTGCATCCTCACCGCCCCCGCATAAACGTACGCCTGATCCAGCGATAGACACAATTCCACCCTTTCAACCCGACATCACTTTCGCGCCAAGCCAGTAACTCGTCCAGCACCCGCTCCGGGCTGGTATAACGGTTTGTCACACGGCTCAAATATACCGGGTAGAGGATCAGCGCGACAGCCACCAATTCATCCAGCGCCAACCGCCGGCTGCGTCGCGCCAGCGGAATCACATCCGCAGTCAGTCCCCAGCCCGCATAGAACGGCTGCCCATAACAGGTGACTGCCTTGCCGCGCAACAGCGCCTCGAATCCGGCCAACGAAGTCAACACATGTACTGCATCCACTTGTTGCAACAGTTCCCCCATCGCCGCATCAATCACCACCTCGTCGCACCAGCGTAACGCATCAGCCTCGCCCTGTCCTTCGGCGCGCAACTTCGCCAGCACGTCCGGATGGGGCTTGTACAGCACATAGGCCGCCGGGTTCGCCTCGCGCACCGCGCGCAACAGATCGATGTTGCGCCGGATACCCGGTGCGCCGTAGGCGATCGAGGCATCCGTCTCGACCTGCCCCGGCACCAGGATTACCGCACTGGCATCGGCCGGCCGTTGCCAGTGCGCAGCACCGACGTTGTATTTGGTCAATCCGGCCGCGACGATGCGTTCTCGCAACAGCTTCGCCCGCGCGCACAGCGCCTCGCCGAACACCTCGTTCTGCAACAGCACCTCCAGATCGGAAGGCGCAGTGGCATCGAAATACATCCCGCCTCCATCCATCACCCACGATACCGGACGGATCAGATCCGCACCCAACCCGACCGAGCGCAGGAAACCGTCTTCCAGACATAGCAGCCGGATATCATTCATCGCCCGTTCCTGTCTGCCCCATACCACCAGCGTACTGCCGACTGGCGCTTCCCGTCGGCGGCGCACAAAACGCACCTCACTACCCTGCAGATAGTCACGCACGATAGGCTTCTTGTAAGGTGAGAAACCCGCCGCATACACCACAGGCGGAAAGCGGTTACGCATCCGCCGCTGTAGCGCGAGGTGTGCCAGAAGCGTTTCCACCTCGCAGCGCTCTCCCGTCTCGGGATCGACATAGCGCGGATACACGATCAGCGCGGCATAGACCAATTGTTCCAGTGTCGCCGGTGAACGCCGCGACGGCGCATCCAGTTCGTCATGCGTCAGTCCCCAGCCCGCATAGAAAGGCATGCCAAACGTGCGCACCGGCTTGCCCCACAGCAATGCCTCGAAACCCATCTGTGAAGTCACCGCATAGACCGCCTGCGCCATTTCCATCAGGCGCACCGGGTGCGCATCAACGCTAAGCACCTGCACGCGCGGCATTGTCGTCAGCGCAGCCACATCAAAATAGCCGCGCTTCTTGCCGGCGAACACATCGGGATGAACCTTCACCAGCACGGTGCAATCCGGATATTCATCCAGTGCCGCCTGCAACATGCGTTGAAAACTTTCCGGCTTCGCCAGTCCAAATTCGATGGCAGCATCGCCCAAGGTCTGATCCACCACCAGCACATAACGTTGCGGCAGTTCACCTGCATATTCGCGCAGATGGTTGTACTTCGACACCTGCCCGGCTCGCCATGCCGCGAAAAGATCGCGGGTGCGGGCTAACGCCGCATTGTCGAGCGGGGAGGGAACCAGCGATTCAAGACGCGATGGGCTCGTAGCATCGTAATAGATACCAAGGTCGTCCACCACAACAGATAGTGGCGGCTCCTGGATGCCCAGTCCCACCGAGCGCAGGAAACCGTCCTCGACCGCCAGATAGGGGAGATGGTGTTGTTCGGCATATCGGCGCGCGCGCAACGAAGTCGGCTTACGGCCCCAGCCCGCCACGGCAGCGACCGGGCGAAAGAGGCGGCCTGGAACAACATCCGCGCCGAGGAATTTATCCAGGTACGGGATACCCAACATCCCGCCGGAAAAAACACCAATGGCCAATCAGCCCACCTTGGCGGCGGATTCAGGAACGTCGGCGAACAGCGCGAGCCAATCCTGACCGCTCTGCCCGTGCACGACAAAGAATGGATTCAGGATGACCGCGAGATTCCCGTAGCCGAGCGGCTCACCGGACAACTGCACCACCTTGCCGCCGGCCTGCTCGACCACGCACTGTGCGGCGGCCGTATCCCACAACGAAGTCGGCCCGAGGCGCGGATACACATCGGCACTCCCCTCCGCGACCAGACAGAACTTCAGCGAACTGCCCATCGAGATCAATTCGTGTTCACCCAAACGCTGCAACACCGCCTGCAGCGTATCGCCCGCATGCGAACGGCTGCCGACGACCTTCCATATTTCACCCGTGTGATGTTCCGCGACGCGAATGGCGGTGCGCCCGCCATCGCCGGTCTGTTTGAACGCCCCCACGCGCTGCGCGGCGGCATACATCGTTTCCAGCACCGGCGCGTACACCACGCCGAGCAGCGGCCTGCCCTGCTCGATCAGCGCGATATTCACGGTGAATTCGCTGTTGCGCTTGATGAACTCCTTGGTGCCGTCCAGCGGATCGACCAGCCAGTAACGTCCCGCCGCATCCGGTCCGCCGAAACCCGCCACATCCTCCTCGGACAGCAAGGGCAATTCTGGCGTCAATGCAGCCAATCGGCGCGAGATGAGCAGATGTGCAGCCGCATCGGCCGCCGTCAGCGGCGAATCATCCGACTTTACTTGCACGCCGAAATCCTCGCGTCCATATACCGTCATAATCGCCGCGCCTGCTTCGCGAGCGATATCTTCTATACTGCACAGCAAACCGCTATCGATACGCATGCTCATTCCTTCACGATGCCGCGTTCACGCAGCAAGGCCATCACCCTGGCCGCCGAATCTTCGATGGAGAGCATCCCGGTTTCCACCGTCAGCTCGGGCGCTTCGGGCGCTTCATACGGAGAAGAAATACCAGTGAAATCCTTGATCTCCCCGGCACGGGCACGCTTGTACAAGCCCTTCACGTCGCGTCCCTCACACACCCCCAGCGGAGAGTCACAATAGATTTCCAGGAAATCGCCGTGAGGCACCAGTGAACGCACCCGCTCGCGGTCGCTGCGGAACGGCGAGATGAACGCAGTCAACACGATCACACCGGCCTCGATGAACAGCTTCGACACTTCACCCACGCGGCGGATGTTCTCCACCCGGTTCTCCGTCGAGAACCCAAGATCGGCGCACAAGCCGTGGCGCACATTGTCGCCGTCCAGCACAAAGGTATGGCAACCCAGCTGGTGCAACGCTTCTTCCACCGCATGCGACAACGAAGACTTGCCCGCCCCGGACAACCCCGTGAACCACAGTATCACGCTGCCATGGCCGTTCATCTCCTCGCGATGCTGGCGCGTCACCGTGGCGTTGTGCCACACCACGTTGCTTGATTTCTGTTCACTGCTGGGCATTCTCGTACTCCAATCTGCATTTCCATTAAAAAAGCGCTGATTTATTCTTCATCCCTGCGATATATCAGCATCAAATTAACAACCCGCCGTCCCGATCATTGCGAACCGGTATGCATCACATCGAGCAGCCGTTGTCTTGCCGCCGCCGCCAGCGCCGCTCTTTTTTCCGCGTCCAGCGCCAACGCCAAAATCGCCTCGATCCACCGCTCCGGATCGTTATCGAGCAGCAACCCGTCCACGCCGTCCCGCACGAAACCGCGATAAGGCACCACATCGGAATACAGACCCGCCGCCCCCATACGCGTGTAATCGTAGAACTTGATCGGCCCGCGCGCGGCATTGAATGCGCCCGGCAACAATGGTGCCAGCGCGATGTCGCAACGATAGCTGGCCGTGTAGGCGAGATAGTTTGGCCAAGCCATCGGATGCAACACGGAGACACGCGGCAGGCCACCGAAGCGCTTCGCCACCGCACGACCGCCGAACAACTCGAAATGGATCGCCTCCGAGCGCGCCTGCACCTGCTCGATCACAGGCAACAGCCAATCGATCTCACGCGGGTGAGAAGCCGTGCCGTGATAACAAACGCGCACAGCGGGATTTTGCGCAAGCGTCAGTGCCGAAGGAAGCGGGCCCAGCAAGACAGGGTCGAAGTGCGCATATTTCTCCGCCAAATAAGGCGTGGACACCCAGAACTCGTCGCACAAACGCAGCAGCCGTGTGCGATGCATCCACGCCTGACTCAATATCTTCCAGCGATAGCGCCAAGGCAGCCCCTGCAGCGCAGCCAGATCGAACAGGTCGTCATCCATGAAATAGACCAGCTTCGCGCCCTGCCGCCGCAAGCGTTCAAGCGCGGCGAACCAGCATCCCGATGCATAACGTGAGATCACCACCAACCGGCAGTGCTGCGCGTCAAAGGCTGACGACATCGGCTCGCAACCGCCGTCAACCAGGGAAACGTCGTAACCCCGTTGCGCCAAGTAGGGCTTCAGGAAATAATCTGTCGTAGGCGTCGCCCCGCCTGAAAGAATCACAGCCCCCTGCCGTTCAATATGCTCCATGGTGCCGCTCAATCCTTTCACTTCAGCCACGGCTTTTTCACTCCTGGCGCATGACTCAGGGAAAAATCCGGCCTTTCATAGCTCAGGTTCGGATTGTAATAGGGGTCGTTACCCAGCACGTGTTTCCATCTCTTGCGCATGTAGGTTACCTCGCGTCTGGCGCGTCGTTTCTTTTCCGGGGTCAGGTCCTTACCGCGCGACACCGACTCGTGGTGATACAGCTCCGCATGCGGCGTCCACACCACGCGATAACCTGCCTCGCGCATGCGCAGACAATAGTCCACATCGTTGAATGCGACCGGGAGATGTCGCTCATCCAGCCCGCCCAGTCTCTGGTAAAGATAGCGCCAAGTCACCATACACGCTGCCGTAACTGCCGAGAAATCCTGTGCCACCCATGCTCGACTGCAGTATCCAGGATCACCATGATGCAAATAGGCATGAGCATGATTCGCCACTCCACCTACTCCGACCAGATCACCAGCATGCTGCACGCGCCCGTCCGGGTAACACAGTTTAGCGCCAACAATTCCAACCTTGTCCTGTACAAGATGCCCCACCATCTCCTCTAGCCAGTCCGGGGAGATCACTTCGGTGTCGTTGTTCAGCAGACACACCACGTCGCCGCGCACATCCCCCACTGCCATGTTGTTCATCGCGGAAAAATTGAAAGGCTGGTCATAGCGAATTACGCGTACTTTTTCGTACCCGGCAATCTGCTCCAAGTAGGCCAGCGCCTCAGGTTCCGTGCTTTGATTGTCTACCACCACGATCTCGTAGTTCGGATAGGTGGTTTTTGCCAACACGCTCTCCACGCATTGGCGAATCAGCACCGGCGCATCCCGCGTTGGCACGATAATGCTAACCAGCGGTGGCGCCTCCAGCAACTTGTAGCTTACCCGCCAACATCCCGGCAGCGTTGCCTTCAGGTCACCTGATATATTGTTGCGCGCAAAATGGGCTCGCAACGCTTTCCTTTCCCAATCTGTTGTTGTGCTTCCTTCACCCCTCATTACCGTTGTGTGCATCAACGCTTCAGGGATATGCACGATCCGCTCACCGCCGCCTGACGCATCCACCACACGCAACAGCAAGTCGTAGTTACCATGCCTGAAACAATCGGCATCCAGCCCACCCGCGCTGACGACCGTACTTGCGCGCAACGCCACTGCATCACCGATAAAGTTGGTGGCACGCAAGTGAGCCATAGACCAATCCGGTTTGAATCTGGGAAAACAACGTTGACCATTTCTGTCCAGTGCATCGTCATCAGAATACAGCATTACTGTTTTCTCCCGATTCAGCACCTCATACGCAAAACGGTACAAGGCACATGGTGCAAGCACATCACCGGCGTGCAACATCATCAACCATTTCCCATTGTTTGCCAGGACAAGCTTCTCATTGAATTCTGTCAGCCAGCTTGCAGTCTGTTCTTTCGCGACGAAACCCAGCTCTCGACCTGACCCATGAACCAATGCAGACAAATCAACATCGCCTTCAGCCAATACTGTGCAGGAAAAGTTCCGATATATCTGTTCCGTCAATGATGCAAGCGTGTCCTGCACTGCTCCTTGCTCAGCACCGTGCGCAACAAGCAGAAGATCGAAATGTGGTTGTTGCCTGAAATCAGCAATCTGCTTGCCAATCTGCAGTCGATCAACTACGCTCAAAGTATCAAACTGCCCTATCCAACTTTGATATTCAGGCGCAGGTGCATGTGCGCGCAACCTGCTGGCCGCGCGATATGCCCCATCAATATCAGTCAGCATACGCAAAGGTCCAAACCCAATGACCTGCCGCTTCCGCTTTGAATGACGGAGCATCATCGAGGTGATACGGTGCGCCATGCGCCAGAGGCGCTCAATCGAGCTTATCCTGGTGAAGGAGATCGAGGACAGCTGAAACTCCCCTGCCGTACCCATAGGTGAGAATCTCATACACTTTATCCCACGCGGCAGGCATATCAATTCATTTATCACACCTTTGACTGAGGTGGGCACATCAATGTGGTCATCCTCGACCACAGCCTCACCAATACTGTAGAAAAGTCGCGCATTGTAATCACCGCCTCGTCTAATCAACGCCCCCCGAAGTAATATCCACCCGCTTGGGAACTTCCCATCTTTAAAGTGCATGTCGAAACAGGCGGAACCGGACTGCGGAGCACCACACCCGGATGGCGCCCCTTCGTTACGGGCATCACCAACCGGAATTAAGTGAGCTACTGAGGTCAATCTAAGCGAAGTCAATCTGAACCCAGTCTCCAACATGGAAAAGTATTGTTGATTTCTTCAGCGCAAAGCGCGCCAGAATATCCCACGAGCATTTATTGGCAGGAAATTGGCTCACCAGCCTGGCCTTTATTGATCACGACTCGTCTTGTTGTCACTGACACATTCCCGGCCGCATCGAACGCTCGTACCTTTAACGAATGAATGCCCGATGTGAATCCACCCGGGTCGATCCTTGTCTGGTATGGCGGCGTCGTTGTTACTCCAAGTCTTGAATCATCGATCCAGAATTCAACGCGCTCCACTTGCAACGAATCATCGCTGGCAACAGCATAGACAAGCTGCTCCTTGTTTATCGACGAACACGTTAACGGCCATGTCAGAACAATTCGCGGTGGCAATACATCGTTGCTTGCAGGTGTGGTTTCGCGCGGCCCCATAGCTGCCGCAGTTTCCATGAATCTCCTGATAATATAGTTCGTATAGCCGAATTCGACGCTGCCGAGCTCCTGTCGCCCAAGTTGCTCGTAGTATGGTTTTCTTGGATAGAACTCAAGCCCCCAAAGGGCCGCATACGGTATCTTCAACCGAATCAAGTCCCTCATCAAGCGATCAGAAAACCCACCAGGAGAGGCGGTGCGCATAGAATCAAGCTCCCCGAACTCTCCGATAAAGAGCGGCTTTCCAATCTCATCTGCTGCGCGTTTTACGTATTCAAGCATGCGACTTTCTTCGCCTTCTTGAATGCCAAAACGCCGATTTTCTCTCGATGGATAGATGTGCACGCTGATGATGTCCACCATGCCATTCATGTCACGCAAATTCCGAACGAATTGAGGAAAATCATCCTGAGCCCAGCTTGTTTTCCGCCCTGTCCATTCAGGGTTCTCCCGCAGATGTGCTGCAGATGGCCGGTTTATTGAATAGCCGCTTGATATCACTCGTTGCGGATCTATTGAACGAATCAATGTCGCAAGGCGCTTTAAGAAAACAACAACATCTTCCGAGGTTATGTTCACCGGACTCGCACATAGAGGAGCATTCTTCTGCTTCGCACAACGAGCTTCAACATCAAGATCGGCCGACAGGTTGAATTCATTTGCCAAGTCATAAAAAACTATGGCTTTACGCGTTTTGTATCGGGTCACAAATTCGCTAACATAGCGTTCAAGTAACCTGTAAGAATTCGATTGGGGGTCTCGTAAAAGGCTGTCATATCGCTCCTCGGTGATTGCGGGAAACTGGCTGATGTTCCATACAAAGAGGGGTATGATCCCCAATTTATGGGCTTCAAGATCGTTAAGCATGGCATCCATAACTCCCCAATATGCTTGCGGATCACGTTGCCAAAGTTCCAGGTCGTTCTTTTGCCCCGGTTGATTTGGCCAAAATCCAGCGACACCCACGCGCAGGAACGCCGCTTTCATGTCTACGGCGTCCTCAATGGACTTCTTGGCCATAGCCAAGGTGACCTCTTTGTAACGATCAGAACCATCGCCACCACTCGCAGTACCGAGATACTGTTCCTGCAACTCCAGCTTATTGAGGCCAAGCAACGGCGCACCTTCGCAGGTTCCAGCGGAAGATATATAGGATAGAGCTGAAAAGAACATGAGGCAGACGAAGTTCTTCATGGACTCTCTCCCCTGAATTGGTGCGCAACTAGCAGTTAAGTCAACCTGCCCGCTGATGCGCACGAAAGACAAAGTGCGGGTATATCTGCTCGGAATTCAGCCCATCGCGGCGAACCATCAGATCCTCAACAACCTCTGTAGCACCAAGGCAACTGGAGAAGAGGGCATCGTCAAGAACGATGTATCCATCCTCCACCATATAAGGGCGCGATGCATCATAAGAATAAGCGACTGCGGATTTAATATCGCAGTCGATATGCGCCAGACGAATTGATCCAACCTCAGGCAATGTGCCCGGTGCAGTATCCTCAAACAGGCCGCGAACAAGTTTCAGATTGGTCAAGCCAATCTTCGCGATGTATTCCTGCAACTCCGCAAAATCCACATCGCTGAAATCGCCTGCGTTGTGCGCATCAATCTCGCTGTCAGTCGTTGGCATGCCCGCGAAAGTATCAAATGCATAGACCTGCATTCCGGGATGTAACACCGAGCAGACCTTCGCCATGAAGATGGCACTACCAACCTTGAAGGAACCGTACTCCACGATATGCCCCATGGGCAACTTTCCCAGGAAAAACTTAAGAAGCAGAAAGATATTCATCCTGTTCTCTTCGATTTGTACCGTCCTTCCTGCTGCCAGAGCACTGGCCTCCCGATATAAAGGGTCAGCTGCGATCTGCTTTTTGAGATCCCAAAATTGCAGCCCCCAACCTCGAGCATGGCCGGCGCGGATATTACGGCCTTTGCGCATACCCGCCGGAATCTGATTGAAACGGGGCAACTCAATAACAGCCGACCTGCCCTCCCGACTTGAATCGGCTGACAGTCCTACACCTGAAGCAGCAAGTTGGACAAACCTTTTCATTCAACCCCCGCAGCGATATCCGCACATCGTGTACCAGATTTACTATTCAACTCAGCCCCCGCTCGCCACTGCCTGAGACAAAAGTCGAAATAGAACATGGCGTTCTCCAAAGCGTGTGCCCATTACCTGTAGATTCTGGCTAACGAACTGCCACCATCGTATATGACGCCGAGAATCCCCCCAATAATGCCTCGCTCTACCGAGCGCTCGCATCTTTCGTTCATCGCGCCCACCGGCGGTTATAGTTGAATCGCAACTGTAAATAAAATCCGTTAAACATATTTCTCATAAAATGAAATATCTTCTGCAAGTATGTCCGTCAATCTTCCAATAAGGCGTCGATCATCCAACATTGCCTCACGCTCTAGATTGATTCTTTCAGGTTCTGTAGCATTGACATGCAGGGTGGCATCCAGCGGGACACCCAGCACTGACTCAAGGCGCGCCAGGTCTTTTTCGCGGGTCTCATATCGACCAATAAAATCCAGTCGCCCCATATCCCATCCGCCGAAGTAGGTGCTTGTATAAAGGTTGCGGTACAAGGGTAGACGCGCCAACCCCAAGATATCGAGATTCGCACTCAAGAAATACTGGTGGAGCGCGTTCGGTTGTGGGGGTATCTGCTTCCAGTAAAAATAGATGGAGACCAGGTTATCGACGGGATGCCTGAGAAATGTCAATCGGAAGGCATTATCTAGCTTATCGAATTTGACTGGATGAAAGTGACCGTGTACAACCTTAATCCTCGGGGGAAGTCTGCTCGGGCGACGCTCCAACCAACCCTCTGGATCCAAATGCATAGGCGAAGTAGGATTCGCAGGAGAGTCAGCAACGTCTACCAACACAGCATCTTCGCCATATGCTTGGCGAAACAGTGTAAGTAAAGTTGTCCCCGCAGCTTTGGGCGTATGTATTGAGACAATTGGCATCAACTCCCCTCTCCCTTATTCACTCTTACCCATACCGGGCTGGACATTGCATGATGCCCGTCTGCTTTCATCCGCCCGACGCTCAAAAATCACCATTCGCTGGTTACGCGGGTGATTCCAGTCACCGACTATGTTGACACTCCATGGAAGGCCCGTGCAGGCGTGAAATAGATCGTCTCTCCGATAATGATAGGGATCCGCCCGCGCTGTAGTTGTAATGCCGGCGCTCTGCTCCATCGGTTGATTGAAGGGATACTCATCTGGGATGAGGAAGAAGCTGGCGAATAATTTCCCGCCAGGGACCACCACTGGCGCCAAGCGTTCCAGGGCCGCACGCAAATAGTTAGCCGGCAAGTGGGTAAATAGGGAGATGGACACCACCGTATCGAATTGACACTGAAACATCGTAGCGTCAAAGATGCGATTACAGTGTAAATTGCCGCGCGGCAGCTTCTCGGTCAGCCCAGCCTCGGCCAGCTCCACCTCATAACCCGCCTTGAGCAAGCTTTCGTTGGCATCAATCCCATAGTAGTTGCCCGGCTCCAAGTACCGGATGAAATGGATTCCACCACGTAAACAACCGCAGCCCAGATCGAGCAATTTATGCTCTGCTTTCAGCCCCTTCTCACGCAGAAACTCAAATTGCAGTTGTCCAACTTCTTCCCACAAGCCGCCAACAAGATCGCGGTGACGACCGGAATTGACCCCTTCCGTGATCAATGGCAGGTCGTAATAGACGGTCGTCTGTTCAGCAGTTTCAACCGACACGTTCATCGACATTCTCTCCATCAATTAATCGCCCAACCGTGCATCAGGAACGAAATGTCGCGCACATCAAGACCATCTGCTGTTGCTGTCATTGGAGTAAAGGAGACCGATGACTGTAGCGTTATTACTGCAAACGAACCTTGCACGCCCATTGGCTGGACATCGGCTTCCGATAGGGCCACTTCCAACCGGGTATTTTGCTGGCCGCAGGGAACTGTGACTTGTTCTAGAACTCGTCCATCCAACAACAAGCACAGGTTCACGCAATTGCCTTGAACGATCTCGCTGGGGAAACAACTCCAGAGGTCTATACGAACCCTACGACACTTGCCAGATGGTATATATACCGCCAAGCGCCCTTGTTGTTTCATCCAGCGATGGCCGTTTGCCTCTGCCGGGTAAAACCCCCCCAGAGGCAATATGGCAGATGGCACGTCATCACCAGGCCAGTCTACCGCTGATGGCAAGCCCCATTCCTCCATCACTTCATCGGTGTAGCCTAGTTCATTACGCAAGCTGCGAGTTAAGGCCAATATCTTCCAAATATCGACTTGCGTCATTTCATTGTGGTTAACATCCATAGTTAACCGCCTGTAGTTCATAGGCGCCCGATCTGCAATCTCTTTATCCCTGCCTCGTTCCACAAAATTGATTACCCGCTCTTCCGGCACAAGGCCAAACATTCCGAACATGCGCGTCAGGACGTCCGCGGGGTCGTTTGCCATTTCCTCGTAACGAACCAGTAGCGAGTCACTCTTGTCTAGACATCGCGTGATCGCATGACCATAGTCCAGATAAATACCGATATTGCTCTCCGTGTCCCCGGAAAACGCTGATGCATATGGATCAGATCTTCTTCTCATGGAACGCAGGGCACCAAACGGTTCGCGTACTACCAGTACTGGCTTCGTTAAATATTCATTCCCCGGAAAATCTGCCATGGCAAATACATTGCTGGGAGTCTTCTCACCGAGAATTGGGCGTGCGCTACATTTGGCAACAGATCTGCGAAGCGCTTCAAGTGACCATCGGTACATGGTTTCACCACTTGCCCCCGAAACTAGCAGCTCATGAAGTTCACTTACCAGTGCATTTACCGAACTTTCATCGAAAATTAGATTCCCAACGTGCGCGCCCTTACTGACATTAAAGCGCGGTATCTCTAACATGGTGGTCGTTAATTGTGAACGCAAAAACTCACTCACCACCTTTACTTTTTCGGGGTGGCAAGGGTGCTGCCGAAAAAAATCATATAGATAAGATATAAGATGCGTTTCACTAGCGTAGCAAAAAATATCCGGGTGTAATGACATAAACTTGGCGGCTACTGTTGTGCCTCCTCTCGGCATTCCACCCACTAAAAAATCAATTGCAACACTTTTAACTCCTGGCTGTGCCACATTTCTAATTTCTGGTCTTGAAGAAATTAACTCAGGCTTCAAAGAAATGCCATCCGATTTGCGAATGCAGAACTCCGGGGTCCAGTTTTTGTAGACGCGAGGTTGAGTTGCGTCGTCAAGCACCATCACTGCACACATCCTAGTTGGCTTCAGATAGCCTAAGTCAATCAGAAGCTCGTTGAGAAACTCAATAAAGTCGATGAAAGCACGGTCATGCTCATCTTGCGGATCGAAGTTCGCACCAAAACCACGGCTGGTAAAAATATCAATCAGGTTGCCAAAACACAGGAAGGATTCAAAGCGAAAATTCTTTACGAGAAGCGGCAATATATCCTGTGAGCATATACCCTCAAATCCTTGGGTTGAGCAATCGCGATTTTGAAATACAGTGTCAACTGTCTTAAGGATGTGATGATATTTCTTTTCGTCAGGTAAAAACCTCCATATATGCTCAATGACTTTCAGCGCTTCAGGCCAACGCATATGTCCGTTTCTTCCAACCACGTCAATTGATATAAACGCACCGGATGGGTGAAGTGCGCGACGGATCGCTCCAATCAAATGCTCAAGGTCCTGAACGTGATGCAGGGCATGGTGGCACATCGCAGCTGCAAAAATCTGGCCATTTGATTCCCATTTGTTGAAATCTGCCTCCACAAAGACGAAGTTATCAGCCAGCCCAGCCTTCTCGACAGCGCCTTTAGCTCGTTCAATTTGGATAGGTGACAATTCAACGCAATGAAAGCGGAAATTGTCTATTCCACTTTTTTTCAGGCCGCTTGCAACTCCAACCTCCACCTGTGCGTCACCGCAACCAAAACTTATAAGATCACGTAAGCCAGTCGTATGTATACGTTCTGCCATCGCCTTCCAATAGAATTCGAGATGGTTGTTGGCTCGACATACCTCGGAAAAACGTGGCTTAAAGTATTTTTCTTGCCAGTAACGAAAGATGTCTGCAAGCTGACCATGCATGTTTTCAGTTTTTTCGTACTGTTTTATTTGCGCTTTAATTCGCTCGTCATGCCCTACATTTGCCATTTTATTTTCCTTAATAAGTCTTCACTTGCGCAGGTCGTTCTAAATCAACTGACAAATACTTCCGCGGATGTATCTAACTCCCCTAACACCGGCCTTAGCTGCCGCCTCAAGGTCACTTTCTTTATCGCCTATTAACGCGCTCCTCGGCACATCTACTGGCCAGTGATCCATAAGGTCCAGAATCATCCCCGGCGCTGGCTTCCGGCAAGCACATGCCATTGAATAGTTTTCTACGGTGCCGTCAATGTGGTGAGGGCAATAGCGGAAATCATCAACGTGTGCCCCGTACCGATACAGATCTTCATTCATCCATGCATGCAATTTCTGCACATCAGCTTCTTCGTAATAGCCGCGTGCAACGCCTGCCTGGTTGGTGACCACGAACACATACCAGCCTTGATCATTCAGCCTGCGTATCGCCTCAATTGCCCCATCCATCCAGCGAAAATCTTCGATCCTGTATGTATATCCGCTGTCGTGGTTGAGTACGCCATCCCTGTCAAAAAACACTGCCGGTCTGCACATCGCTTGGGGGATATCATTTTGGGCGCGTGCAAAGTCTTCAGGAATGCCGATGTCCAGGAAGAACCCTTCGTAAACGAAGCCGGCGATCTGCTGCTTGGCGGCAAGAATCGGGAAAATGTCACGCTCCAGTGAGCACACTCCCTGCCCGATATGTTGCAGAATGCCTCTGGAGAGGTCATAGACCCCGCCATTGACCAAGCCTGGTCCTACTTTTTCGGGTCGTTCACGAAAGGCCACTATTCGATCATCAGCCAGCTCAACTATTCCATAACGTGATGCGTCGGGTAGACGTCGCAATGCGATTCGTGCGGAAACTTCCCCAGAAATTTCCCGTGTGGCGAGGTCCAGCAAATTAAAATCAAAAAAGCTGTCGCCGTTCATCAGCAGGAAGCGTTCCTGCAAGACATCTGCCGCATACCGAAGTGCACCGCCCGTCCCCATCAGAGTCGGCTCAACAATTACCCGTATTTGGCAGCTCAGCTCAGCTTGGAGTGAACTGGAAGCGAACGACCCAACCATATCTCCGCGATAACCCGCCAGCAATACAAAGTCATCGTAGCCATATCGTCGGATGTTGCGAATCAGGTATTCGAGGAAGGGGTGACCAGCAACCTGCAGGAGAGGCTTGGGGCATACTTCCGTCAATGCACCAAGACGCGATCCAAGACCGCCAACGAGAATGACACATTGCCTACCAACGCTGGAGCTCACGCGCACTTTGCCTCGACCAATTCGCAGATGATATGTCCTACTGCAATGTGCATCTCTTGTATGCGCGGTGTCGATGTGGAAGGAACCTTCAAGCAAACATCGCAGATTGCCGCCATTGCCCCACCAGTTTCGCCGGTCATGCCGAACACATTAATCTTCATTTCCCTTGCTGCTTCGATAGCGCGTATGACATTGCGACTGTTCCCGCTGGTAGATATCCCCATCAGTACATCGCCCGCATTACCCAAACCCCTCAGTTGCCGCGAAAAAACATCGTCATACGAGTAGTCGTTGCCGATTGCAGTAAGCGCGGAAGTGTTGACCGTCAGCGCCCAAGCCGACAGAGGCGCGCGCTCCAGCATGAAACGACCGACCAGCTCCGCTGCAAGATGCTGTGCATCAGCCGCCGACCCCCCGTTGCCGCAAAAAAATATTCTGCCACCAGCTTTCAAACGAGTTGCGATCAACTCCACCGCAGCTGCAATTTGCGGCTCCATCTGATGCAGCTTTGCAAAATTGCCAGCCATTTCAGATAGTATTTGTGTTGTGCGTTCTGTTGTCATGCGATTTCTCTATTCAATACTTATGTGCATCGCCAAGCGATTGCACCTTGTGTCGTAAAATGCGCCGTCTGCACCCTTCCATCTTTACAGGAGAGCGCTTTGCATACTTCAGGGCGTCGTGCAGGATCGACCAGCAGCATCATGAACCCGCCACCGCCAGCGCCTGAGATCTTGCCCGAATAGGCGCCTACCTTAACCGCTACGTCATATACTTCATCGATTGCAGGCGTGGCAACCATATGCGACAGTTTTTTCTTGGTTTGCCAGCTATGGCCAAGCAGCGTGGCAATCCCGCGGATATCTCCGCGCAATAACTTTTGCTTCATTTGTACAGCATCCTCTTTCAAGGCATGCATCGCATCCAGTGAGCGGCTCTTGCCACTCTCCACTCCGCGCGTTTGCTCATCGATGATGGATGCTGAATCGCGCGAGACGCCAGTGAAGTAGAGTACCAACGACGCCTCCAGTTCCGCCATAATCGTTTCGCGCACTCTGAGCGGATTGACGATGACTCGGTCGTCCCCGTAGAACTCCATGAAATTCACGCCGCCAAATGTTGCGGCATACTGGTCTTGACGACCACCGTTCAGCATGAGATCGCGTCGCTCTATCTCGAATGCCAGATGTGCGACATCGTATTCGCCAAGCGGCAGCTTCAGCTTTTCTTTGAACGCCTCGACCATCGCAACCACAACAGTGGATGATGAACCAAGTCCTGAACCGGCAGGGGCGTCGCTGTGCGTCGAGAGGATGATGCTGATTGGTTCGCCATTGTTGAATTCATGCATGAATCGGCGATAGACCCCGCGATGCAGCCTGAGAGGTCCATCCAACGAGATATTCGCATCCGCCTCAAGGATCACCTCTTCGCCCAGGTCCACCGCACGGAAGATCACCTTGCCGGCTGGCGCAGGTTCGATTGTCGCGTAGGCATACAGCGAGATGGCTGCGTTCAATACAAAACCTCCATACTCATCACAATACGGAGAGACGTCCGTCCCGCCCCCAGCAAGGCCCAAACGCAACGGTGCGCGTGCGCGGATTTTGTGGTTCATTTTTGTTACTCCCAAGCTACATAACGCTCAATGTCTAAATATCAGATGTATTCTGAAAAGGCGCGCTGCTCTGATTCGCTGAACGCAGTGTCTTTTGATCATCGCGATATTGATTGAGATGAAGCCGCATTTCAGAGTTTGGCTGGGTTGACTGCGGCAGCCTGCCTTTGGCCGCGATCTCTTGCTGAGGACGCTTGCGAATGATGAACTCGATCGCAGATTCGGTTACGGGCGTCAGCGTTTGATCATAACGCGGCAATGTATGGCGATATGCCTCGTCAATTACCATTATCCTTCGAATATCACATGCCTCGCCCAACCCCTTTAACAGATCGAGGACATTTATCGACTGATCGCTCCAGGATGCCGCCTTGTGTACGGTGAACGTCCATTTATGATCCCGGTTGAAGGTACTGGGGAACTGGCCTTGTTCGTAGAGATCCTCCTCAGGCACAGTTATCACCAGATGGCCTCCAGGGCGCAATACACGCATCCAGTTCATCAGCGCTTCGGCTGGATCTCTAAGATGTTCTAGACAATGACTGGAGTGGACAAAATCAAATGTGTCGTTTTCTACATTCGCCATGTACTGCGCATCACCATCTTCAAGGTCCCAGGTGCGAACAGATGTTACCAACGGGAATAGCTCGCTGTATATCGCCAGCGGGTCTGGCTTGCCGCCGATGTCGACGCCGACACCCTTGAAATACAATCTCGCAAAATTTGGATCGTAAAGTCGGCGAAATACTGATTTGCTGCATTCCTTCATAAAATTTCTCGCTCTAATTAAATTCAAATCGACATGGCATGTTACCCGCCATCTCTAAAACACGTTTCCGTCCCAGCTTGCTATCGTAATTATCTTCAACAAAAGCCAAGCTTTGTTCGGAAAGTTCCAGCCATCGAACCTCATCACTGTACAGTTCGATGAGTTTGTTCGCCATTTTTTCTGGATCATCCTCAATCACTACATTTTTACCGTCTACCAACCCCATACCTTCAGCAGCACAGGCCGTAGCAACCACCGGCACACCATAAGCCATGCTCATAGCCACCTTGCCCTTTATTCCAGCCCCGTAGCGAATCGGAGCAACAGACAGTCGGACGCGTTCGAAGTATGGCAGTAAATCTTCAATGAAACCGGTGACGACGACATTGTCTTTTCCATCCAGCGCCAATAGCTCAGGCGGTGGATTGCTGCCGACTGCGTAAAAGACCATGTCCGGCAATTTCGCATGGATCTGCGGCCAGACCCTGTCCACAAAATATTGCACAGCATCTACATTTGGTATGTGCCGATAACCCCCTAAAAAAATTATCCCATTCCGTTCACCGAAGGATGCTTTCCGTCCCACAGCATCTAGTATCCATGGGAATATATATACTTCAGCCTGCGGAGCCAACTCGGCAAGCACCTTGCGTTCATATGTACTATGTACAATGGTCAGGTCGACAGCGTTGATCAAGGCCAACTCGGTTTGCTTGGTCTTTTCCGCGCTTTCGCGTTTAGTTTTGCTGTCGCCCTCAATCTCAAGTTGCCGCATTTCTCGAATAAAGTGCAGATCAGACGTGTGAAAAATCACTTTTGCTTCAGCACAATACTTGCGGACTGTCGTTAAATGCCGGCTCGCTGCACCGCCACGGAAGATCAATACAACATCAAAAAATTGTCCATATAGTTTCAGATACTCTTCAACCGATCTATAGAATGGATAGTAGACAGCCTCAATGCCTATTCTCTGCAGATTGCGAGTTTCCTTCGGCATGTATAAAAAATTGTCCTCCGGAATGAAAGTGACCTTGTAACCAACATCCCTGAATGCACGCATGATCTCGAAGCAAGTCAGGGATCCCGCATCTTGGTCGGGTGTCGGCGTGCAATGATCAATCACTAATATTCTGCGCCGCACATCGCGCTCTTTTTCCAGAAGCGGATGTTGTCCATTAGGCCGATGCGTTGCAAGCACATCTTTCCAGCGCTCTGCCATCTTGGCTGCGTTGCTAATCTGATATGCCTTGACTCCTTGGGTCACATCAGTCCCGGAGCTCACACCCTCAAAATGAATGAGCATCGACAAGGGCTGCAAAACAACTCTGCGACCAGACTTATGTATTCGCAAAGCCAAGTCACTGTCTTCTCCGTACGCAACGTCGTACCAAGTATCGAATCCGTTCATTTCCTTCCAAGTGGCCGATGGCACGGCAATGGAGGCACCTGATACGTAATCGACACTTCTCAAATAACTGTATTCCGGCTTACGCGGGTCGTCATAACGGCCAAGGTTCCATGCTGATGCATCCTGCCAGATTATTCCACCTGCTTCCTGCAGACGCCCATCAGGGTAAATCAGTTTTGATCCTACAAGCCCAATATCTGAATTTGACTCAAGCGTTCCAACCAATTCATCCAGCCAGCCCGGCAACACAAAGGTGTCATTATTCAAAAACACAATATATCGGCCATTGGCCAGTTCAGCGGCGCCATTACAGTTCCGGATGAATCCTTGATTGCCTTTGGTTCGGACATACCGGATACCTCCGACACCGCTGGCAAATATCTCATCCGTTCCGTCGGTTGAGCAATCATCGGCAACGATGATCTCCACGCTGTAGCGCGTCGTCGATTTCAGCACAGAAAACAGACAGGCAAGGGTATAGCCCAATTGGTTATATACCGGAATAATAATGGAGACGTCAGGTGTTTTGCTAATCGGCTTTGAGTCTGATAAGTATGCGATGCTAGCAACCAATTCATTTAGTGCAGCGCACTCCCAGTGAATCTTCTTGCGCTCAGTGTTGAATGGAAGGCGAAAGCGTCCGAATTGTTCAACAAGGCCTTGTACTGCATCCCCTCCAAATTCAGTGCCCAGCAATTCGAGCAAAGCCAGCGATGGAACCTCATGTTCAGTATTCTCGCCGGGAACTTGCGCTGCCGTGTCAGTTACCGCAGCAGGTGTTGCGATCTCAACACCTGCCTGTTGCGCCTCAAGTGCACGCACAAAACCCAATAGTGGGCTTGCGCCACTGGCTGTGATATCCGGATGTTTATCGACATAATCGGATAATTTAAAGTTCGGATTGGGTTCATATCCATTCTTGACCCCACTGGATAAAAAGTGCACCAAGGGATTTACACCTTGTTCGACAACTTCGGGGTTGAGCCGTGTGTAATAAACCGGATCAAAAATCCAGTGTGGACTATACAAAGTGAATAAGCCGTATTTGATGTAATGCACCAGTGGATTCATGCCCGACATTCTTGCAACTGGATGGGCTTCCAGATACGCACGCGAATCAAATAATGGGTGCGGGGAGCGCCCTTCTGTGCCGCCGAATTTTACGAAATGTACCAGCGGGTTTATCCCCCTCCTCGCAACATCAGGATTGCCATCAAGGTACCAGCGCGTATCAAAGAGTGGATGTGGCGATCTGCCTTCTCTGGCACCAAACTTGATGAAATGCACCAACGGGTTTATTCCGCTCTGCAATACATCTGGATTATTCTCAAGATACCAACTGGTACTGAACAGTGGATGTGGATCGAGATTCGCTGTAGCCCCCTGAGTCAGATAATGGAGGGCTGGATTCATCCCCGATGCAGCAACCGCAGGGGCACCATGCAAATAGAAGACTTCGTCGAATAGCGGTGAGGTTTCCAAAAGACGGCGGCTCTTGTTCCAGCATAACCAGGATGGCGTTCTCTTTTTGCTTTTCAGGATAGCGCTCAACACCTTCTCTGCAACATTGAGGCGATTTTCCGCCACATACAGCAATTTTTTATCCAGCTCCGTTATGTAATTCAGATCTTCCGAGATTTGCTGCACGTCTCTTATAAAGTTATTGCTTGTCATGTTGTCAGCCTGTTTTTTCTATTATCTATGTTGCCCTTGAGACCGCTTCTGTACAGTCAATCTCATTTTCTCAGTCACTGCCAACAGCGCGGACTCAAGCGAATTCCTTTGGTCCAATGCTTTTTCCATTTGATTTTGGGCATTTTCCAGTTTGGTGGTCAATCCAGCATTTTCTGTCGTCAGCCTGCTAACTTCTTCTGTCAGCAGCGCATTGTGTTGTACCTTGGCTTTGAATTCTTCGTCCAGATGCTGGTACTGCCCACGCTCGGTCTCCACCAACTGCTCCAGCTGCTCGACATGATGGCATTTTGTTTCGAATTCCTGCACCAGTTTGCTAAATTCGCTCTCGACACTTTCTAGTCTCGTCTGGACTTGTGCCACGTGTTGCTTCAACCCGGTGACTTCTTCTGTCAGCAGCGCATTGTGTTGTACCTTGGCTTTGAATTCTTCGTCCAGATGCTGGTACTGCCCACGCTCGGTCTCCACCAACTGCTCCAGCTGCTCGACATGATGGCATTTTGTTTCGAATTCCTGCACCAGTTTGCTAAATTCGCTCTCGACACTTTCTAGTCTCGTCTGGACTTGTGCCACGTGTTGCTTCAACCCGGTGACTTCTTCTGTCAGCAGCGCATTGTGTTGTACCTTGGCTTTGAATTCTTCGTCCAGATGCTGGTACTGCCCACGCTCGGTCTCCACCAACTGCTCCAGCTGCTCGACATGATGGCATTTTGTTTCGAATTCCTCTATAGAATTAGCCAGTTCATTGGCCAGCCGTGCCTGCTCTTTGTGCATAAGCCCCATCTTTCGATAGGAGTCTTGCTGGATCGGCGCAAACATCCTTTCCATTGGAATCAGGCGATCGTTTATTGAATCTACAATCCCCTCGATATCCCTAGCTCTTTCACAAAGTGCAACATAAAGCTCGGCTGCAAGATGATTCACCACACTTTCACTCATGGAGCGGGCGCGATTGTAGGTATGGTGACGCAAGCCAGGATCAAGAAATTGCTCGACCATGGGCGCAACATCATTCAATTTCTTCGGCCAGACTACATTGATGTCCGTTCCCAGACGATCGATGGTTGACCGCCAATCCTGCATCAATTCGTCAAATAGCAATATGGCGCGCGGTACGTTTCTGGAATCGCGGATCGCGTCTACCATGTGCCGTAACCACAGATATATCGATTTATCTTCCGAGAAGCCTTCACGTCGCTGTAGCGAAGCAGCCACTTCCAATGGGTGCCTGACAGGGATGATCACTCTTGGGCTAGCAGCATGTGCCTCCACTACCGGGATCCAAAAACGCAACAATCTGCCTACGCGAGGATCTTTAAGGACGAAACAGCCACACCCCTTAAAATCGCGATCCAGTATCTTTTTTGCGTCAAGTTGGTATTTTTCAAGAATATCCGGGGCCAACTTTGCAAGCTCGATAGACAGTACATCATCCCAGCCCGATCCGGCAGCCATCAGCAAATGGTCGTTGAATCCAACAACGTCTTGCGATTCCCAATATCCAGCCGCGTTGAATTCTGTGTGAGCAGGCATCAGGTTTCGCGGCAAGTCTGCGCCCAATAGACTGATTGTTTTTGTGACTGCAGATGTCCCGCTTCGATGCATACCGACAACCAGAAGCCCAATTTGCTCATCGCTTTTCTTGGTTCTTCGCACTTTTGGCATCGCTTCTTTCATCATGTTCACTACCGCAATTTATTGCACGCCTGCGTCTTTGAGCATATGCACCAAATATGTGCCATAACCATTTAAGGAAACGCTGATTTATTCGTCAGGCCCGCCCTTCGGCAAGCTCAGGACAGGCTGACATTCGGTCAGGCGGGTCTCCCGTTAGTTGATGCGTCGGGGTTCACGCTTCGCGGGAACGACAAAACAGAATAAGTCGGCATTTCATCAAGCGCATATCATAACCCGAGCACGACCTTGGCCGAGATGGCGATCTGGTAGAGGATCTGGGTCATGTCTTTCCATATCTGCCGCGATTTCAC
>Ga0210016_1001269_pt1 | contig 23384 bp, 23 predicted proteins | sample CryGeyCG2014_300_FD_185454 | JGI IMG/M metagenome (GOLD analysis project Ga0210016, IMG submission 185454) | Groundwater microbial communities from aquifer - Crystal Geyser CG02_land_8/20/14_3.00 (SPAdes) (version 2) | ecosystem: Environmental > Aquatic > Deep subsurface > Groundwater | place...
ACTAACTAGTGTCCATCCGGAAATGAGATAGTTTCGTCGAGTTCAAGGCGGGCGATAATTTTAACCACAGGAATACATTGACGTATTTCGAGGATTAAAATTTGAGCCCAACGCCGAAATCGGTGAAAATAGCCATTTCCGGATGGACACTAACTACACTTAGGAAGTGCCATGGATCAGAAGGAGATTCCAATGGGTGCACTGACCCCGACGCAGACCCGGGCCGTATTGGCGGTTGAAATACACTTGCGTCATGAGTATATTTTAAAATCAAACGCTCATGACAGCAATATTTTGTCGCCCCCGCTAATGAAAATCCTCCTGCGGCTTTACACTTTGCGAGGTCGAGGATTTCCCTCCCCCCGCGCGGGGGAGGGTCGGGGTGGGGGTGATTTTCATCCTTCGTTGTGCCCCAATAGGGCATGGGGGTTAGTTGGTGTCCATCCGTGTCTAGAACACGAAGCAAAGGCGAAGGTTGAGCGAAACCAAGAAGAAAGGCGTTTTTTGAGCAGCCTATAAAGGAGAAAAAGGTTTTAGGAATATGGAAAAAGAAGATATTGAAAACAAGGTATTGGACGCAACCGGAAAGGTTCCTTCGCAGCACGAACTAGAAAAGGAATTGAGTGAGTATCTTTCCAAGAAATATGGAAATCGCGTAAAAATCATATCTCCGTTTGTTTTCCCCAGGAAGGAAGAGGCCGGAGTGGCCGGAGGCCCCGGTGTGGAAGATACCGGCCGGTCCCCGGCCTTCGATATGCTGCCTGAGGAAATGGAATCATACCTGGACAGTTACGTGGTGAAGCAGCATCAGGCAAAGGCCGTCCTCGCTACAAAGGTATGCACCCATTTTAACAGAAGCCGGCTTACAAGGAGAATCTCCGGCAGGAAAAGATCAGCCGGGGTCGGAATGATCAAGAACAATGTCTTGATGATTGGCCCTACAGGAGTCGGCAAGACCTATATCGTGAAGCTAATTGCCCAGAAGATGGGTGTTCCGTTTGTAAAGGGAGATGCCACAAAATTCAGCGAGACAGGTTACGTGGGAGGCGATGTCGAGGACTTGATCCGGGATCTCCTATATGAGGCGAATGATAATGTCTCACTAGCCGAAAACGGTATTGTATATCTGGATGAAATAGACAAAATAGCCTCTTCGCAGAACATTATAGGCCATGATGTCTCCAGAACCGGGGTACAGAGGGCCCTCTTAAAACCAATGGAGGAGACCGAGGTTGATCTGAAGGTCCCCCATGACCCAATTTCTCAGATCCAGGCGATAGAACAGTATCGCAAGACCGGAAAGAGGGAGAAAAGGGTTATCAATACGAAAAATATCCTCTTTATAATGAGCGGTGCCTTCGGTGGTCTTGCGCCCATTATCAAGAAGAGGCTCCAAAGTCAGGGAATCGGATTTGAGGCCGATGTCAGGCCGACTGAAGTCCCCTGGGAGATACTGAAACAGGTGACGGCCCAGGACCTGATTGAGTTCGGCTTCGAAACGGAATTTGTAGGCAGACTTCCCGTAGTGGTGGTGTTTGATGAACTCACCAGCGATGATCTGGTACAGATACTCAAGAATCCGAATAACCCCATACTCATGAGCAAGAGGATGGATTTCAAGGCCTACGGCATTGATATCAGGTTTGAGGAAGGGGCACTTGCAGGAATCGCGAAGCTTGCAGCCGCTGAAAAAACGGGAGCAAGGGGGCTTGTAAGCAGCATTGAGAGGGTGCTTGTGCCGTTTGAGAAAAAGCTTCCCTCAACTGCGATCTCCAGGTTTCTTGTAACCCCCGAGGTGGTGGCAAATCCTGTTGCTGAGCTGGCAAATCTGCTCTCAAATCCGGAAGGTCCTGAAATCGAAAGACGATTCCGGGAGGCATCCGGAGAGGAATTAAACAGCATCAAGCAATATGTCCTCCAGAGGAGCGCAGACTTAGAGAAGAAGTCAGGGCTTAGGCTCTATGAAGCCAGGATTGATATAATCGCTTGGATGTGCATGGAGACCATTACCGACGTAAACACAGCCTGTGATGATTTCCGCCGGATGTATAAAGACATCAAGGATAAGGAGGAGAGTCTGCTTGCTGAGCTTGATCTGGCAGTTGTCTTCGAAGATGAGGCCATTGACGCTATAATACGTCAGGCTGTCAGTTCGAGTCAGGATGTAGCCCTGATCGTTGACCAGATTGCAAGAAGACTGGAGTATGGCCTTAAGCTTGTCAAGGATCGCTCGATGCTCGATAAATTTGTCCTGACAACCGAAGCGATAGAGAATCCCGAGGCCTTCCTGAACGATCTCATAAAGCGCTTCTACAGGCAGAAGCCCTTATATCCGGAAAACGATGCGCTGGAGCGTGCTGAGGAGGCTGAACAGCAGGCATAGGTTCACTGGATTTTCATATGAAAATGCCTCTTCCCTTTACCCCTCCCCCTTGACGGGGGAGGGAAGGGTGGGGGTGATTTTCATCTTTAGTTGTGCCACGTTCGGGCATGACCGTTAGTGGTAAAGTTTGCCGCATGAACTTCGCTGCAAGATAATTAAAGGGCAGCAGGGACGCAGCTTTCAGCCCTAAAGGTGGATTAAATGATAGGAATCTCAAAACTTTATTGCGGCACGGTAGAGGCATCGGACCCGCTACGTTACGGAAGAAGGTCAGGTGATCTTCCTTCCCATCTTCTGCAGTTTTCCATGGATAAAAAACCCGTGGTGGTGTGGAATGTTACAAAGGCCTGCAACCTCAACTGTATCCATTGCTATGCAGGGGCCGGAGCCGGAAGACCAGCGGTTGAGGAACTCTCCAATGAAGATGGAGTAAGGCTTATTGACGATCTAGCCTCCTTCGGGGTCCCCGTTATCTTGTTCTCAGGCGGAGAGCCCCTAATGAGACCCGATCTGAATGAGCTTGCAAGCTACGCGGTCGGCAAGGGCTTGAGGGCGGTTATTTCAACCAACGGTACCCTTATAACAGAGCAAAGGGCCAGGGAACTTAAGGGCATCGGGCTGTCCTATGTAGGTGTGAGCCTTGACGGGCTTGAGGCTGTGAATGACCGTTTCAGAGGAAAAAGCGGGGCCTTTGCCCTGGCCATGAGGGGGATCAAAAACAGCATGGAGGCCGGACTCAAGGTCGGCCTTAGATTTACAATAAACAAACACAATGCCGAAGAGATATCCAATATCTTTGACCTTCTCGAGAAATACAGAATTCCGAGGGTCTGTTTCTATCACCTGGTCTATGCCGGCAGGGGCTCTCAGATGATTGACCAGGATCTAAGCCTTGATGAGACAAGGGGTGCGGTTGATTTGATAATGGACCGTACCCGCCTTCTCCATGAAAAGGGATTCCCGGTAGAGGTTCTTACGGTGGATAACCATGCGGACGGCCCTTATCTCTACATGAAAATGTTGAAGGAAGGTAATCCCAAGGCAGGAGAGGTTTTTGAACTTCTTAAGATGAACGAGGGGAACAGCTCGGGAAGAGGCATAGGATGCGTGAGCTGGGATGGTTCCGTGCATGCCGACCAGTTCTGGCGCCACCTGAGCTTCGGGAACGTCGTTGAAAGACCTTTCAGCGAGATATGGCAGGATATCTCACATCCGGTCATGGCCAGGCTCAAGGACAGGAAAAAATATGTTAAGGGGCGCTGCGCTGAGTGCAGATGGCTTTCTATATGCGGAGGCAATTTCAGGGTGAGGGCCGAAGCGGTTACAGGGGATATGTGGGCCCCCGATCCGGCCTGCTATCTGACGGATGATGAGATAAAGGGGGAGAAGATTTGATGCTGATTAGACCTCGCAGGCTTAGAAGGACGGCGGCCGTAAGAGACATGGTAAGGGAGACGAAGGTTTCGCCTGATGACTTTATCGCACCTCTATTTGTAGCCCACGGAAGAGGCATAAAGGAGCCGATCGCCTCCCTGCCGGGCCAGTTCAGGTTCTCTCCTGATACGGTTTCAGAGGAGGTGAAGGAAATCCATGCCCTTGGTATCCCCTCTGTAATACTTTTCGGACTGCCTGACAGCAAGGACGAATCGGGAAGCCGCTCATGGGCCGATGACGGTGTCGTTCAGATGGCCATAAAAAAGATCAAGGATAAGGTCCCCTCGATGGTGGTGATAACCGATGTCTGCCTTTGCGAATACACCAGCCACGGCCACTGCGGAATACTTAAGGGAGAAACGGTTGACAACGACGAAACAATTGAGCTTCTGGCCAGACAGGCCGTTTCCCATGCCAAGGCCGGCGCCGACATGGTGGCCCCTTCCGATATGATGGACGGCCGGATAGGAGCGGTGCGCCAGGAGCTGGATACAGAGGGGTATCAAGATACTGCGGTGATGGCCTATTCGGCCAAATACGCTTCGGGGTTCTACGGACCCTTTCGGGATGCAGCGGATTCCGCCCCTCAATTCGGAGACAGGTCTTCCTATCAGATGGACCCGGCAAACGCAAGGGAGGCGCTCCGTGAGATAAGGCTGGACATTGAGGAAGGGGCCGACATCGTCATGGTGAAACCCGCGCTGGCATATCTAGATATCATAAGAGCAGCCCGGCAGGAGACGCTTCTGCCCCTTGCCGCCTATAACGTGAGCGGAGAATACGCTATGGTGAAGGCCGCGGCACGGAACGGATGGATAGACGGAAAAAGGGTGATGCTTGAAATCCTTACAGCGATAAGGCGGGCCGGGGCTGATATCATCCTTACATATTTTGCCAAAGAGGCGGCCAGGGAGCTGAGAGCATGAAGGAAAAGGGTGTGGCGGCAAGTCCCGGACCTCATCAGCCCAGGCTTGTTGCCTGGGAGATCACGAGGAGATGCAATCTCAATTGCGTCCACTGCAGGGCATCCGCCGAGAGAGGCCCCTATGAGGGCGAGCTTGACCACGGCAGAAGTCTTAAAATCCTTGACGAGATAGCCCGCATCGGCAATCCCATAGTTATCCTTACAGGCGGAGAGCCCCTCTTGAGGGAGGATGTCTTTGATCTGGCAAGGCACGGGGCATCTCTGGGCCACAGGATGGTCATGGCCACAAATGGAACCCTTCTTGACGGAGGCATCGCAACGAAAATCAAGGAATCCGGAATTCAAAGGGTGAGCATTTCCATTGACGGTAAAGGAGCCGCCGAACATGACTCCTTTAGGCGGGTGACCGGCGCATTCGACGGTGCGCTTGCCGGCATAGAGTGCCTCAAGAGGGAGGGAGTAGAGTTCCAGATAAACACTACTGTTACCAGGCACAATGTATCGAGCATCCATTCCATAATGGAGCTTGCGGTCAGGCTTGGTGCCGCAGCCCACCACCTCTTTCTACTTGTTCCCACGGGGAGGGCAAGGGAGATGTCCTCACAGGAGATAGACGCGCAGGACTATGAAAGACTTCTCACCTGGCTTTGCAGCGTGAGGGACCAAGTCCCCATACATGTCAAGGCCACCTGCGCCCCGCACTATTACAGGATTCTAAGGCAAGAGGCACACAGGAAAGGGGAGAGCGTCACATTTGAAAAATACGGTCTCGATGCAGTGAGTCGCGGATGCCTTGGCGGAACTTCTTTCTGCTTCATATCATACGACGGGATAGTCCAGCCTTGCGGGTACCTGGAACTTAACTGCGGAGACCTAAGAAAATCCTCCTTTGATGAGGTCTGGATGGGATCAAAGATATTCAACAGACTTCGCAATTATGATGAATATAAGGGAAAATGCGGTGTCTGCGAGTACCTGCGTGTCTGCGGAGGATGCCGGGCCAGGGCGTTTGAGTCAACAGGCGATTACATGGCTAGCGAGCCCCTATGCGCCTATATCCCAAAAGGAAAAGCAAATGTGGAAAGTAACCTCAAGGGTATGAATGGACCAATTAGATAAAGGAATCCTTAATGAGATTCAGTCCGACTTTCCCATCTCGGAGCGGCCTTATAGGGAGATAGCTGCGCGGCTGGGACTGGAAGAGGATGAGGTAATAAGGCGTGTCGGCACCCTCAAGGCAGAGGGAGTGATTAGGCGTATCGGGGCGAGCTTTAATTCCAGGCGCCTCAGTTTTTCATCGACCCTCTGCGCCGCCCGGGTTCCTGAAGACCGGATCAGAGAGTTTGTTTCGGTAGTAAATGAATACCAGGGTGTGACACATAATTACCGCAGAAATGGAACATATAACATCTGGTTTACATTGATTGCCAGAGACCGTGAGAGAGTATCAGCGATACTGGAAGAGATAGCGTTAAGGACCCGCATAAGCTACATATTAGATCTCCCTGCGGTAAGGACATTCAAGATAAAGGTGGATTTTGAAGTCTAACAGGGCCTTTAAAAAGCGGCTGTCAACGCCCATTCACCTCACTGAATTCATCCATAAGGGCAGCCTTTTCTCCTTCACTCATCTTACCCAGCCGTACCAACAGGTCCGCTATCCCGGCATCACGCAGTACCTTTATTGAGACAATGGAACGGTTGGATTTACCGTGGGTGCTGAAAAAGGTATAATTCATGGATGGGCTTGTTTTGTCCAGAAAACTGACGGTGCCTCCGACAAATATGACGTGATAATACAGCATCCCATAAATACAAGCCGATGTAATTGCAAGAAAAAAGAATTTTTTGAGCATATTTTCAGAACCTTAAATATTAGTTTCTCCTTCCCCGTTACCAGAGGAAGGGATAGGGGCCGCAATATTATCTTTCGATCAAAAAATAATGCACTTTCAATGTGTTGTCAACTGCACTTTCCTCTCTTGGGACAAGGCTTATACCTCATCATGATGGGATGAAATTAAATCATGAGGCCGGATGAAAAGCAGTTACAGGAGAAAACAGATGGAACATTCTTACAAGAATTGATCTGAAGGATTAGCAGGGTGTTGAAAAACCGCTGTTGAGAGGCTGAGGGAAAATGCCAAGACGCAGAGCTTGCGATATCCCTCGGAACGAGAAACAGTTAGACGTAATACGCAGTGAAAAGGGATGAGCAAAACGCAGCAGATGGACGTTTTTTAACGGCCTGTTAACTCATTCATATCGAAACGGAAGTATCGGCTCAATAAAGTGGGGAGACTGTTTTCGCCGCGATATTTCTGGATTCCGGCTTTCGCGGGAATAACAAATAGTCGGCTTGTTCGATCTTTCCGGCGAAAGCCGGAATCCAGTGGTTTTACCCCCAATTATTGAGCTGATACAAACAGCACTCATCAAACTCAAATAGAAAGGAATGGAGACCATGGGTGAAGAAAACAGGAAGCTTATGTTTATAGTCACTAGTGCGGAGGAACAGCCCGAGAGGGCAACCATCCCGTTTGTGCTGGCGAATGCCGCACTGGCAATGGATTCAGAGGCAACGGTCGTCTTGCAGACCATGGGGGTTTATCTTGCCATGAAAAATTACGCAAGGCACGTACATGCCTCAGGATTTTCTCCCTTGCAAGACCTTATTGAGATGTTCCTTGAGCAGGGCGGAAAGCTCTGGGTTTGCGAGCCCTGCATCAAGGCGAGGCAGATATCACAGGATGAACTCATAGAGGGGGCTACCATAGTTGCGGGGGCATCCCTTGTGGATGCAATGCTTGACGCAAAGAATGTGGCGGTTTATTAATTAAAACTTGCGACTCTTTTTTTGTCTGCACCGAAACACACTCAGGCATACTTCGAGGGCAGAGGTAAATAAAAGAGACCGTATCCGGCGCCTTAACCCTGCGTAAAAGGCATTCAGGAGGAGCTGAAATGGGCACCAATAACTTGATCTTTCTTGAGGTTATAGAGTGGTTTGATCAGGCAGGCGATGAGCTGGTTCACAGGATTCCGGAGACAGGCTCGGGGGAGATAAAGTTCGGGGCCCAGCTCATAGTGCGTGAGAGTCAGGCGGCGGTTTTGTTTTACAACGGTAAAGCCCTGGACGCCTTTGCCGCCGGACGTCATACCATCAGGACGGCCAACATACCGCTGCTCAATAAGGTCATTGCCATTCCATGGGGGCTCACAAGCCCCCTCAGGGCCGAGGTGTATTTTGTAAGTCTCAAACTCTTCCCCAATCTCAAATGGGGAACAAGAGACCCCGTGGCCTTCAAGGATTCGAAGTTGGGCCTTATAAGGCTGAGGGCACATGGCGTCTTCAGCCTCAGGGTGGTTCAACCGGTGCTCTTTATCAACACCCTGGTCGGCACCATGGGGCGTTACAGCACCTTTGAGATACAGGATTACTTGAGGGACGTCCTGGTCTCAAGGCTTAACGATTATCTCGGCCAGAAGGGCGACAGCATTATTACGCTTCCGGGCAGATATGATGAATTTGCAACGGGATTGAAGGAACGTCTCCGCGATGACTTTATTGGCATGGGTCTGCTACTGGATAATCTCTATATAACTGCAATCACGCCTCCATCCGACGTTCAGAAGGCCATTGACGACAAGAGCAGGCTTAACGTTATTGAGGATCTCGACAGGCTATTGAAGCTGAAGGCAGCAATGGCAATGGAAAAGGCATCCGAGTCGCAAGGTGAAGCCGGCAGCGGGATGGGCCTTGGACTTGGTCTTATGCTTCCTTCCATGTTTGCGGGTCTTTTCGGTAAGGCAGGTACTCAGACCGGGGTTTTTCCTGCAAAGGCGGTATGCCCTGAGTGCGGATATGAGATTCCTTCGGATGCAAGGTTCTGCCCTTATTGCGGTCACCAGCAGGTCGTGTTTAAAAAATGCTCCTATTGCGGGAAGAACCTTCCCCCGAACGCCACGTTCTGCCCCAGGTGCGGGAAAAGCGTTGAAGAAAAGAAACCTGCGCGTGTATGCACAAAATGCGGTGAGGCGAATCTGCCCGACTCTGTTTTCTGCAATCGCTGCGGCGAGAAGCTCTCTGAAGATGGGATGGAGGGTAACTGAGACCTGCCCCCAGTGCGGGGGCTTGGTGACAATGGAGGAAAACGGCCGTCTTTTCTCCTGCCCTTTTTGCGGTGTGCGCCACGCGGTCATCTGGCCTGATCTGCCGAGCTACGCCTTTGCGGGGAGATATGATGGAGGCTTTCTTTTTCTTGCTCCCTACCTTCGATTCAAGGGAAATATCTTTACATGCCGTGAGGATGCAGTCTTATCTCGCGTAGTGGATGTTTCTGTAAAAGCGTTTAATTTGGATCAGGCCCCCTTTTCTCTTGGGATGAGAACCCAGAGCATGAGGATTTCCTTTGCCCCGGAGGCTTCGGATGCGTGCTACCTTGGTTCATACATAGAAGTGTCGGAGGTTCTCCGGAGGGCGGTAAACTCGATGCCGGAGAGAGATCCCGGGTTTCATCGGGCCTTTCTGGGTGAGGTGATAAGCCGCATCTACCTTCCTTTATTGCTTGACGGGAAAGTCCTCAGAGACGGTCTTTCCGGAAAAGAACTGGGTACTTTAAAGGGTGGGGCTGCAATTCTTGACGGATTGATAACCAAGGAGGCGCCGAGACGACCCATGCTTGTTCCGGCTCTGTGTCCCGAGTGCGCATCGGATCTCACAGGCGAGGCAATGAGCCTGGTATTTGTTTGCGGCCATTGCGGGGCAGCCTGGGAAACAGCCCCGGCGGGGCTCACGAGGATACAGGTTTTTTTTGCTGAGTGTACAAAAACAGGTTCACTCAACCTACCGTTCTGGAGGATCGAGGCAGGCATTTCCGTACCAGGGCAGACGGTGAATGGAGATATGCCTGAGCTGCTTACAACCTGGACTCCGGCATTCAAGATAAGACCCGATCTATTTCTTAGCCTGGCTCGGCGCCTGACCTCATCTACGGTAGATATCGGCCTTACTCAAGATAGGCTTGGCGCTGCGGTTTATTTCCCGGTTACTCTGCCGGCCAGAGAGGCCATCCAGGCCCTAAAGGTCATCCTTTATAAATGCTCGGTAAAAAAGAAAATCATAGGCCCTCTGCTTTCAGGGATGAAAGTGACTCCGAGGGCCATTGACCTTTGCTACCTTCCCTTTGATCAATCCGGCTACGACCTGGTATGCCTTTGCCTTCCTCTTGCTGTAAATAAGAATTCCCTCAAATTCGGCCGCTCCCTCTAGGTGCGGTGTAACCTAAGGGTTATAACAGCCTCGTGAGTCTCTGGGCCGTCATAAACGCCGCATCCTGAAAGGAGAACCCCTATCTTCCCCATATTCTAGCCCTCCTTCTAAGAGATATTTAACATGCTGATATTAATAGCATAAAGGCCCTATACCAAATGCCGGCCGGCCGTCTTAAAAGCGTCCGTATTGCAAGACCTACCGTGCTGTGATACTAATATAAACATTGGAAATATCAAACAGGCGTAGCCGTGAAGATATTTGAGTTTTATATGAAAATACATTGTCATACCGGCGTAGGCCGGTATCCAGTCATTTATACCTGGATTCCGGATCAAGTCCGGAATGACGTGCAGCATTTTCAGGTTTCGTTGTGTCCCAGAAGGGCATGAGCGTTAGTGACGGCACGGGGAAAGGATTCCGGGAATTGAGGCGGGATTTATCGGAAAGTGATGCGCCACGAACTGATGATGGGCTTACAAAGAGGCTGGTATTTGATGATCAGGACTTGCTCAGGGCTCTGTGCGGAGAGCAGAATTCCAACCTGAAACTCCTCGAAGCCAAGGTCGGGGTATCGGTCAATATTAGAGGCAACGCTGTTACCGTTCATGGGGGACAGTGGCAGGTGGATCTGGCGGAGGCAGTCCTCAATCAACTCTATGAGGTGCTTAAGGCAAGATTTCCCGTCTTTACAAGCGATGTGGATCATGCAATAAGGATACTGAGTTCAGACAGGGGAACGGACCTCAAGAAGTTCTTCAAAGATCAGATCCTGATTTCTTCCAACAAGAAACTTATTGCTCCCAAGACAATAAATCAGAAACAATATGTTGACAGCATAAGAGGATTCGATATTGTTTTCGGCATAGGTCCAGCGGGAACCGGAAAGACATATCTTGCCATGGCCATGGCCATATCGGCCCTGCTAAAAAAGGAGGTCAACCGCCTTGTCCTTGCCAGACCTGCGGTAGAGGCAGGGGAGCGTCTAGGTTTTCTTCCCGGTGACCTTTATGAAAAGGTGAACCCCTACTTGAGGCCCCTTTACGACGCCCTGCACGATATGATGAGCTATGAGAGTGCCTCCAGACTCATTAATCAGGGAGCTATAGAGGTTGCGCCACTTGCCTTCATGAGGGGGAGAACCTTAAATGACGCATTCGTCATACTTGATGAGGCTCAGAATGCCACTTCAGAGCAGATGAAGATGTTTCTAACGAGACTCGGCTTCAGCTCAAAGGCGGTCATTACGGGTGATGTGACACAGACGGATCTGCCGGACGGAAAGGTGTCGGGGCTTAATGAGGCTTCCGCACTCCTTAGGGGTATCCAGGGGATCAAGTTCGTATATTTTACAAGGGATGATGTTGTAAGGCACCCCCTTGTGCAGGAGGTAATTGACGCTTACGACCGCTGGGAAAAGCAGAAGAGGAATCCAGCCGCGTGATGTTCGTCATCCGGTGTGGCCGAAAGAGCCTTCTGAGATTGCCGATGATTGAGTCGTAAGAGAATAACAGGCTTTGAAGCAATGAAATCCAAATCAAATAAACCGCCCCTCCTCGAAAGGATAGGGATACGTAAGAGATCTGAGAAGGAAAGCCGTTCAGGATCAGGAGCCATACCGGCGGATCTTGATCGGAGAAACTGGTTTATCCTCTTTTCTCTTAGTGTAGTTATCTCGGTTCTGCTGTTTCCCCATGCCATCACCGGCCCCAGGATATATCTTGCCGGAGACATTGCGGAAAGGGACATTAAGGCCTCTCAGGATTTCCTTGTGGAGGACGCTTCCTTGACCGAAAAGGGGAGGGTAGAGGCCTCCAGATCTGCTTTGTCTGTGTATGATTTCGATCCGGAGGGCATGAACCTCATCTCCCGTATCAGGGATACTTTCCGGTTGGGCAGGGAATATCTCGCAAAGAGCAAACTTGCGGCTGGGGCGCATGATTCCGCGCCTGCCGCCGAAATCCAGCGTCCTTCCAGGGAATCCTTCCGCAATGAAGTAATGGAGGCACTGGGCATCACCCCGGGCGAAGACCTTCTGAACCAGCTTATAAAGACGGATTTCTCTGCAGAGACTGAAGAAACCGCCATAACGCTTCTTGTCAATTGCTTGAGAACCGGTGTTGTAGCAGATGAATCCGTCTTGAAAGGCGAAGCCGGGAAGGGTCTTTTGCTCAGAGATATACGCACTGAGAAAGAGAAGGCCTATTCTGAGACCGGCGGTTTTTTCACTCTGCATGGGGCTAGAAATTTCATAAAAGAGCAGGGAAAGATGATTGCCGCTTCACTCAGCTCGCCGGAGGTTGCCAAGGCATCCTACAGTCTGGCAGCTGCGGTCGTTCAGGCCAACGTCACCTTTAACAAGAGGGAAACCGAACTGAGACGAGATCAGGCCTTGAGAGAAGTGAAACCCATCTATTTTATAGTAAAAAGGGGCGAGATGCTTGTAAGGGAGGGCGAAAGGATTACTCCCGAACACCTGATTAAATTGACCGAGCACAACAAGGTACTTAAAAGAAAGGAGATGCTTACGGGCGCTCCTGCAATGGCCTTGCTTATCAGTCTCGTTCTCTCGGCCCTCTATCTGGTGGGACTTCTCAAGAGCAAGTTCTCAAGGGCGGGCTCAACAGATCTTCTCCTTTTCGCGGTGACTCTGGTAGGCCTGTTCCTGGTTATTATGGCGGCGGGATTTATCGCCGATGAACTGGCAAGAGGCACCGGGCTTTTCAGCTCGCGAGCATTTATATTCGCGATGCCTGTTGCAACAGGGGCTATGGTGATAGCGGTTTTCAACGGCATGAAGGTGGGAGCGAGCTTTTCAATTATTGCATCCATTCTTTCGGCCATTGTGATCGGTGGACGCATAGAATGGTTCATGTATTTTTTTATAAGCTCGCTGTTGTCGGCTTACGGGGTAAAGGATTGCCGTGAAAGGGCGGTATTCATAAAGACGGGCGTCAAGGTAGGTTTAGCCCATATTGTGATGGCCCTTGCCATACAGGCACTGGACGGATCCCTCGCAACCCCGGAGACCGCTGTAGTGTGCGCCGCAGGCTTTGTTGGAGGGATCCTTTCAGGAGTTATAACTACCGGTATCATTCCCATCATAGAGATCACATTCGGCTATACAACAGACATCAAGCTTCTAGAACAGGCAAACCTGGATCAGCCGCTTTTGCGGGAGCTGATGGTGCAGGCCCCCGGCACCTACCATCATAGCGTCATAGTGAGCACAATGGTTGAGGCTGCTGCAAAGGGTATAAAGGCTAATCCGCTTCTGGCAAAGGTCGCGGCCTACTATCACGACATAGGAAAGGTGAAAAAACCTCTTTATTTCGTGGAAAATCAGTTGGGTGGCGAAAACAGGCATGAGCGGCTGGCGCCTTCCATGAGTAGTTTGATACTCATATCTCACGTTAAGGAAGGATGCGAGCTTGCGGGAAAATTCGGACTGGGTCGAGAGATCCGGGACATCATAAGACAGCATCACGGAACTAGTCTGATAAGCTTTTTCTACGAGAGGGCAAAGGAACAGGCCGAAAAGAAAGGCGATAAGGCCGTAAAGGTCAAGGAGGAGGATTTCAGATATCCGGGACCCAAACCCCAGACCAAGGAGGCGGGGCTAATAATGCTAGCAGACGCTACGGAGGCTGCCTCCCGAACCATCTCAGAGCCTACGGCCGCAAGGATACAGGGTCTGGTCCAGAAGATTATAAACAAGGCCTTCTCCGACGGACAGCTTGACGAGTGCGAACTCACCCTTAAGGACTTAAACGAGATTGCCAGGAGCTTTAACAAGACCCTTGGCGGGATATTCCATCAGCGCATTGAATATCCGCAGCCTGTAATAAAGATCGCGCCGGTAAGGAGAGGCTCAATTGGAAATACAGATTCAGTTCAGGCGGAGGACTCCAGGATTAAGCGCCGCGAAGATAAGAAGGAAGGCGGCGGCACTCTTAGACGCCTTGGGCTGTCCTAGTAAGGAGCTTAGTATCCTTTTTACCGATGACGGTCATATAGCGAAGCTTAACGGAATATATCGAAAGAAGGAAGGGCCTACGAATGTGCTTGCATTTCCGCAGGGTTCCCCTGATGACCTCTTTACCGATATGCTGGGCGACGTAGTCATTTCCGTTGATACGGCAGGCAGGGAGGCCGAATCCCTCGGAGAGCCCTTCGAGATTACTATTCAAAGGCTTATGATTCACGGACTGCTGCATCTTTTGGGATATGACCACGAACGTTCCGGGGAGGCTGCCGAAGAAATGGAGAAAGAAGAGAGGAGACTTCTTGCTATGATAAGGGAGGATAATTAGGGATGGCACGTCTGGCAGTCAATGTGGATCATGTCGCAACTATCAGGCAGGCAAGAAGAACTATTGAGCCTGATCCGTTGCTTGCAGCGGGCATTGCGGAGCTGGCCGGGGCTGAAGGGATAATATGCCATCTAAGGGAGGACAGGCGTCACATAAACGACAGAGATTTGAGACTCCTCAGAGAGACTGTCAAGACCAAGCTCAACATGGAGATGGCGGCAGTAGGAGAGATGGTTGGCATCGCCCTTGAAATAAAGCCAGATCTTGTCACTTTGGTGCCTGAGAAGAGGATGGAACTTACCACGGAAGGAGGCCTCGACGTAGCTGCGAGGACAGGGGAAATAGATAAGGTATGCGAAAGGCTCAGATCGGCCGGCATCCCAGTGAGCCTCTTTGTTGATCCGTCCGAGGCCCAGATCAGGGCCGCGAGACAATGCGGAGGCGATATAGTTGAAATCCATACCGGAAGGTATGCTGAGGCAAGGGGAGAAAAAGAGGCGTCAAGCGAATTTGAACGTATCAGTAGAGCAGTTCAAGTTGCCCTGGAGGCGGGCCTCAGGATAAGCGCAGGGCACGGTCTGAACTACGTCAATATAAAACGCTTCAAGGCAATCCCTGCTATAGAGGAATACAGCATAGGGCACAGCATAGTTGCAAGGGCCGTTATAGTGGGATTCGCAAAGGCGGTGCGGACAATGGCGGAGCTGGTAGAGGGTTTCTAGAATAGATGGCTTCAGCCTGTGCAAGCGCCGAAGATGCCCTCGTCTTTTACACCTTTGGTCCGGATGAGACAAAGAGGCTTGGGGCAAGACTCGGAAGGTGTTTAAACCCGGATGCTGTGGTTGCCCTCTCAGGTGATCTAGGCACAGGCAAGACCTGTTTTGCCCGGGGGGTGGCGCTAGGGCTCGGGCTCCCCTCTTCCCTGCATATCACCAGCCCCTCTTTTTCCCTGGTCAATGAGTACGAAGGCGGAAGGATAAGACTATACCACATGGATGCCTACAGGCTGGAGAGCTTGGAAGCCTTTTTTGACGCTGGTCTTGAGGAGTATTTCTATGAGGGAGGGGTGGCGGTCTTGGAATGGTCCGACAGGTGGCCCCAGGTACTGCCGGCAGGAAGCGTTAGGGTTTTACTTGTTATTGAAGGGTTGTCCGAGGGCGGGCACCGCCTGCGGGTCGAAATTTCAAACCCGCCCGAGGGCTTTACTATATGATGGATGGAGGATTTTTATGGCATTGATAGTACAAAAATACGGGGGGACTTCAGTCGGAACGGTTGAAAAGATAAAGGCCGTAGCCACCAAGGTCATTGACTCTTACAAGAAGGGTGACAGGATGGTGGTTGTTCTCTCAGCCATGGCCGGAAAGACGGATGGGCTTATAAAGCTTGCAAGACAGGTCGCCTCCGAACCCGATCCGAGGGAGATGGATGTGCTTTTGGCGACAGGGGAACAGGAAAGCGTCGCTCTTTTTTCCATGGCGGTAAAGGATATGGGCTTTGAAGCCCAGTCCATGCTGGGTTTCCAGATCGCCATCCATACGGATCATATTTTTGGTCGCGCTAAGATTAACCAGGTGGAAACGGATCGTATTCTGAAGGCGCTGGATGAAAAAAAGATCGTCGCAATAGCCGGTTTTCAGGGACTGGATGAAAAGGGTGATATAACGACTTTGGGCAGAGGCGGATCGGATACCACCGCCGTGGCCATAGCTGCGGCCGTCAAGGCGGATAGGTGCGAAATTTTTAAGGACGATGTGGAGGGTATTTATACGACGAACCCTGATGTTTGTCCGAAGGCAAAAAAAATGGACACAATCTCCTATGAGGAGATGCTCGAGATGGCAAGCCTGGGCGCCAAAGTGCTGGAGATAAGGGCGGTTGAGTTTGCCATGAAATACAACGTTCCTGTTTATGTGAGATCAACTTTTTCAGACAAGAGGGGTACCATGGTCGTTGCAGAGACAAAGGATATGGAGAAGGTTCTGGTTTCCGGGGTAGCTTACAGCAAGAATGAATCGAGGGTTACCATCAGGAAGGTGCCCGACCGCCCCGGGATTGCAAGCGGGATTTTTCAGCCTGTCTTCGAATCGGGTATTGTGGTTGACATGATCGTTCAAAATACAAGCGAAGACGGCTCCACGGATATTACCTTTACGGTGCCGAAGCCGGATTTCTACAGGACCATGAAGCTGGTCAGCCAGGTGGCGCAAGATATAGGAGCCGAAAAGGTGCTGGGAGATGAAGACATAGCAAAGGTCTCCATAGTAGGGGTCGGCATGAGGACGCATGCCGGTGTGGCAAATCGTATGTTTGCCGCCCTTGCAGCAGAAAACATAAACATAATGATGATAAGCACATCCGAGATAAAGATATCGGTTGTTATCGAGGCAAAATACCTTGAGCTGGCTGTCAGAACGCTTCATAAGACCTTCGGGCTGGACGACGAGACAAAGGGCGAATAGAGAAAAAGGCGCAGCCCTACTGCTGGTTTTGCTTGCAATCCTCATTATAAGGGAGGGGATTGCTCTGGAGTTCCGGCCTGAATCATCCGTGCGGCAGGGTGGGATATGCGTGGAGGCGCGAGGTGATGTGAAGGCGGCGGGGATTTACTGCTTCGCGCAAAGGCCTACCATAGGGGAGCTACTCTCAAGGGCCAAGGCTCCTGGACGGCTCACAGGCCCTGAAATGAATTCTGTAATTGATAACGGCACCGGAGTTGAAGTCTCTATGCGCGGAGAAGGGATTAATATCTCACGATTTGAGATGTCGGCCTTCTACAGGATCAGCCTCGGGATTCCGCTATCCCTCAGTGAGGAATCCAGGGAAGGGCTCATGGCAGTGCCGGGGATAGGACCCCGGCTCGCGGACAACATTATTGAAGAGAGAAACCGCAGGGGAGGCTTAATGACAGTCAAGGATCTGGAACACGTCAAGGGCGTAGGTCCTAATTTTCTGAGGGATATCAGACCGTATTTTGGTGAATGAGAGATAAAAATGTTTTACGGATTATCATCCGGAGGGGTGGCGCCTCTGCGCCGCTCTTTTTTTATGAGTCCAATATCGGTTAGGAAGTGAAATTTGATAGTTCTTGGAATAGACAGTTCCTGCGATGATACGGCTGCTGCTGTAGTGGCGGACGGCCGGACAACACTTTCCAGTGTGGTGCATTCACAGATTCCCCTTCACCGGCCCCATGGAGGTGTCGTGCCTGAACTTGCCTCCAGGGAGCATCTGAGAAACATCGGCCCTGTGGTCAGGGAGTCATTGAAGCGGGCCGAGGTCTCGCTTGAAAAAATAGAGGGCATAGCCGTCACTGTAGGCCCCGGTCTTATCGGGTCGCTCCTTGTGGGACTTTACTATGCCAAGGCAGTGTCTTATTGTAGGGACATACCCATTGTGGGGGTTAATCATCTTGAGGGCCACATCCTCTCCATATTTCTGGAGGATAGTGCTCCTGAATTTCCCTTCGTGGCAATGACGGTTTCCGGGGGACATACGAATATCTACCTGGTCAGGGGTTTCGGAGAATACGAGCAACTTGCCCACACTGTTGATGACGCTGCAGGCGAGGCCTTTGACAAGGCGGCTAAGCTCATGGGGCTTGGTTATCCGGGAGGATGGGCCATAGAAAGCCTCGCGCGTGAAGGATCTACTGACAGCATAAGGTTCCCCAGACCGATGCTTTCATCCGAGAGTTCGGATTTCAGCTTCAGCGGCCTGAAAACGGCCCTTGCCCTTTATTACAGGAAATGGAAAGACACCGAAGATAAACAGGGCAATCTTACCATGGCCGATATAGCGGCATCCTTTCAAGAGGCGGTAGTGGATGTCCTGGCTGGGAAGCTTGCCTCTGCAGTAAGGATGACCTGTGTAAAAGCGGTTGCGGTTGCGGGGGGAGTGGCCTGCAACAACCGTCTTAGGACCAGGCTCACGGAACAAATGGGTCATGAAGGAGTAAGGGTTTTCTTCCCGAGGGCAGCCTATTGCACTGATAACGGCGCTATGATAGCGGTAGCAGGTTTTCACAGGCTGATTAAGGGTGAGAGGGCGGATCTGGGTATTGACGTTAGATCCAGATATCCTATTGATTGATCGGCAGAGGGCTTACGGGCATTGGTATTAAAGAGGCGAGTTAAATATTACTATTTGAAATTGCTCAGGCTTAAGGGTGATCCCCATGATCTTGCCATGGGTATGGCTCTAGGCGTATTTGCGGGGACACTGCCGGCTCTTCCTTTTCAGTCCGCGCTGGCCATAGCCTTGGCGCTGTTATTCAGGGCGAGCAAGATCACTGCACTCTTGGGCACATGGATCAGCAATCCCCTTAACTGGTATTTTCTATACTTTTATTCCTATAAGATCGGTGCCGGACTGATGGGCATCAAGGAAAAAGGGAAATCTTTTTCAACTATTATAGATGCGATAAAGCATTCCGGGGACCCAGTGGAGCTTGCCGGGACGATCTTCGGGGCCGGCGGATGGACATTGGCTGCCTTTTTCCTGGGGGGGCTTGTGCTTTCAGCGTTCACAACCCCTGTTTTCTACTGTCTGTCTCTATTTTTCTTTAGAGCCGTCAAAAGGTGGCGCGAAAACAGAAGGATGGAAGGAAAGAGGTGTCCGCTCTTCCCGTGGAGAGTGTTTTGATACGTCCTCCCAAGAAATCACTCGGGCAGCACTTTCTCAAAGAAAATGCAATCATAGATAATATCATCAGACTGGCACACTTTGACGAATCCGATATCGTGCTTGAGATAGGGCCGGGCCGCGGAGCCCTTACCATCCCTCTGGCTGGAAAAGTTAAGACCCTTGTGGCCGTGGAAAAAGATGAAGAACTGGCAGTGGAGCTTAAGAGAAAATTGAGTCTTAATGGTATCCTGAATGTGACCGTGGTACCAGGGGATATTCTCAAGTGGGATTTCAAGGCGATGCCATGCAGCGGGGGGCGATTTCATGCGATCGGAAACCTTCCATATAATATTTCCAAGCCTGTCCTCGAAAGGCTTATGGTGAACCGCGATTTGATGGGCAGGGCACTGCTCATGCTCCAGAAGGAAGTTGCTGCCAGGGTTACGGCTTCGCCCGGCGGTAAGACCTACGGGGCGCTTAGTGTTTTCGTACAGTATCATGCAAGGGCGTCAACCGTGCTTCATGTGGGTTGCGGTTCGTTTTTCCCAAGGCCCAAGGTTGACTCTACAGTGATTGAGCTTGATTTTAAGAGCCCCTTCCCGCTCAGGGCACTAGATGATTATGTCTTTACAAGGGTCGTAAAGGGCGCATTTGCCCACAGGAGAAAGACCATTCTGAACTCCCTTGGAGGATATTTCCCTTTGCTGGAGAGGGTCGCGATAGCAGAGGCTCTTGAGGGGGCCGGGATTTCCCCTGCTTCAAGGGCCGAGAGCCTTTCCATCGAAGATTTTCTGCGCCTGGCCTCCACAATGGATTTGACAATAACCTAGAATCATTGCAAATATGCCAGGTTAAATTTCATCGAACGAAAGGCGGTGTCATGGAGGTTATCGAGTCGGTAGCTCTCATGCAGTCGAAGGCTGAGGAGCTTAGACTTTCAGGCAGCACAATAGGGTTTGTCCCAACAATGGGATTCCTCCACGAGGGGCACCTGGAACTGATGAGGGTGGCTGGAAGGCTTTCAGAAAAGGTTATTGTGAGTATCTTTGTCAATCCTACCCAATTTGGACCGCAGGAGGACTTTGAACGGTACCCAAGGGACACGCAGGGAGATCTTGCCAAGGTTGAGGCGGTGCCTGTTGATATTGTCTTTATGCCCTCGGCGGCTGAGATGTATCCGAGAGGATTCCAGAGCAAGGTAAGCGTAGGTGACCTCAGCAGACATCTATGCGGTCTTTCGAGGCCCGGCCACTTTGACGGTGTTGCAACCGTGGTATGCAAGCTCTTCAATATAACCAAACCCCACATAGCCGTTTTCGGTCAAAAGGACTACCAGCAGCTTGCGGTAATAAGCCGGATGGTTGAGGACATGGCCATGGATGTTGATATTGTGGGCGTGCCAACGGTCCGTGAGGAGGACGGGCTTGCCATGAGTTCCAGGAATGCCTATCTGAGCGCGGAAGAAAGGCGCTCAGCCCTTTGCCTGAAGAAGGCTATGGATAGGGCAGGAGAACTCTACGCTAGAGGAGAGCGCGATTCATCGGTGCTCAAAAGTTCCATGGAGAGGCTTATTCTCGAACATCCATTCACAAATATTGATTACGTCTCCGTGTGCGATCCGGTAACACTCGATGATCTCGAGACGCTCGGAGATCGGTTTCTTATCGCACTTGCGGTGAAGGTGGGAAAAACGCGCCTTATTGATAACCGTCTGGTGAAGAAAGCAAATAATTTTGAAAGGAGTGGATCATGAAACCCTCAAATTTTCTATTTACCTCTGAGTCAGTGACCGAAGGTCATCCCGATAAGGTGGCGGATCAGATATCCGATCATGTCCTTGATAAGATCATCGAGCAGGATCCCGAATCCAGGGTTGCCTGCGAGACCCTCGTCACTACAGGTCTTGCTCTCATCGCCGGCGAGATTACCACCAAGGCCTATGTGGATTTTCCGGAAACGGTCAGGGAGACCGTGAGGGATATAGGTTACAACAGCTCCAACATGGGATTCGACTGGGCTACCTGCGCCGTAATCTCCACCATTGACAAACAGTCCCCCGACATTGCCATGGGTGTTAACGGTGCCGGTCTTCTAAAAGAGCAGGGGGCAGGGGATCAGGGGCTGATGTTCGGTTACGCCTGCAAGGATACGACGGCATTGATGCCTATGCCGATATATCTGGCCCACAGGTTGACCAGCCGGCTTGCCTATGTGAGAAAATCCGGGCAGCTTCCATGGCTGAGGCCGGACGGGAAGTCCCAGGTTACGGTGCAGTATATTGACGGAAAGCCCGCGAGCGTCCACACTGTGGTCATAGCGGCCCAGCATTCTCCTGAGGTGGACTATGACACATTGCGGGAGGCCATTATAGAGCATGTGATCAGAGAGGTAATACCGTCTGAAATGATGCACGAAAAGACCCAGTTTTTCATCAATACCACGGGAAGATTTGTGGTGGGCGGCCCTATGGGCGACTGTGGCCTCACCGGCAGGAAGATCATAATGGATACCTATGGCGGCTTCGGCTACCACGGGGGCGGAGCCTTTTCCGGAAAAGACCCAACAAAGGTTGACAGGAGTGCGTCCTATATGTGCCGCTATATCGCAAAAAACATCGTTGCGGCAGGACTCGCGGAGAGATGTGAGATACAGGTTGCCTATACGATAGGCAGGGCCAAGCCTGTTTCAGTTATGGTAGGTGCTTACAGCACGGGAGTTGTCTCCAGCGCGGAACTGACCGAGGTAGTGAATAAGCTCTTTGATCTCAGGCCGAGGGCCATCATCGAGCGGCTTGATCTTCTCCGGCCTATATACAAAAAAACGTGTAATTATGGACACTTCGGGCGAGACCTTCCGGAATTTTCCTGGGAGAAGACCGATATGATTGACGACCTCAAGAGGGCGATTAAATAATTAAGGAGTTATTATAATGAATTACGATATAAGAGATATCAACATGGCGTCAAAGGGACGCCTGCGCATAGAGTGGGCCGAGATGAGCATGCCTGTCCTGCGCAAGATCAGGGAGAGATTTGAAAAGGAAAAGCCTTTGAAGGGGCTAAAAATTTCGGCCTGCCTGCATGTAACAACCGAGACGGCGGGCCTGGTGAAGACCCTCAAGGCAGGCGGAGCGGATGTGGTTGTGTGCGCGTCAAACCCCCTTTCCACCCAGGATGATGTAGCGGCGGCCCTGGTTGCCGATCATGAGATACCGGTTTTCGCCATAAAGGGAGAGGATCATGGCACCTATTACAGTCATATCCTGTCCGCCTTGAAGCATAAGCCCAATCTTACAATGGATGATGGTGCCGATCTTGTGGGGTCCCTGCATTTTATCGCCCTTGAGAGGTGGGCGGATCTCGAAGCCTCAGTCTCAGAATGGGGAAAAGGCCTTCCCGGAGCTGAGAGAAACGCGCTCCTGACCGGGGTCATGGGGGGAACGGAAGAGACGACTACCGGTGTAATAAGGCTCCGGAGCATGGAGAGAGACGGGGTCTTGAAGTTTCCCATAATATCCGTCAATGACGCCGATACAAAGCATCTCTTCGATAACCGTTACGGCACCGGACAAAGCACGTTGGACGGCATAATAAGAGCTACTAACAGACTTCTTGCGGGATCAACATTTGTGGTGAGCGGCTACGGCTGGTGCGGAAGGGGAATGGCCATGCGTGCGAAGGGTCACGGGGCCAGGGTGATCGTTTGCGAGGTCAACCCCTTGAGGGCACTTGAGGCTGTCATGGACGGCTATGATGTCATGCCCATAGAGCAGGCTGCTCCGCTAGGAGATTTCTTCTGCACGCTGACCGGTGATATACGTGTGATCAGGCAGGAGCACTTCCTTGCCATGAAGGACGGTGCCATTATTGCCAATTCAGGTCACTTTGATGTGGAAATTGATCTTCCGGGCTTGGCTGACGCCTCAACTGAGCGCAGGTTTATAAGGGAATTTGTTGAGGAATTCGCCCTGAGAAACGGCCGAAGGATATATCTTCTTGGAGAGGGAAGGCTTGTCAATCTGGCGGCCGCTGAAGGACACCCCTCAAGCGTTATGGATATGAGCTTTGCCAATCAGGCCCTGTCGGCGGAGTTTATGGCATCAAATCACAAGGGACTTTCGACCAAGGTCTATCCTGTTCCTATTGAGATAGACCGTGAGATAGCGCGCCTCAAGCTGGAGTCAATGGGGATTCGAATAGATTCCCTTACACAGGAACAGGAGAAGTATCTTGCCTCCTGGGACATGGGAACCTGATTTTGGTGGGAAGGCGGATACCTGCCTTTTTTAAACTCACAGGGGTAGAGCCTCAAGCCGGGTTGCCCCGAGCCTTGCCGGATAAATACGCTTACACTGAATCCTTCGGAAGGCTCCAATAATGCAGTTTCAGGCCTCTTTTATATGAAAATGGCCGTTGCCTTTCCTCCTCCCCC
>Ga0210016_1001279_pt1 | contig 23320 bp, 21 predicted proteins | sample CryGeyCG2014_300_FD_185454 | JGI IMG/M metagenome (GOLD analysis project Ga0210016, IMG submission 185454) | Groundwater microbial communities from aquifer - Crystal Geyser CG02_land_8/20/14_3.00 (SPAdes) (version 2) | ecosystem: Environmental > Aquatic > Deep subsurface > Groundwater | place...
GCTTCCCAAAAGAGAGTATAATGCAAAAAGAGAGTGGCTATTGCCGGGAAATGCTGGAGGGGTTTGGCGGTTTTATGATAACGGAAGGATATTTAATGGAACCTGCCGCGTAGCGGCTTACTTGAACAAGGCGTTCGAGAGGGACGCGCCAAAAGCGGCGCGCCCCTCAACTTTACGATAGTATAGGAAATTCCTTTTTTGTCAATGGTCAGGCTATAGACGGTTAAGGGGGGTGGAGTATAATATTTTATTGGCTCTTTCTCGTTTTGAGTGGGTAGGTTAAAATAGACAAAAAAGATGTCATCCCCGAATGTTTTTATCCCCGACACAAGCACTCGGGGATGACAGAAAAAAGAAAAACTCGGGGATGTTTGGGTTACCCACTCAAAATGAGAAAGAACCATAACGTTTCATAAAAAGACTGTCATTTCGACCGTAGGGAGAAATCTTTCTATCTCGCCGATATGAAAAAGAGTTCTCGTTTCACTCGAAATGACAGTAGTGTAGATATTTTAATGAAACGCTATACTACTCAGCCATGACAGGCGAGACGCCTGTCCCACTGTCTTGTATAACCACCTACGAGGTAGGACAGCCGTCTCGGCTGTCTAAAATACAGAGCTTTAGATAAAGGCTGAATAGTTACTAAAAATTAAAGGACAAAGAATGTAACTACTGTCATGTCAACGATACTCTGTCATTTCGAAGGAGTCTCCACGACTGAGAAATCTTAGATTTCTCCCTGCGGTCGAAATGACATTTCTTGATTGACATGACACTTCTCATAAAGTTGTTTCCTTTCTTACCAGGACACAATAGTTCTGATTTCGCAGGCTCTCAAACGTTTTACAGGGTGTATCAAAGGACAGCTTAACAGAGGCCAATCCCTTACGATAGCTATTAAATGCCTTCTGCAAAAATTTGTGGTTGGAGATTGCTAAAGGTGCGGCGATATACTTATAGGGTACATTGGCAAATAGTTCCTGAAATACATCACTTAGCTACTCAAAAAAACGGTGATCCGGATACTAAAATAGTTTGGCGTTTTTAAGTGTTCTTCGGCTAAAGAGTTTTCAAGGGTGCAATCTCCCGAAACAAGTCCTTTATACAAATCCAGATAATCTTTCGTCGGATAAAACTCCAGAGAGACGGAGCGTGTGAGGGTCTTTAATCTTTCTTCACAAGCAACCGACGATCTCAACCAGGCGCCTATCCCATTTAGTTGCCGAATCGCCTCTAATTCCTGATCAAGAAACAATTCACGATAAACACGCGGCACATTCTCAATGGTCTGTATTAACGAACCGATATAATTGGTCAATTTTTCTTTCGTATCAGGGGTGATTAACATCTTAGCGATTACATTGTTGATTCTTTTTAAAATGGGCAACAGGTCATCATGACTGATCCCTGCCTTGAAATAACCGAAGATGTTCATTCGCTGGCGGGCAGGAATCTTGAGGCGCTCTATCTTATTAAAAAGCTTACGGCGGATCGTCCGAGGGTCGGTGACCAGTAGCTCGTTTATCTTTCTCGGAATGCGCAGAAAAAGGAGCTCAGTATGGGAATTCCGGCAAAGGACTGTAGATTCTCCCGTTCCTTGATCTTTTCTTAGTGCCTGCAAGACGTCTTCCTGATGAGGGTCAAAGAGAACCAGGGCAAGCAGTAAACGCTTCACATAATCAGTTTCGGCAGGTCTTTTATTTCCACTTTTTACAAAGCGCAGCATCTCCCGTTTGACAAGCCTATGCAAACTGATTTGCCTTTCATACATCTCCGTTAATGAGTCGGGATAAGCCCCCAGTTTCCAGGCATCCCTTATCTCCTGGGGAAATGATTCGAGATAACGGAAAAGATCATGATATCTGGCTATTTCTCTGGAGCAGGAGATTTTACTTTCGAGCCTGTGAAAATTGGAGGCTAAATTGGTGTTGGCCAATTCTTCATATACAAAATTACTCAGGTATCTTGCCACAAAGGCACAAAGGCACCAAGATTACAGGATTAATTCTTTATAATAGCCTTTTTAATACATGGCACATTGAAATTAATGAGAAAACTCCGTTATTCAATTTATATCCATCTTCTCTTTGGGTCTTTGTGCCTTGGTGGCTGAATAGTTACCAAAATCCAAGTGCTCCATCTTTTCTTGCATAAATATCTGAAAATCTTTCTTCACGACTTCGCGTGCATGGAGAAAAGCGGGAGGGTGCTCAAGAGGCAAGGCCGACGCGACTTTTAGCAAATAATCATAGGCGTCGCCAAGTTTAAAAAGGTTTTGGCGCATCGCCTGTTCGATTGCTTCCGGATTATCGAGGCGATAGGGAATTTCTATTTCCATAGCCGACTCTCTGCCTAAGGCAGGTTTATGGGATCTATGAAATTAATGATTATCCTGCTGACAGGATAAGAGAAATAACCATAACTGTCAATATAAGGCGACTCTTAAGGCAACTTTCCTGTCAGGGACTAACTGGGGACGGTTTCATATTTGATGATTTCATAATATTACTACGGCACTTTGTCATTCCGAGGAGCACAGCGACGAGGAATCTTGTAAATGATGCCTCGCATAGACAGATTCTTCACTCCCTTCGGTCGTTCAGAATGACCAGCAACGGGAATTGTCGGGGTTGTAATGATAATTAGGGGCGAAAAATATGAACCCGTCCCCAATTAACCAAACAAGAGAAATCTTAATTCCTCTGAGGTAATTGCAAAACTATTTGTCATCCCCGAATGCCTCTATCCCCGATAAAAGCATTCGGGGACGGATATGATTTTTCAAGCAGTTAGAACCAGATTCCCGCTTAAACAATGCGGGAATGACAACAATGGGGAGTTTTGCAATTACCTCTTCTTATAAACCGCTCAGTCTGCAAATGTCAAATGACAATTGAATTTAGGGTGAACAACCAAAATAACCTGCCTGGAATGCCTGGAATGTCAGTCGGAGAATGACAAAGAATTATAGCGAATCAGATTATGCCTTGCAAAACGAAACAATAAGTATTAAATAGCAAGCATGATATCCAGGACCCTGCACAACGCCATAGTAACATCCTTAAAGAAGTACCCTGTTGTCGGTCTTCTCGGTTCCAGGCAGGTGGGAAAGACGACCCTTGCGAAAAGTGTACGGGAGGCAGTGGCGCGGGATGCCATATACCTTGATCTGGAACTCCCTTCCGACTGGAACAAGCTCCATGATTCCGAGCTATACCTTCGTCAGTTCAGTGAAACTCTCGTTATTATAGATGAGATACAACGGATGCCCTCACTGTTCCCGGTCATCAGGGCGCTGGTCGATCAGAACAGAGTCGGCGGCCGTTTCCTTATCCTTGGATCAGCTTCCCCGGATCTGTTGCGCCGCTCTTCCGAAAGCCTTGCTGGGCGAATTATCTATCACGAACTCACACCCTTTAACCTGTATGAAACGGATTCTGATCAGATTGAGCGATTATGGCTGCGCGGCGGATATCCGGAAAGTTACCTTGCCGACAATGATGAAGAAAGCTTTGTTTGGAGGGAATCCCATATAAAGACATATCTGGAGATGGATATCCCGCAGCTCGGCATCAGAATCCCCTCGGTTCAGCTCAGAAGATTCTGGACCATGCTTGCCCATTCTCACGGACAGCTCTGGAATGGGAATAAGATTGCCGGCAGCATCGGGGTTTCGGCGCCTACTGTCCGTCATTATCTGGACATCTTGGAAAATACGTTTGTTGTTAGACGGCTCCTGCCATATCATGCCAATGTCAAAAAGAGACTAATAAAGTCGCCGAAGGTTTACATCAGGGATTCTGGCCTGCTTCATACCCTGTTGAGGATCGGAAACTTTGATGATTTGCAGGGTCATCCAGTGCTCGGCAGTTCATGGGAAAGCTTTGTCATAGAGCAGATCATCGGTTTATTGCCTAACCATCGTGAAGTATATTTCTATCGCACTAACGCAGGGGCGGAAATCGATCTTGTATTTTTCGATAAAAAAAACAAGCCTGTTGCGATTGAGATCAAATACTCATTGAGCCCCGCAGTTTCCCGTGGATACTGGAATGCCTGCGAAGACCTGTCCTGCAAAAAAGGGTTTATCATCTATCCCGGGAATGAGAGATATCCTGTGGGGAGGAATGTCTTTGCAATGCCCGTCAGGGAGTTGGCGAGAATTCTATAATACAGACGCCTCAGCATTCCAAACTTATATTAATGTAAACTTTACTTTAAGTCTGACATAAGGTAATATTTGGTTGCCATGAACATGCCTACGAGTGCCATCTATAAAAGAACGATCATCGAAGAAATCACCAGGTATCTCCGCACTGATGATGTGGTCGTACTGCACGGAGCAAGGCAGGTAGGGAAAACCTCGATTCTTTATTATCTCCAGAATCTTTTACGGGAGAAGGGAGAGACCACCTACTACATTGACCTGGAGGACTCCCGTTTTGTCAGGACGCTGGATCAGGGAGCCGGTGAGTTTATTAAGCTCCTGCGCGAAGAAGGCTTTAAAATACCTGCCGCAAAGAAAATCTATGTGTTTATAGATGAAATCCATTATCTTGCTAAAGACATTGACAAGTTCAATAAACTTCTTGAAGCGCTTGCCTCGCAGAGCGGCCAACTATTGAACATATCCGAACTGTCCAATACCACCCGCATCGCAAAGCAGACAGTTGAAAAGTATCTCTTCACCATGGAGCAGACCTATATTATCAAGCTCGTCAGGCCGTTCAGCCGAAATCTGCGTTCCGAGCTTTTCAAGTTGCCGAGAATCTATTTTTATGATCCCGGCCTCATGCAGATGCTCTGGCTAAAAGGATTGCAAAAGGAGGTCGTAGGGAATGTTTTTGAAACAGCGGTTTTCTCGGAGCTGATAAAAAAATACGGGCAGGAATCCGTTTTTTATTGGCGCACAAAAGACAAAAAGGAGATTGATTTCATACTTCGCATCAAGAACGAGGTCTTGCCGCTGGAGGTCAAGCTGAATTTTGAACAGTTCAGCCGAACAGCCATAGATTACTTCTGCCGGCATTATGGAACATCTAAATACAAAATCGTGGGGCTTAATGGACAGCAGAAGAATGACGCATACATTTATCCTTGGGATCTTTGAGGGAAAATATTTATGGAATCATATGGTTATAATACGGACCCGGTATGGGAATATTTTATCAATGGGGAGACCGGGAGAAGTTTAAAGAGATATTTCGGACTCATTGGGAGTCATTTAAGGAGGCCTTTTCTCGTTTTCGAGATAGTCGCTATAATGAAGCAGTTGAGAAGATGCTGGGCTGTGGGGATCCGTCCGGGAAATGGATATGCGACTTATGTCTGTAGCCGTTGTGGAGGAGATCACAAGAAAGTACCTTTTTCCTGTAAGAGTTGTTTTTGTTTATCCTGTGCCAAGGTTTATACGGACCGATGGGCGGCCCATATAGAGGCGATTTTGTTTCCTGGGACAGGTTATCGGCATACAGTATTGACCGTGCCAGGCGAGTTAAGGAATTATTTTTATAAAGAAACCCGTTTGTTGTCGGAGTTGATGAAAGTTGGAGTCAAGTCTTTGGAAGATACGCTGAGGACGGTATTTCGGCGGGAAGTATGCGGTGGGTATATTGTTGTTTTGCAGACCAATGGGAGGTCGGGGAGCTATAATCCCCACTTGCATATAATCATGACGTCAGGAGGAGTAGCGGTCAACAAGCAGGGAGAGGAGTAATGGGTTTCTTTGAAATATTTGCCTTACGGGATGCTGCACAAGAAGTGGCAATATTATTTATTTGAGGTAACTATTCAGCCACTAAGGCACCAAGGCACTAAGATTAGAGAATTATTCTTTTAATACCCTTTTTTATGGGGGCACAGTATCTGCTGTGTTGTTGGAATGTCTTGTTTATTGTCAGATAAGGTTGATAAACTTATATGTATCCTTTGTGTCTTGGTGCCTTTGTGGCTACCTGAGCAGTTACGAAGAAGAAAGACTTAAAAGCGGCTATTATGAGCGAACCAATGAGCGAAGAAGAAATTCGGATGTCGGGGATAACCGATATGCATTATTACAATTATCGCTGCCGGGATTGCGGGTATAAAGCAAAGGTGGAGGATATCGTGGTTGATTCCTTCCCACCTTCCCCAAGGTCTAAACACCGAATGCCAGAACTTCAGTGCCCTTGTGGTGGTGATCTATGTTATGTCAAGGATCTCTAAAGTCCGCACCGTAGGTGCGTTATGTTCTTAAGCCCAGAAGATAATATTGACAAAAGGCACACATTGTTGTAATCATATTATATGAATGTCTTTCGATGGGATAATGAAAAAAACGAGATGCTCAGAAAGAACAGAGGTGTTTGTTTTGAACAGGTTGTCATACTGATGGAAAGAGAAGATGTTCTCGATACAATAGAACGTCCAAAACAGGATAGATACCCAGGGCAAAAGATCGCCATAGTCCAGATTGATGACTACGCATACCTTGTTCCTTATGTTGAAAAAAGTGAGGAGCTGTTTCTCAAAACCATTATCCCAAGTAGAAAGGCTACAAACAAGTATGTGAGGACAAAGAAATGAAAAGGATAGTTTTAGATGCCGAGGAAAAGGATATACTTGAATCATATGAGCGTGGAGAATGGGTGCCGGTCGAGAATCCGAAGAAGGAAATAGCGAAGCTTCGGAGGTACGCAAGGAATACGCTACAAAAAGACAAGAGAATCAACATTCGAATGTCGTCGAAGGACTTAGATCAGGTGCAGGTCATCGCGGCACAAGAAGGCATCCCTTATCAGACGCTGGTATCCAGTATCATTCATAAGTACGTTTCCGGATATCTTATCGAGAGAGAAAGAAGACTTAACGAGTAACTGCACCGGACGTGGCAAAACTGCGCGCCACGCCGGTGAGCGCCGCATTGGGCGGGACATTGACCAATATTTTTACATAGTTTATAATGAATTTCAGGAGAATACCAGTTTAGCTATGGAGGAGACATTAGCCGTCATCAACAAATTAGAGCAAGACGGACTCATCGGACGTTACGCGATAGGTGGAGCTGTAGCTGCCACGCGATATATCGAACCTATCCAAACTTATGACCTGGATATTTTTGTGCTATTGCCACTTTCACCATTAGGGCTGATATCCATATCGCCTATATATGCCTATCTCACACAACGCGGTTATACGGCCAGTGGAGAGTCCATTATCATTGAAGGTTGGCCGGTGCAGTTTCTTCCAGTTTACAACCAATTGACCGAGGAAGCATTAGAGCAAGCGATTGAAGTGCAATTTGGCATAACGCCTACCCGTGTGTTGGTTGCAGAATATCTTGCCGCGATTATGCTGGAAACTGGACGCCCGAAAGATCACGCGCGTTTGATCCAATTCTTTGAATTTGAAGCAATAGACCGAACAATTCTGGAAAATATCGTTGACCGCCACGGTTTAAAAGGAAATTGGGAGTCCTTTCGAAGACGCTTCTTGAACGAGGACGACTGACAAGGAACGGCTTATGAAATCATCTTATCCTGACATCTCTGAAATCCTTTCTACAAAAGCTGAGCGCAGACAGACGCTTGCTGCATTGTCGTGGGAAAAGAAAGTTGCCATTATTGAGCAGATGCAGAAATTGCTTCCCAAAGGAATGTGGAAGGACAGATTCACAGACAAAAGAAGGATTATACCCAGATCAAGACGCCCAACAACGGCATGAAGGCGGACGGGCTGGATAGCGCGGCTTTCGGAGTTTTCAGTAGTAATCATCGTACTGGGTAAATTGATCCTGCTGCATTCTAACCCGCCCGCCGCTTATGCCGAACGTTAGTACTAATAATAAATACTTTTGTAACTGTTCAGGTAGCCACCAAGGCACTAAGACACGAAGGATAGATATGAGTTTTTCCACTTTGTCTGAAAAGGAATAAGGCATTGCAAGAAAAATAGTAGATGCGGCATACACCGTACATAAAATACTTGGACCGGGTTTGCTTGAGAGAGTTTATGAAGTCTGTTTCTGTCATGAGCTTTCTAAACGAGGATTAAAATATCAAAGGCAGGCAGATGTCCCCATCGTATATGATGGGATAGTCTTTGACGAAGGCTTACGCTTAGATGTTTTGGTGGAAGAGCTAATTATTTGTGAACTGAAAGCAGTGGACGAGATGAACCCTGTGTGGGAAGCACAGATACTTAGCCATCTGAAATTGACTGGTAAGCGCCTTGGTTTTCTTATTAATTTTAATATGTCCCTCATCAAGAAGGGTATTCAAAGAATAATTATATGATCTTAGTGTCTTGGTGTCTTAGTGGCTGAATAGTTACATACTTTTTTCATCGAAGATGATATAATACGCTAATGATTACCGATATCGATAAGAAAACAATTCAACAAATAGCCATGAAGTACCACGCAAGGCGGGTGATACTATTTGGTTCCAGCTTATACCCTGATAGGGAAAGCCGAGATATTGATATTGGGGTGGAAGGTGTAGATGAAAAGGACTTTTTTTCTTTTTATGGCGATCTTCTTTGTGCCTTATCGAAACCAGTTGATGTCATTGACCTGTCTGTGAGAAGCCGTTTCGTCGATCTTATTAAACACGAAGGTATACCTCTCTATGCCTGACTACCATCTTCGCATCGAAGCCGAGTATGAGGCCATGCAAAATGCGCTTTCCGCCTTGCCTGACCGTCCGCTGTCGACTCTTTCCCAATTAGAACTTGCTGGTGTTGCGGCCCTGCTTCACAATTTCTATAATGGCTTTGAAAATATTCTTAAGCAGGTTTTCCAAGCAAAATCATTCCCTATCCCTCAGGGGGAATCGTGGCATAGAGACCTTCTTTTAGCGGCAGCCGCAAAGAGAATCTTGTCTGACCAGTTGCTGGAGGATCTAAAACGCTATCTTGCCTTCCGACACTTTTTTAGCCATGCCTATGCTCTGGACCTTTTCCCTGAACGTATGAAACCGCTTGTGAAAAATGCTGAGTCGGTATTCAGCAAATTCAAAAACGAAATTAAAAATGCTATGTGCTAACAACGCAATCCAGCGGATGTGTTACACACCCCGCTGATTGCCCTCGTTAATTTTGCAATGATATTTGATGGTCTCGTAAAAGAGCTAAATAGATACAGAGGAGGTAACTATTCAGCCACTAAGGCACCAAGGCACTAAGATTAGAGAATTATTCTTTTAATACCCTTTTTTATGGGGGCACAGTATCTGCTGTGTTGTTGGAATGTCTTGTTTATTGTCAGATAAGGTTGATAAACTTATATGTATCCTTTGTGTCTTGGTGCCTTTGTGGCTACCTGAGCAGTTACCAGAGGAGTAGCTTATGGAATCGTACATCCAGGTTATAAAGACAATGGAAAAGAAGGAAGATGCAGAAAAAATTGCGAAAACCATAAAGCGATCCACCTTTACGAGACACCGGAGATTATCGCCATACCCATTGTTGACGGCAGCAGCGAATATCTGGGATGACTACGTGACGAACTAATCCGAAACCAGGATGAGGGCTGATGATACTGCTTGCCGGCGACATCGGTGCAACCAAAACCCGCCTGGGCATCTTTTTGCCGGAGAGGGGACCCCTGTTATCCCTCGCAGAGGCGAGCTTTGTGAGCAGACAATATCCGGGCCTGGAAGCCATCGTCAGGAAATTCCTGGATCAGACCGGAATGGCTGCAAACAGGGCCTGCTTTGGTGTGGCGGGGCCGGTTGTCGGCGGTACGGCGAGGCTCACCAACCTGCCATGGGTCATTGACGAAAAGCAACTCTGTGCGGCGCTGGGTCTTTCCTCTGTCATCCTGCTGAATGACCTGACAGCTACTGCCCATGCCATTCCCCTTCTCGAGCCAGCAGATCTTCATACTATAAACAAAGGCCAACCGATAGCGAAGGGAAACATGGCGGTCCTTGCCCCGGGCACCGGCCTCGGAGAGGCGTTTATCACCTGGGAGGGTTCGCGCTACCGGGGGCATCCCTCAGAGGGCGGTCATGCAGACTTTGCGCCCAGCGATCATCTGGAGTTTAGGCTATTTCTTGATCTTCAGGAGCAATTCGGGCATGTGAGCTATGAAAATGTCTGCTCAGGGCGGGGGTTGCCTAACATTTATCGCTTCCTCAAGAAGAGGCGCGAGGCCTCAGAGCCGTTATGGCTGGCTGAGAAGTTAACGGGGGCGGATGATCCCGTACCGGTCATTGTGGATGCTGCCCTTGATCAGGTAAACCCGTCCAAACTTTGCGTGGAGGCGCTTAACATTTTCGTATCGGTCCTGGGGGCGGAGGCGGGAAACCTGGCCCTTAAGGTGCTGGCCACGGGCGGTGTATACCTGACAGGCGGTATTCCCCCCCGGATATTGCCCTTCCTGAACAAGGGACGGTTTATGAAGGCCTTCCGGTACAAAGGGCGGATGTCCGACCTTGTCGCACGGATGCCGGTGTATGTGGTTCTCAACGGCAGGGTTGCATTGCTGGGAGCGGCGTGTTATGGTCTCGCATCTCACAGCGAAGGAGCGGTGACATGACTGATCAGAAAATTTTTGATGAAAAATGTATCAACACCATTCGCTTTCTTTCCGCTGATACAGTGGAAAAGGCAAATTCGGGCCATCCCGGCATGCCCATGGGGGCAGCGGCGATGGCCTATACCCTTTTTACAAGACATCTGAAGCACAATCCCGCTGATCCCCACTGGGTCAATCGTGACCGCTTCGTTCTCTCGGCAGGACACGCCTCGGCGCTTCTCTACGTCCTCCTTCATCTGACCGGCTATGACCTGTCTCTGGCGGACTTGCAGTCATTCAGGCAGTGGGGGAGTAAAACACCCGGCCACCCGGAACGTAACTGCGCCCCCGGTGTTGAGATCACCACGGGACCACTCGGCCAGGGTATCAGCAGCGCCGTGGGCATGGTTGTTGCCGAGGCACACCTTGCGGCACGATTTAACCGTCCTGACTATGGGATCGTTGATCATTTCACCTATGTAATGGCCAGTGACGGAGACCTCATGGAAGGTGTCGCATTTGAGGCATGTGCGCTGGCCGGGCACCTTGGCCTCGGCAAATTGATTGTTCTTTATGATGATAACCGTGTTTCGCTTGCGGGATCAACATCTCTCTCATTTACGGAAGATGTGGGCAAGAGATTCGAGTCCTGCGGATGGCATGTGGAACATGTAGAAGATGGAAATAACGTTAATTCCATTGACACCGCCATCAGAAAGGCAAAAGTCGAGACCGCCCGTCCTTCAATGATCTGCATCCGCACAACTATAGGCTACGGTTCACCCCGCAAGCAGGGTACCTTTGAGGCCCACGGCTCTCCCCTCGGACCGGAGGAATTGCAGGCAGCAAAACGCCATCTCGGCTGGCCCCTTGAACCCCCCTTCTTCATCCCCGATGATGTTCTGGCCCATTTCCGCAAGGTCCTGACAAACGGTCAGACCTGGGAAGATGAATGGCAACAGGCCTTCAGCCGTTATGCCTCAATATGGCCGGATCTCGCCGCCGAATTTAACCGCCGCATGAGGGGCAATCTCCCGGAGGGCTGGGAATCCGTTCTTCCTGACTATCCCGATGGATCCAAGGATATAGCCACCCGTAAGACCTCGGAGGCCGTGATGCAGGCCATTGCTCATAAGATACCGGAGTTGTTGGGGGGATCGGCCGATCTTAACCCCTCTACCTTCACCTGGCTCAAGTGGTTTGGTGATTTTCAAAGACCCGATTTACCGGGGGAAGGCATACAGGGCAAGGTGGGTGGCGAATGGGGGTACGGCGGGCGTAATATACATTTCGGCGTCCGTGAACACGCCATGACTGCCATCGCGGGGGGAATGGCCATCCACGGCGGGATCATTCCCTATACGGCCACGTTTTTAACCTTTTCCGATTACATGCGGCCTTCTATACGTCTTGCCGCCCTGATGGGACTCAGGGTCATCTATGTCTTTACGCACGACAGCATCGGTCTCGGTGAAGACGGGCCGACGCATCAGCCCGTCGAGCACATGATGAATCTACGGGCCGTGCCCAACCTGACTGTCATCCGGCCTGCTGACGCCAATGAAACGATGGCTGCCTGGCGGGCAGCGCTTCTCAACCGGGAGGGTCCCACCGCCCTGATCTTCAGCCGTCAGAACCTCCCTGTCCTGAATCGAACAGAACTTTCCCCCGCCGACGGCCTTTACCGGGGTGGTTACATCCTCTGGGAATCCTCCGGTGACAGGCCGGAAGTGATCCTTATCGGCACAGGATCGGAGTTGCAAATTGCCCTCAAGGCGGGCAAGGAACTTGCCGCTGAAGGGTTCAGTGTGAGGGTCATCTCCCTCCCCAGTTGGGAGCTCTTTGACCGGCAACCGGCGGACTACCGTGAGCATGTGCTTCCACCTGATGTAAGGGTCAGGATAGCGGTAGAGGCAGGTATCAAGCTGGGCTGGGAACATTACATCGGGCTTACCGGCAAGGTGATCGGGATGGAAGGTTTCGGCGCCAGCGCCCCTTCCCCGCTCCTGTACGAAAAGTTCGGCATCACCGCCGGAGAGGTGTCCCGGTTGGCAAGAGAGATAGTCAAGTGAAATGGAAAAAGATATTCATCATCGGCATTATTATCGTGGCTCTAACTGTTGCCGTGTTCATTTTACTCAGGAGTAGAGGGCAGGAAATTAAATTTAGAACCGAAAAGGTCACAAGGGGGGACATTGAAACAACGGTTACTGCAACGGGAGCGGTCAATACCGTAACCACCGTTCTTGTGGGGACACAGGTTTCCGGTACTATTAAAAACATATATGTAGATTTTAATTCTCCCGTAAAAAAAGGTCAGCGCATAGCTCAGATAGATCCGGCCACATTTGAAGCACAGGTGGAACAGGCAAGGGCGAACTTGCTTTCAGCAAGGGCAAATCTGGAAAAAGCTGAGGCAATTCTCGCTGACGCAAAAAGGACAACGGAAAGAAGCAGAGAGTTATTTTCAAAAAATCTTATTGCCAGAAGCGATCTTGATACGGCGGAAACAAATTTTGAAACAGCAAAGGCCTCGGTGAATGTAGCAAAATCGCAGGTTGCCCAAACAGCGGCTGCCTTAAAGTTTGCGGAGACTAATTTTCGATATACGAGAATACTCTCTCCTGTAAATGGAGTGGTCATATCGAGAAGTGTGGATGTCGGCCAGACTGTGGCGGCGAGCTTTCAGACTCCTACATTATTCACTATAGCGGAGGACCTCTCGAAGATGCAGATAGATACCAGTGTGGACGAGGCTGATATAGGCAAAGTTAAGGTCGGGCAGGATGTTGAATTTACCGTTGATGCCTATCCCGATATTACTTTCAAGGGTAAGGTATCGCAGGTCAGGAATGCTCCCATAACAGTCCAGAATGTTGTTACTTATGATGTTGTGATCAGGGTGGATAATTCCGAACTTAAACTAAAGCCGGGGATGACCGCCAACGTATCCATAATAATATCAATAAAAAGAGATGTGCTGAGAGTTTCCAATGCAGTCTTGAGATTCAGGCCTGACGAGAAAAGAGTGCCGACACCGGAGAAAAAAGGTCGAGGCCGAGGGGTCTGGATAATCGAAAAAGGAAAACCAAAACGCATACCGGTCTCTACAGGCATCAGTGACGGGAATTTTACAGAACTCGTCTTGGGTGACTTAAGGGAGGGGCAGGAAGTAATAGTAGAATCTCTCGAAAAGTCGAAGAAACAACCTGTGGCCGGTCCGAGGATGTTCTGATATGGCGCTGATTGAGGCGCATGAAATTACCAAAGTCTATAGGCTCGGCGATATTGATCTGACTGCACTCAACAGAGTTTCTGTAATGTTGGAGAAGGGAGAATTTGCCGCCGTTATGGGACCGTCAGGCTCAGGCAAATCTTCGTTTATGAATATTTTAGGATGTCTTGATAAGCCTACAAGCGGCCAGTATTTCTTAGAAGGTATAAACATCGGCAACCTTGTTAGAGATGAACTTGCAGGTATAAGAAATAAAAAAATAGGCTTTGTTTTTCAGGGATTCAACCTGCTTCCGAGGGCATCCGCTCTTGAAAATGTCGAACTCCCGATGCTCTATAATGGAATCCCTTCAAGAGAGAGAAAGAAGCGGGCAGTGATGGCTCTCAGGAGTGTCGGCCTGGAAGGGAGGGAAAATCATCATCCAAATCAGCTCTCAGGCGGCCAGCAGCAAAGGGTTGCGATTGCAAGAGCGCTGGTGAACAATGCCCCCATAATCCTTGCAGACGAGCCGACAGGCAATCTTGACACTAAAACAAGCGCCGAGATTATGGAACTTTTCGTAAAGCTCAATGTTGAATCGAATATCACGGTGATAATCGTCACTCACGAGGCGGATATTGCTGCATACGGCAGACGGATAATAAGATTCCTGGATGGCCGCATTATCAGTGATGAAATGTAACTACTCCTGAGCAGTTACTTATGATTAACATAACCTCGACATTTAAAATATCATTCAGGACTTTAAGGGTGAACAAGATGCGCTCAGCCCTTACGATGTTAGGGATGATTATTGGTGTCGGAGCTGTCATCGTTATGCTTGCTGTCGGCATGGGGGCAAGCGAAAAGATAGCCCAGCAGATTTCAAGTATGGGCAGCAATTTGCTTATTGTTCTGCCCGGAGCAACTACCGCAGGAGGCGTAAGAATGGGCGCCGGCACGCAATCGTCCCTCACTCTGGCCGATGCAGAAGCAATAAAAAAGGAATGTCCGGCAGTATCGAATGTCGCCCCTATCCTCAGTGGCGTTGCACAGGTTATTTACGGGCATCAGAACTGGTCAACCGGCGTGGTGGGCACAACACCGGATATGCTGGATGTGCGTGACTGGCTGCTTGCTTCCGGACGACCGTTTACACAACAGGACGTAAAGAACGTTACAAAGGTATGCCTGTTAGGACAGACTGTAGTGGATAATCTTTTTGGAGACATAGATCCGGCGGGGCAAATTATAAGGATTAAAAAGATACCATTTACAGTTTTGGGTGTCCTTGCGAGCAAGGGGCAATCTCCCATGGGTCAGGATCAGGACGATACCATATATATACCTGTCACGACAGCGCAAAAAAAGCTCTTTGGGACGGCTTTCCCAGGGATGGTGCGGGTCATAATGGTGAAGGCAAAAAGCACAGAAGACTTGACGCCTGCTGAAAAACAGATAAATGAGTTGCTCAGGCAGAGGCATCATATTGGCCAAAAGCAGGAGAATGACTTTACTGTCAGGAATCTTACCCAGATAATGCAAGCTACTGAACAGTCGTCGAGGGTAATGACTTTGTTGATCGGGGCTATAGCATCGGTCTCTCTTCTTGTGGGAGGGATTGGCATTATGAATATCATGCTTGTTTCTGTTACGGAAAGGACGAGAGAAATAGGAATAAGGATGGCCATGGGTGCAAAGACATGGGATATAAGGTTCCAATTCATCATCGAGGCCATTACACTTTCGGTAATAGGCGGAGTAGTCGGTATTCTCGGAGGTGTTTCCGGTTCAAAAATATTGTCGCTTCTCGCAGGGTGGCCCACAATTATAGCGCCCTTTTCAATTTTCCTCGCCTTCGGGTTTTCCGCTATTGTTGGAATATTTTTTGGATTTTACCCCGCTTATAAAGCATCGCTCCTTGACCCGATAGAAGCATTAAGGTATGAGTAAATTAAAATCGAAAGGAGTATCTAAAAATGGCCGGTGGGTGTGGGTCGGCCAGACTCGGCCCTTACCAGGCTGTAGTGAATACGGCTCTTACGGAACTACATCACAACCGAATCATGGCCCGGATATGGGAAAAGGATTACACCGTTTGGAAAGATTCCCCGGTTGAGATTACCAACCGCTTAGGCTGGTTGGAAAGTCCGCAGGTCATGACGGAGGCCGTCAGCCATATAAACAACCTGGTGGATGAGGTGCGTGGTAATAGTTACACCCATGCCCTGTTATTAGGGATGGGAGGCTCAAGTCTTACCCCTGAGGTCTTCCGAAAGACCTTTGGCGTCCGCGACGGCTACCTTGATCTCGCAGTACTGGACAGCACGGACCCCGGGGCCGTCCTGGCCCATGCCGGCAGACCCGATCCGGCAAAGACGCTCTTTATCGTCTCTACCAAATCCGGTGGCACAGTAGAGACCTTTTCCTTCCTTAAACATTTCTACAACCATGTGGAGAAAACACTGGGTGCATCAGAGGCGGGAAGGCACTTTATCGCCATTACCGATCCGGGGAGCACGCTGGCCGATCTCGCCACGGTGCATCGTTTTCGGAAAACCTTCCTCAATGACCCCGCAATCGGCGGACGTTATTCAGCCCTCTCCTATTTCGGTTTGGTCCCGGCGGCGCTGATCGGTATGGACATAGAAACCCTTCTCTGCCGGGCCGCGGCAGTGGCTGAGCGCGAAGCTGCCTGCGAAAAGCCGGGCATGAACAATTTAAACGGGGCATCCCTCGGAGCGGTGTTGGGAGAGATGTCCAGGGCGGGACGTGATAAGGTTACATTTGTTATCTCACCCGGCATAGCGAGTTTCGGCGACTGGCTGGAACAGCTCCTTGCGGAAAGCACCGGCAAGGAAGGGAAGGGAATACTGCCCGTTGTAGGGGAACCGTTGGGAGCCCCGGATGTTTACGGTAACGACCGCCTCTTTGTCCTCCTTCTCCTCGATGGTGACGAAGCCGTTGGGAATGACGGGAGGCTCGCGGCTATTGAAAAGGCCGGCTATCCCGTGGTTCGCACCCATCTCCATGACCGCTATGACCTGGGGGCTCAATGTTTTCTCTGGGAGATGGCCACGGCGGTGGCCGGTCATCTGTTAGGCATCAACCCCTTTGACCAGCCCGATGTTGAGGCAAGCAAGGCGCTGACTAAGAAGATGATTGCCGAGTATGCGCAAAAAGGTCAGCTTCCCGCGAAAGCGCCTGTCCTGTCAGGTAATGGGATAGCTGTTTACGGTGATGTACAGGCCGAAAGTCCGGCGGCAGCGCTGGTTGCTTTTCTCCGTCTGGCCGGACCTGGCGCCTATGTGGCCCTCCAGGCATATCTCCAGCCCACCGCCGGAACGGATGAGGCGCTGTCTCTCCTCCGTACACAGTTGCGGGACAAATTCCGCCTGGCGACAACCATCGGCTATGGGCCGCGCTTTTTGCACTCCACCGGTCAACTCCACAAGGGTGACAACGGCAGGGGCCTTTTCATCCAAATTACCGCGGATGACCATCAGGATGTCCCCATTCCTGATGATCTGGGCAAGCCCGATTCCTCCATAACATTTGGCGTCCTCAAGGCGGCTCAGGCCCTCGGTGACCGGCAGGCGCTCATCAACGCCGGGCGACGTGTGATCCGCTTTCACCTGGGGACGGACGTAGCCGGTGGTTTGAAAATCTTGGCGGAAGCCCTTTAGAAGCCGTTAAACCAGCGTCATCGGGATGATATATATTCTCTTCTCTTCTCTCCCCTCCCTTATTATCAAGGCCTGACTCTTATATTCCCTCCTTGACTTTTTTAAGGGGAATAAGATATTCTTAATACGGGTCAAATATGGAGGATGCCAAAAATGAAAACAAAATCTCTGTTATTGGTATCCATGGGTATCTCTGTGGCTCTTTGGTTGAGCTTTTTCCCTATTCCGCAGGCGCCGGCAAAACTACTGCTGCCTCTTTCCGAATTGATTGCCAGGACACAGGAAAGCTATGAAAAAACGGAAGACTTAAGGGCAAGGTTTGTCCAGGAAGTAACGATCAAATCCATGGATAAGGTGGAGCGGGAAGAGGGGACTTTTTATTTCAAAAAACCGATGAGTATGTCCTGGGATTACGTAAAGCCAAAAGCAAAAAGAATCGTACTCAATCGGGAAAAGGGATATTTGTACATTCCGGCAGATCATGCTGTGTACGTCCAGGATGTAAAAAGCATTTTCAAATCAAGCCCGACGATCAAGTTCTTCTCCGGCCTCGGCAAACTTCAGGATGACTTTCAGGTAAACTTTTCCCAGCATGACCCTCGCGACGGAGACGGAAACTACCTCCTTAGCCTGGTTCCCAAAAATTCCGCTTACGGTATCCAGAAGCTTTACCTGACAATTGACAGAGACAATTTCCGGATTCTCCGTTGCAGCTTTACGGATGTCTATGGCAATGCTACGTCTATTCGCTTTACGGACATCAAAGTAAATAATAAACTATCCGATAAGCTGTTCACCTTCAAACCGCCGCCGGGGGTAGAGGTCGTCAACATGCCGTGATTAAAGTTTACCATAACTACTCAGGTTCAAAGTTCCGGGGTTCACGGTTCAAGGTTCACAGTTCAAGGTTAGACTGTGGCTCCTTGAACTATCTCAAGGAATATGAAGAACGTAAACCAACCAACCCTGAACCCTTGAACCCTGAACCCTTGAGAGGGGGTATCTGTGTTACTTGCCAGAATTGAGAAAATCTCCAGTTTACCTCAGAAAGAGGCCCTGGATTTAGAGTGGCTTGAGACCAATGGACTGGGGGGTTACGCATCCAGCACTATCCTGAACTGTCATACCAGAAAATACCATGGCCTCCTGGTGGCAAATCTCAAAGAACCACCCGGCAGACACGTCCTCCTTTCGAAGTTTGAAGATTCCCTTTGCATGAAGGGCAAAGAATTCTTCCTCTCCTGTCATCAGTATCCCGGAGACTTTTTCCCCCATAACTGGGATATTATCAAAGAATTTCGATTAGTTCCCTACCTTGAATTTACCTACCAGATAGGTGAGGTGTGTATTCGCAAGTCTATCATGCTGGTTGACGGTGAAGACCGAGTTCTTATCAGGTATGATGTCGGAAATTGCCCCCGGGGGGTCCTCCGCCTGAAACCATTCCTCGCCTACCGGGGATACCATACGCTCTCTAAGCAAAACCTGTTCCTTCATATCAAGACGTATAGCATAAAAAATGGATTCAATATCCAACCGTATGATGGCATGCCCCCTCTGTACATCCAGACCAGCGTCAAATCGCAGTTTTTACCTTCCCCTGTCTGGTACAACAATTTTGAATACTCACGCGAAAAGGAACGCGGCTATGAATGGCGTGAGGATCTGTTTCAGCCAGGCATTCTTGAGATTCCCATAAAAAGAGGCAGTGTCGTCATTGTCTCTTCCTCCCTGGGTATCTCGCAGGGACAACTGAGAAGGATATGGACGGCGGAAGAGACAAGAAGGAATCGCGAGATCGGGAGCAGCGAAGTCATCATAAACCGTTTTGGGGAGGAGGATAGGTCCTATCTGAGGAATTTAATTGCTGCCGGTCAGCAGTTTCTGATCAAAACACCGTCGCATCGTCCCGCAATCATTGCCGGCTATCACTGGTTTGGTGAGTGGGGGAGGGACACACTTATCTCCCTGCCAGGCCTGACATTCTGTTGCGGCCGGCCAGAGGAGGGTATAAATGTCCTGGCCTCCCTCGGGGAGTTTGCAAGGGATGGCCTTCTGCCCAATTATCTGTCCGCCGATGAGAAGGAAAACACCTATAACGCTCTGGATGCCTCTCTTTGGTACTTCTGGGCTGTTCAACAGATGTTCAAGTACACGGGCGATAGCGAGACGATCAGGAAACAGATGTGGCCGATGATGAAAAGGATCATCAGACAGTTTATGGCCGGCACCTTATTTGACATTCACGTCAGTGACAACGGCCTGCTACATGCCGGAGAAGATGGTGCATGCCTTACCTGGATGGATGCAGTAGTGGGGGGTAGACCTGTCATTGCGAGATGCGGATACCCGGTAGAAATCAATGCCTTATGGTACAATGCCCTCTGTTTTGCCGCTGAACTTGCAAAGCTCTTTGGTGAAGACGAGTCTCCTTTCTCTGATCTTATCCCTAAGATCCAGCGGTCATTCCAGGATACCTTCTGGATAGAAAGTGAGGGATATCTGGGAGATTTTCTCTCCGACGGTTTTCTGGACCACGCGGTGCGACCGAATCAGATTTTCGCCGTCTCCCTCCCCTTTTCGCCCCTTAGCCCCTCTCAGCGGCGACAAGTCGTCAACAAAGTCGAACATCTCCTTCTCACCCCCTGCGGGCTGAGGACACTTTCATCCAAAGACGAAAGATACAAGGGACGGTACGCCGGTGATGCCGCTTCGAGGGATAGGGCCTACCATCAGGGGACCGCATGGCCGTGGCTCCTGGGACACTTTGGCGAGGCCTATCTCAACGTCGCCGAAGACAAGACCGCGGCAAAGGCGTTTCTCCTCGGCTATCTCCGGTCGTTTCTGAGTCAACATCTGACAGAGGCCGGTATAGGCTGCATCTCGGAGATCTTTGACGGGGACCCCCCTCACCTGCCGCACGGGTGCATTTCCCAGGCATGGAGCGCCGCCGAACTGATCAGATTGTACTCGCTTTTGACGGAAGCATCCTGATATTCTAAGTACTGCCAAGAACCACCCCAAAAATACAGGAGGTATTTGATTTGAAATCAGAGGTTTTAAATCCCAGGGATCTTCAAGCCAATTTAAGAGACTACCAGGAAACTTACGAAAAATTCCGCTGGGGGGAAGTGGAAAAGGAATTCACCTGGCATACCACGGGTAAAGTTAATATGGCTCATGAGGCGGTGGATAGGCATGCCCGGAGCTGGCGCAAGAACAAGGTCGCCCTTTACTACATAGATGACTTTCGTCAGGAGAAATACACCTACCAGGACTTGATGCTCCTCTCCAACAGGTTTGCCAATGTCCTGAGAAAATTGGGGATTAAAAAGGGTGAACGGGTCTTTGTCTTCATGCCCCGCTCTCCGGAACTTTACATCGCCTTTCTGGGGATTGCCAAGGTGGGGGCAATAGTGGGGCCTCTATTTGAAGCCTTTATGGAAGATGCGGTGAGGGATAGGCTGAAGGACAGTGAGGCGGCAGCGATTATCACCACGCCTTTCCTGAAAAATAGAATTCCTCGCAAGGATCTGCCTTCCTTGGAGCATCTGATCCTTGTTGGGACAGGGGAAAGATTGGAAGAAGGGGAGGTAAGTTTCGAAGAGGAGATGGCGAAAGCCCCGGAAAAAGCAGACATCGAATGGCTTACCCTCGAAGACCCTCTCATTTTACACTACACCTCCGGTTCTACGGGGAAACCCAAGGGAATCCTCCATATCCAGAGGGCAATGATCGGCCATTATCAGACGGCAAAGTGGGTACTGGACCTGAGGGATGAAGATATCTACTGGTGTACCGCAGATCCCGGGTGGATAACCGGGACCTCTTACGGGATCTACGGCCCCTGGTTGAACGGCGCCTCCAGTCTCATCCGGGGAGGACGGTTCAGCCTGGAGGGCTGGTATTCCACTATCGAGAGGTATAAAGTAACGGTCTGGTACAGTGCCCCCACTGCCTTCCGGCTGCTGATGGCTCAAGGGGATGATGTGGTTAAAAAATACGATTTAAGCAGTTTAAGATTGATCTACAGCGTAGGAGAACCCCTGAATCCTGAGGTTATACGCTGGGCCATAAAGGTCTTCGGGCAACCCATCCATGATACCTGGTGGATGACAGAAACCGGGATGCAGCTTATTGCCAATTACCCGTCCATGTCTGTAAGGCCCGGCTCCATGGGTAAGCCCTTTCCCGGTGTTGCCGCGACGATCCTTGACGGACAGTGAAAGGAAATTCCTCCCAACCAGATCGGAAATCTGGCCATAAAAAAAGGATGGCCCTCCATGATGAGGGAGGTCTGGAAAAACCCGGAGAAATACCGGCAGTATTTCCCCTCTGACCTGCCTACCGCCCCAGCGGGGCAGGCAGGTGATTGGTTTATTGCCGGTGACGCCGCCTACCGGGATGAGGACGGTTATTTCTGGTTTCAGGGGAGGGTTGATGATGTGATCAAGACCTCGGGGGAAAGGGTAGGACCCTTTGAGGTGGAAAGCAAACTCCTGGAACATCCCGCCGTAGCCGAGGCGGGGGTTATCGGTAAACCCGACCCGGTAAGGGGGGAGATCATCAAGGCGTTTATCTCTCTTAGGCCCGGTCATACCCCATCACCGGAACTGAGGGAAGAGATATCACAATTTGTCAAGCAGGGCCTGGCTGCCCATGCCGCTCCTCGGGAGATCGAGTTTCGTGAGACCCTCCCCAAGACGAGAAGCGGAAAGATCATGAGGAGGGTGTTGAAGGCCTGGGAACTCGGGTTGCCTACCGGTGACCTCTCTACCATGGAGGATTGAAGATGCCAAAATATATGATCATCCACCATCAGGATCCACAATTCGTCTCTTGCCACATAAACCTGGCCTGTAAGGTCTGTGCAAAGGAAAAGAGGGCAAGCTGGAAAAGGGCTTACTATAACCTGAGGGAGGGACGGATCTTCTGTGAGTGGGAAGCGCCTGACGAGGATACCCTGAAAGAAATCTTGCTGGAAAGCGGTTTTCCCCACGGAGAGGTGGTGGAGGTGGAGGCGCTGACGCCAGGAGAATGCGCTTGGGAAATCTTTGGTGAATTGGAAGATTAGAAACAGGAGTTAATCCATATTGAAGGAAGAATTGAACGGTCTGTTTTTGTCCTGCTAAAATATTCAGGTGCCGGTTCATCCCCACGCCTGTGGGGAACGTTATTCGCCGTTAAGGTACGTCTCGAATGTACTCGGTTCATCCCCACGCCTGTGGGGAACGTGGGTGATAGGACTGAAAAAAAGCGTAATCGGGCGGTTCATCCCCACGCCTGTGGGGAACGTTTTATATTCCTCAACCGTATCCATAATTTCATTGGTTCATCCCCACGCCTGTGGGGAACGTAGATACCGATAGAGTCTATAAGGTCCTTCCGACAGTTCATCCCCACGCCTGTGGGGAACGTCGGGGATTAACAGGTGGTGGGGGATATGGAAGCGGTTCATCCCCACGCCTGTGGGGAACGTTCATCGCCCACACCAAACTGGGCAGAGCATGACGGTTCATCCCCACGCCTGTGGGGAACGTTATCCCAGCGCCAAATTTTTTTTGTAGCTCAACGGTTCATCCCCACGCCTGTGGGGAACGTACCCCCAAGCGCCGATTTCCTATATCAGGTTCCGGTTCATCCCCACGCCTGTGGGGAACGTGAATTTTGATGGGACGAATGATTATATGGAAACGGTTCATCCCCACGCCTGTGGGGAACGTATTCGTAATCAAGGCATTCACTCTCATCCCATCGGTTCATCCCCACGCCTGTGGGGAACGTCACCTGTGCCGTTCCTGTCGGCGTAGTATGCTCGGTTCATCCCCACGCCTGTGGGGAACGTTCGGATAGGATCAGGGGCCGCGCCTCAAAAAACGGTTCATCCCCACGCCTGTGGGGAACGTGCGTTCATTCCTT
>Ga0210016_1001283_pt1 | contig 23283 bp, 21 predicted proteins | sample CryGeyCG2014_300_FD_185454 | JGI IMG/M metagenome (GOLD analysis project Ga0210016, IMG submission 185454) | Groundwater microbial communities from aquifer - Crystal Geyser CG02_land_8/20/14_3.00 (SPAdes) (version 2) | ecosystem: Environmental > Aquatic > Deep subsurface > Groundwater | place...
TGTTTACCGCTAATAATACGGATGCCCAATCCCAAAATGTTACAAATCAATTAATCTGCTTAAAATCGCCAAGCGGCTGTTTATAAAATGCATCTATTAAACTTTTTCAAAGAAAACAGAAAGATTCTTATCACGGTAATTTTTAGCGTAGTGATTCTTGGCGCTTTTTTGGCTTTTACGGAAAAAGTGAATGCACAGGTATGCACAAATATAGGAGGAAAGTGTAATCTCGGTGGTAACAAACAAGGGGACTGCAAAGAATACTTTATAGATGGCGTCTCAGCTGGCAGATGTGTTGAAACAGGACAAACTATAGATACTCAAACTGGCATGACCGCTGCCGAAGAAAAAAAAGCAAGCGGCGGGCTAGGCGATATGATTCTCGACGGCCTTTTCAAACTCGGTTTTAAAGTAATAGATACGGTGGCCTATGTCATATTCTTCGTTCTTGGCCAGCTTCTTGCTTTAGCCGGCCTACTTCTTGATTTTGTTCTAACAAAACCCGAGCTCAATAAGTTTGCCCTATCGCCTATTGTCCGGACCGGCTGGGGCATTACCAAAAACCTGGCCAATATGTTTTTTGCCCTGATTTTGCTGATTATTTCTTTTGCCACAATCCTGCGCATTGAAAGCTATGGAGTAAAACAAATTCTGCCCAAACTCATCATTGCCGCGCTTCTGATAAATTTCAGCTTGGTGATTGGCGGAGTCATTATTGATTTTTCCCAGGTTATGACAAAATATTTTGTTGACAAGGCGCTGGAAGGAAACGGAGGACAAACTCTTAGCAGCACCATTGCCAATAAAATGAATATTGCCGAGGGCTTTAGAGCTCGTAATGCAACCAATGCTCCACCTTTGAGCGACTCGCTTGATGGTCTTGTCACTTCTATCATCGGCCTTTTTGCCGGCTGTCTTGTCATTCTAATTGCCGCCTTTGTCTTTTTCGCTGCCGCGCTTCTTTTTATTGTCCGTTATATTGCTCTGCTATTTTTGCTTATTTTGGCGCCTTTGGCCTGGTTTTTTTATATTGTGCCTATGACCAAAAAATACTGGGATATGTGGTGGAGCACCTTTTTCAAATGGGCTCTTTTTGCCCCGGCTTACGCTTTTTTCCTTTATTTATCAATGATGGTGATAAAAAGCGGGGTAGTGACACAAGTTGGGGTTAATCCGGGCGCAGCGGCCGGTTCTAAGTTTTTTGGCCTATACAGCATCCCCACACTCATCAATTTCACCATCATCATCGGCTTTTTGCTCGGCGGCTTGATTGTCGCGCAAAAGATGGGCGTTATGGGAGCAGGAGCGGCCATGAGATTGGTCAAAGGGGCTGGCAAAGGATTTGGGAAATTTGCGGCCAGAAAAGGCACGGGTTATGACAGATGGGCTCCGGCCGCGACCAGAGCCGCCGGCGTGACATTAGCCGCTGTAGGCCTTAAGAAATATGGCGGCGCGCTCCAGGGTAAAGCTATCCAGATGAAAGAAAAACAGCTTGAGTCCAAAGAAAATAAAGCCTATGAAGCGTATATTAAATCCTTGCCAGCCTCACAAAGAGAAACCGAATTGAAATCAGCCAAAGGCCAGAACGCCCTTATAATTTCCAAGGTAATGAAAGAGAACGGGGAACTGCAACATGTCAGCGCAGATGTAGCCCAAAAAGCAGTTGCTACTTTGGAAGCCTTTGGTCGCAATAAAGAAGCTGCAGATATTAGGAGACAAAGACCAGAGACCAATAAGACGGCAACAGAAGTTAAAGACTCTGTTTCCAAGGTAATCCAGGAAGGTAATCTTAATCTTATTTCAGAGCTTTCTATGCAAGATGACCGAGTGGTTGATGCTATCTGCCAGTACGCATCTCCGCAACAGATTGAAGCCTTAAGAAATAAATCGCCCAAATATGAAACGGAGTTGAAAGCTGGCCTTGCCCGAGTTGCCGCAACAACTGGCGCCGCCTATGCAGCCAAGGTAACTGCAGGCACAGCAACAGCAGCTGATACAGAACAAAACAATAAAGTCCAATTTGCCTATGCTTCACAAACAGGTGATATATCAAAACTGGATAATACCAAAACGGTTGATCCCGCAACTGGACTAGTTACCAGCCAAAGAATACAATGGGCACAAAAAGCTGGCGCCGAAGGATTAAAACGATTAGAAGCATTAGACGTTGATGTAGCGATGAATATACCACCAGGCGTGTTGAAAGAAGCTGTCCAAAAAATGAAGGGTAATGTTGCTCGAGATGTTGTGAAATACATCAAAGCAAGATCGGGTGCGGCCGCAAATGAATTCGCCAAAAAAGATCCGCTATTAAGCAGTATGGCTTAAACATTCTCTAATTATATGCCTGCCGATTTTTTAGAAAAAGTCAATACTCTTCCAGAACCTGTCAAAAATATTCTTTTTTCTAATGGACTAACAGAACAAATTTATAGTACTACTTCTAGTTATGGCATTAATGAACAAGCACAAGAAAAAATAGCCAAGCTAATCGGTTTAATATTTGTAAAAGATTTTCCATTAGAAAGAATGTCGGAGATACTTCAGCGGGAGTTACCAGTCCAGGAAGGAATTGCTGCTGGCCTGTCTCTTTCTTTAACGAAGGCGATTTTTTTACCCTTAAAAACTTTTTTTCCGAATGCCGAGAGTTTCATAGCGACCATGACGCAGAAAGCAATCCCACCAACTCAACCACCTCAAACATTAGGTGTAGTAAAAGAAGAGATACAAAATCAAAAAACAAATATAGAGAAACTACAGATAGTTCCTCCTGAACCAGAATTAATAGTCCAGCAAACGCTGGCCTCAGCTCTTTTTGAAAGAGAAGAAGTTTTGGCCAAACAGCTTGTTACTACCAATCCTATAAAATTCGCTGATTCGGAAATGCTCAAATTTCCTTCTGTTAAAAATTGGCTGACCGACTATTTAAAATTCAGAAATAATTTTCCCGATCAGGAATATTCTTTAATAAGGGCCAAATATATCAATGATACCCCAAACACCAAAAAATTAAGCGAAAAGGAACGTCTGATACTGGCTCAAATATTCAGATCCTATGACGAGTATACCGCCCTACCTTTTTCCAAAAAAACCGGGCAGCTGTTGGTTAACAAATTAGAAGTGCCCTCAAGCGCTCCGCCAAAACAGTCAACAGCTTTTCCTGCGCCACAACCAGCGGCTCAGGCGCCTCCCAGATTACCGGCTCAGCCAACTGGCGCGCCAATACAACAAACACCTGCTCCAACGTCACAAGCGCCAAAACAATTGCCAACCCAGCAGCCTACCCCACAAACGCCTCCGCCCCAGCAGAAAGATACTTATCGGGAACAAGTCGCGCCGCAGGATTTAGCCGGTCCGCAAGCGGCGCAAAGACCGGCGCCAAAATTAAATGGGAACATCATCAACTTGAAAGAACTCGGCAAGGAATAAAAGGTTCTCCCAAATTCAAAAATCAAACATCAAAATGCAAAATGACAGTGCAAAGTTCAAAAATGACTTTAAAGAGAGGCTATACCGATTTGTATTAAGACTTCTAAAATTTATCAGCTCTTTGCCAAGAAATGCGATTACAATAGTAATAATTAACCAGTTGATAAGAAGCGGCACAAGTATCCTGTCTAATTTCATAGAAGCCCGCGCCTCAAGCTCAAGAAAAGAATTCACAAATTATTTTCAAATCTGTTTAAAATCGGCCAACGAATCAAAAGTCTGGCTGGCATTATTGCGAGACACAAACAATGGCGATAAAAAAGAGATTAATGATTTATTAAAAGAATTGGACGAGATAAGCAAAATTTTTGCTTCCAGCATATTAAACTTAAAAGGTAAAAAATGAATTTTTAATTTTTGATTTGTCATTTTGATTTTTAAATTTTGATATTTGATTTAAAAGACACTATGCAATTTAACGTTCCTCAATTTTTAGATATTGAAGACAAAGTTATCGGGCCGCTCACTTTAAAGCAATTCGGCTGGCTGGCTGGCGCAGGAGCGGTGATTTTTTTGATATACTCGATGGTGCCAAATTTCGCTCTTTTTATCCTGCTTTCTATCCCTGTTTTTGGCTTTGGCATGGCCTTGGCATTTTTAAAAATCAACGGCCGACCTTTCATCAATATCCTGATTTCATTTGTTGCCTATATGTTTAAACCAAAACTTTTCGTCTGGAGAAAAAAAACAAAATAGCGACCCCGATATCCGAATTGCACCCGGATGACCCGGATTATGAAAAAATTATTGCATCAAGATTTAACATATAAGATAAATGGAGTATGCTTCAAAGCACATCGCGAATTAGGAAGGTTTTGCCGAGAACGACAGTATTGCGATAAACTTAAAGAATTATTAAAAGATGCTGGTATAGGTTATGAACGCGAATATGAATTAACAAAATTGAATAAAGCTTCGCCGATGGGCAACAGAGTTGATTTCTTAATAGAACACATTATTATTTTAGACATAAAAGCGAAGAAATTTATCACTAAAGATGACTATATTCAAATGCTTAGATATCTGGATGCAGCCAATATTGAACTAGGGATAATTGTAAACTTTCGCCATACCTATCTAAAACCAAAAAGGGTCTTGAATTCTAAATTTAAAAATCCGGATAATCCGGGTGTTACGTCCGGGTAATCCGTGTCGCTTTAAATGAACGGATCAAAGCAAAAAACAAGTATATTAAAAAAAATCCCGATTGCCGACATAAAAGACAGTGCGGTCTTGATGAAAGACAGCTCTTTGCGCGGGGTTTTAATGACCAACTCCCTTAATTTTTCCTTAAAATCAACCGAGGAACAGGACGCCATCACATACCGCTATCAGGATTTTTTAAACTCGCTTGATTTCCCGCTCCAGATTTTGATTGTGACTCGGAAATTTGATGTTTCCGATTACCTTGAAATGCTCGAAAAAAAAAGGAACGAACAGGATAATGAGCTTTTGAAAATCCAGGTTTCCGAATACATTGATTTTATTAAAGGGCTAACGCAGCTGGTCAACATTATGAGCACCTATTTTTATCTGATCGTGCCGTTTTCCCAAAGTGAAGAAACAAAAAAGAAAGCCAAAGGAGGAATTGGCGGCGCCGTCAGCGGCATTTTTAAAGGCTTTGGCAAAAAAGACGCGCAAAAAAAAGTCCAAAGCTATGACGAGCTTAGAGTCGGCCTTTGGCAAAGAATAGAATATATCTCTTCGGGTCTTTCGGCTATTGGTTTAAAAACAGTCGCCCTAAACAACGAAGAACTGCTTGAACTTTTTTATCGGGTGTACAACCCAGAAGCAAAAGAGAAGCCGAAAATGGAACCGGAAGTGCCGACCGAAAGCAAGTAAAACAGCTTCCACCATAAAGTATGGCAGAAGGCAACGGAACAACCGACATTGAAAATTCAAAAATCAAACATCAAAATGCAAAATGACAGTGCAAAGTTCAAAAATGACTTTAAAGAGAGGCTATACCGATTTGTATTAAGACTTCTAAAATTTATCAGCTCTTTGCCAAGAAATGCGATTACAATAGTAATAATTAACCAGTTGATAAGAAGCGGCACAAGTATCCTGTCTAATTTCATAGAAGCCCGCGCCTCAAGCTCAAGAAAAGAATTCACAAATTATTTTCAAATCTGTTTAAAATCGGCCAACGAATCAAAAGTCTGGCTGGCATTATTGCGAGACACAAACAATGGCGATAAAAAAGAGATTAATGATTTATTAAAAGAATTGGACGAGATAAGCAAAATTTTTGCTTCCAGCATATTAAACTTAAAAGGTAAAAAATGAATTTTTAATTTTTGATTTGTCATTTTGATTTTTGAATTTTGATATTTGATTTAACTTATGGATTTTCCTTTTTTCTCAAAAAAACCAAAGCCAGAAACAGCGACTCCGGGGCTAGAAGTAAAGCCCGCTCAAGAGGTGGCTGATTTAGTTGCTCCGCCGGCGCTGCAGATTAGCTCAAACCACATCCAGATTGGCGGCAAGTTTTGCCGGGTTCTTTTTGTTTTTACCTATCCGCGGCATTTGACAACCAACTGGTTCTCCCCGATAATTTCGCTGGACAAAGAAATGAACGTTTCTATGTTTATCCATCCGGCCGACACCAATGTGGTTTTAAACCAGCTGAGAAAAAAAGTAACCCAGGTGCAGTCGCAAATTTCAATGGAACAGGAAAAAGGCAAGGTCAGAAATCCGATGCTGGAAACGGCGCTGCAGGATATGGAAAATTTAAGAGATATCCTGCAGCAGGGAAGCGAAAAGTTTTTTTATTTTGGCATCTATATAGCCGTGTTTGGCAATAGTTTAAAAGACTTGGACGAAATAGAAAATGAAATCCGTTCTTCGCTTGAATCAAAACTTGTTTATGTCAAACCAGCTTCTTTCCAGCAGGAAGCGGGCTTTACTTCTGTTCTGCCTCTGGCAAAAGACGAGCTTGCTATCAATACTCCTTTAAATACCGCCCCTATTTCAAGCACCTTCCCTTTTGTTTCTTCTGACCTTTCGCATAATAAAGGAATTTTATATGGCATTAACCGCCATAATAACAGCCTCGTCCTTTTTGACAGATTCGCCATGGAAAATGCCAATATGGTCATCTTCGCCAAATCTGGCGCCGGCAAAAGCTACACCGTCAAATTGGAAGTTTTGCGTTCGCTCATGCTTGGCACCGATGTCATTGCCATTGATCCGGAAAACGAATACCAATATTTAACCGAGACTGTCGGCGGCTCCTATATTAAAATTTCCATTAATTCGCCAAATCATATAAATCCCTTTGACTTGCCTCTGCCGGGCAAAGACGACCAGCCGGCTGATCTTTTGCGCACAAATATCATAAACTTGGTCGGGCTGCTGCGAATAATGCTTGGAGGGCTAACGCCCCAAGAAGATGCGATTTTAGACAAAGCGCTGAGCGAAACTTATGCTTCGCGCGATATTACTCCTCAATCCGATTTTTCCAAAGTTACCGCGCCTCTTATGGGCGACTTAAAAACTGTTTTAGAAAATATGGAAGGCGGCTTGCCTCTTTCCCAGCGGCTTGAAAAATACACTTCTGGTTCCTACGCCGGATTTTTCAACCAGCCGACAAATATTGCTGTCAAAAACAAAATGGTCACTTTTTCCATCCGCGACATGGAAGAGGAGCTGCGGCCGGTGGCCATGTATGTCGTTTTGCATTATATCTGGAATTTGATTCGCGCCCAGCTTAAAAAAAGAATTTTGGTGGTTGACGAGGCCTGGGTTATGATGAAAAATGAAGACGCCGCTTCTTTTATGTTTGGCATTGCCAAGCGCTGCCGCAAATATTTTTTGGGGCTAACAACCATCACCCAGGATGTGGCCGACTTTATGGCCTCTCCTTACGGCAAGCCGATTGTCAGTAATTCCTCAATTCAGATTTTAATGAAACAGTCACCTGCCACGATTGACATAATAAAACAAACATTTAATCTAACCGACCAGGAAAAATATCTGCTGCTTGAATGCAATGTCGGAGAGGGTATATTTTTTGCCGGCCTAAAACACGTGGCCATAAAAGTAGTCGCTTCATATTCAGAGGACCAAGTTATCACTTCAGACCCGGCCCAGCTTCTGGAAATTGAAAAAGCAAAGACAGAAATGGCAGAAGAGGAAGCAGTCCAGCAGCAAAAGCCTTTAACCAACGAACCGGCATAATAAATTAAAAATGCAAAGTGCAAAGTGCAAAATGACAGATTAAAATGTAAAATTAGCTAAAGTCAAAATTCACCCAATATTTATTAATTTTTGAATTTTGCATTGTAATTTTGAATTTTGAATTAAATTTATGCCTACTGCTGAAGAATTATACGAACAACAATTTAATGAAGACAGGGCAAGACAAGAACAGCCTGCTGTCCAGGGCAGAGCCCAACAAACCAAAGCCCAAGAACCAATAACTTTCCCTTGGCTTATGCTTTGCGTGGCCGCTCTCTTTGATCTAATAAGCCTGATTCCTATTGTCAATATCTTCAGTGAAATATTAGCCGGGCTAATTCTTTGGCTCTGGAAACAAAGCTATAACTCAAAAACAAATCCTTTAATAGATATCGTTGCCGCCAAAATTGTAGATTATATATTTTTAGACATTCTACCTTCCAATATATTCACAGTTGTCTATGCGTATACCAAAAAGAAGACTGCGTCTAAAGCCGGCTCCAAAATTGGCGGCAAAATAATAACAAAACTGGCAACATAATTTTTTTAAAAGTTACCATATTATGAAAAAATATCTTTTATTTTTTATCTTAATTTATTTCGTCCTGCTTTTTCTGCCTCTGGCTGTTTCGGCCATTGAATATCCATTCGGCACATTGGGCGCCAATCCGACGCCCTGCGAATACATGAAAACTGTTTTTGTCTGGGGTTTGGGAATTGTTGGCGCGCTCGCTGTAGTAGCTATTGCTTACGGCGGATTTAGGTATATGGTGGGCAACGTGCAGCCGGGCAAAGAAATCATCTATTCGGCGCTTTTGGGCCTTCTGCTTTTAATGGCATCCTGGCTGATTTTATACACAATCAACCCTGACCTTGCCACAATGAAGTGCGAGTTGCCATCTACGGGAACCACTACTACAGGTACTCCAAGCACTGGTACTCCTACTACTGGTACTCCCAGCGGCACCTTGACCGAGCAAGCGGCCAGAGATAGGCTCGCCAGCGACGGTATAGGCGTCAAAGCCGACTGCCCGGTTGGCCAATCGACAAATTGCGTTGACCTTGAAGGCATAAAAAGTTCAACCCTCACAGAAGTAAAATCGCTTGCCAGCCAAGCTGGGAAAGACAATGTTTATGTTACAGCCGGCACAGAAGGATGCGGCACTATCCATGCTGCTACAGGACTCAGAAGCCATTGCACCGGCGATAAAGTTGACATAAGGCCAAATGCGACTCTTGATAACTATATTCAAACTAATTATACATATGTCGGGACAAGAAGCGATGGGGCAAAACAATACAAGGCTCCTGATGGCGCAATTTATGCCAAAGAAAGCGATCATTGGGATGTTTTATCCGCATAGTATGATGGCTAGCGACTCAACGTCATACATTTTATTTTTATGAGTGTCAAAAAAGTTTTTATTATTTTTATCATCCTTTTAGTTTTAGCCGGCGGAACGCTGGTTGTTTATAATCTTTTTTTGAAAAACAGAGGCAATGCGCCGGCCCAAAGAGAAACTTCTTTCCCCGAAACAGAACTTAGTTTAAAAATTAATGCGGTCAGCAAAGAAAAAGCTCTGGCGCCGGCAATTGGTGAAGACGGAAAAACGATAAAATATTATCTGCAAAAAAACGGCCTTGTCTTTTCTTCTTCTTTTGACGGCTCAAACATAGAAACCCTTTCAACCAATGAGCTTAAAGATTTATCAAAAATTATCTGGTCTCCTGATGCAAAAAAAGTCATTGGAATTTTGGGCAGTGCCGCAGCAAAAAAATATTTCTATGACCACGAAACAAAAAAAGCCGTTCTTCTAAATGAAAACATACAATTAATTGCCTGGGCGCCTTCAAGCCAAAAAATCGCTTATCATTACGAAACTCCCGACGGCCAATACAACAATATTAATATCGCAAATCCCGACGGCACTAACTGGCGCAGCATTTTCCAGACCCGCCTGACAGACTTAATTATTCAATGGCCGTCCCCTGATAAAATTTATATTTTTAACAAGCCGAGCGGCTCAACTCAAAGTTCTTTGTTTGCCATTGACCCGGATTCCGGAGATTTTGCTAAAATTCTTTCTGACCTTTATGGATTAGCGGCAAAATTCTCGCCCGACGGGCAAAAGATGATTTATGCCTCAACCGAGCAAAACGGCAAAAATTTAAAGTTATACGTGGCTCAAGCAGACGGCAGCCAGCTAAAAGAGCTTCCTCTCAAAACCTTGCCTGAAAAATGCGTCTGGTCGCTGGATAACGAAACGCTTTTTTGCGCGGTGCCTCAGCAATTTTCCGAACACGCGGTCTGGCCCGATGATTATAATTTGGGCAGGATTTCTATCAGTGACGATTTTTATATTATAAATGCAAACTCTCTGCAAAAAACAAAAATTGCGGGGCCCGGAACCGCGCAATCATTTGACGCTCAAAATTTAATTCTTTCGCCAAATGGCGACTACTTATTTTTTATCAATAAAAAAGACGGATTAGTCTATAATATTAAACTAGAATTACAATGATTTAATTGTCTCAATTTTTCTTTCAACATTTGGCAAAGAAATGCCAAGTGCTACTGCCAGCCAGAAAACGACCGCCAGGTCGTTTTTAAAATAAGTGGTGTCTGCTAAACCATGAATCAAAATATAGCCCATCAGCATTATCAAAGTTGCTGCAAAATAATTTGATTTTTTTAACAGCCCGAATAATTTTTTGAAAAAAATTGCTAAAAGCCAGATAAATCCGGCCAGGCCCAAGAGCCCAGTTTCCAACCAAAATGCCAAAAATAGATTATGGGGCTGGGGCGCTGTCCATTCAAGATAAGGGGTAAGAAAATAGCTCTGGTATCTTAAATAATAATCCTGAAACATTCCCGGCCCGATACCCAAAACCGGGTGGTCACGGATTATTTGCCAGGCGGCCCGCCAAATCATTATTCGCGATTGCCAGGAAGAACGGTCCGAATATAAAAAATTATTTAACTTTTCGCTATTTAATTGAAGCAAAGATAAAAATCCTGCTAACGCAATAAGCAATAATCCGCAAATAATTAACGCTCTTTTTTTATTTTTAGCTCTGGCAAATATCCAAAATATTGCCGCCAATATCACGGCCAGCCACGCCGCATAAGAAAAAGTTAAATAAAGAGCCAGTCCGGAAACAATAAGGATGACCAAAAAAAACAGCCTTTCTTTTTTTGGGCCGGACTCAAGCAATGCCAAGCTTAGCAAAAAGCCCGGGGCCAAATACATTGCCAAATGATTGGGTGACAAAAAAAATGCGGCTAATCTGCCGTCAAAAGTGAGCCTGCCCGTCAAAAAATAAAACAATGCAACTGCCGCGACCAAGCCGCAAGAGTACGCGAGCCAACGAAACATTTTTTTTATTTGCTCGCCTGTTTTTATTTCTCCGACAATTATTAAGGCTAAAATTAAAGGCGCGACAAACCAGCTTTTTAAAATCCCGGCGCTGATATTTAGGTTCTGCGAAAACAAAGCAGAAAAAATAGTTCCGATTAAAACAATAAGAGCAGGCAAAGAGATTTTTTTAATATTTTCCAAATTGATATTTTTATATTTTTTCTTAAAAAACCAAGTTAAAAACAATAAGCCGATCAGTATCTCCAAAACATTTGTGGGAATAAAAAAAATCTTTATCTTTAAAAGATAAAGCGGCAACAAAAATATAATAATATAAATCGCGCTTTCAAATCTTTTTTGGGACAGCCAAACAAATCCTGCCAATCCAAGGGCAAGTCCCAAAAGCGCATAAGTTGAATTAAGCCAAACGCTCATACCAGGTAGTAGAAATTCGACTTAAAATTTAAATTAGACAAATTAGATTTAAAATCTTGATTTATACAAAGAGATGGTTTCAAAAGTGCCAAAATAGATTCGACAAGCTCACTATAAATTTTATTCCCTGAGCTAGTTTACCCTGAGTTTATCGAAGGGAAGGGTAAAATTTTGGCAGAAAACCAATGAAATTAGCCTTCGACTCGTCCCGATTAGCGGGACTCGCTCAGGCAATAACGAGTTTTGAAACCATCTCAAAGTGTCAAATTGTGAATGTTTTTTGCGCGTCCCGATTAGCGGGACGCGCTGTCGAATTTTCCAAGTAGTAGAAATTCGACTCGTTTTGTATTTGGTTGCCTTCGGCAACCAGTCGAATTTTCACTACCTGATTTTCACTACCTGGCAGGTTTTAAACTTACGCTAACCAGCGCAAAAATTATCATTAAAGCCGCCAAGATGGTCGGGTTAAAAATTGATGTTTCAAAAAAAGAATGAACTAAAAAATAACTCAATGAGCCCAGCAGTCCTATTTTTAGAGAAATCATTTTGATTTCATCATTTTCAATCCGCCTTCGTTTTAATGATTTAGCCAGCTGATAAAAACTGCCAAAAAAGAGAAGCAGCCAAGCGGCCAAACCAAAAATCCCCGTTTCTGAAGCAATATCCAGATAAAGATTATGGCTGGTGATCGGGCTGCGGTATAAGCTTAAGGGGTCCACCGTTTTTGAATAATTTCCGAGCCCTACTCCAAAAATCGGCTTCTCCAAAAATATTTTAAAAGATTGCTGCCAAATCTCAAGTCTGCCCAAAGAAGACCCTTCTGAAATTAAAAAACTGGAAATAAAACGGCTAATCACCGCCTGACCAAAAATTATTAAAACCAATAAAAACAAAATAGAAATGGCCGTTATTAAAAATTTTTTCTTTTCTTTCAAATATCGCCAAGAATAAAGCAAAACAATAAATACGGAAAAAAATAATCCAAAGTATCCTCCGCGAGAAAATGTTAAAAAAAGCGCAACCACCATTAAGACATAAACGCAAAATAGCTTGAGGTTTATTCCTTTCTGAAAAAGCAGCGTTGCCAGCAAAAGAGGGGAGCCAAGGCCGATAAAAAAAGCCAGCATGTGGGGGTCGGGGAACAAACCAAAAGCGCGCATTAAGGTTTTGCCTCCCACATTAACAAACCAGCTGGGATTTTGGGCGACCAGGGCGGAAAATGCCTTGCCCCAAAAACTTGGACCAATTTTTTGGGAATAAAATTGGATTAAAGCCGAAAAACTTATAAAAAACTGGGCCAGAAACTGAATCAGCGCAATTGATGCTGAGATAAAAGTGCTGGCTATAAAAATGTTTGTCAGTTTTTTTAAGCTGCTTTTTTCGTCTGCAATACTGGCAACCAAAAAATAAAGAGGGAAAATAGACAAAAAAACCGCTATTTTTCTTGCCCCCCAACTAAATTCCTGAGCAAAAAGTAAGGAGGCGACGCTGACTGCCAAAATTGAAAGCAAACCAAACCCCTGGAAAGGAGAAATAAAAAGCCGCTTTTTAAAAAAAGCAGCGGCAACCAGCCAAATCAAAAAGAACGCTAGAATCAAAATCCTGATTAAGGCCAAATCAATTTGCGGATTCAAATTAAGCGCAACGCCGAAGGGAATATAAAAAACAAGTACCAAAACACCAATTTTAAAAATATGCCAAAATTTTCTTTGATTTAAAAAAATATAATTTTGGGGAGGCAAATTGATTTTAGCCCGGCTTATCATATCTGTTTTTTAATTAAAGATTTAACGTCATTTACAGAAACTGCTTTAAATGCCAAGAGAGCTGGGAAGTATACCAATACTGCCAAAATTAATAGAATAAAAATGTTTAATTCTCTGGCAAAATAAAGAATCAATGACATCACCAAAGAAGCAAAAAATATTTTAAGCAAAATTCCAAAATTAGGCATATAATTAACGGCTTTTTTAATTACGATCAACATCAAAAATGTCACCAGCGCTTCCGTAAAAAGGGTTGAAGATGCCGCTCCCCAATAAGAAAATCTGGGTATCAAAATTAAATTGACCGAAAAATTAACAATTGCTCCCAGGCCATAAATTTTAGCCAGGGCTTTTTGCTTATCGAGAGCAATAATCATATTTGAAAATAGACTGCCCAAAAATATGATGGCCGTAGCAAAGATTAAAATATTTAAAACACCAACGGCCGCTCCAAATTGCGAACCGGCGATTAATGCGATAATCGGTTGAGATAAAATCAAGCCGCCCAAAGCCAGGGGCATGGCAAAAGTCAATAAAATATCCAGCCCTCGCTGAGCGACTCTTTTAAATTCTATCTGGTCGGTTAAGGCATATCTGGACAGAAGAGGCATTATTAGTCCGACAAACAAGGCTGGGAAAAAAATCAGGCTTTCCAGAATTTTATAAGCTACTCCATAAATTCCAACATCGCCAGGCGGTTTCATTAAAGAAAGCATGAGTGTGTCAAGTTTGAAATAAATCATTACAAAGACTGCCGAGATTGCCAAAGGGAAACTTTCTTTTATAATTTTTCTCCAATAAGGCAGATTCCAGCGGATTTTGACAGAGGTATATTTTTGAACAAATAAAAAAATCAGCAAAAAATTGGCAAAGCTGCCGATGCTCGTGGCTAAAATAATATTGAAAAAACCCATGTTTTTGAAAACAAAAAAGCCGATTAGGCCAACCTGAACTACCCGACCCGCCAATTCCGCTATCGCCGCTTTTTCCATCTTTAAATATTTTTGAAATACCGTCACCAATACCTGGGAATTAGAAAGAGACCAGAAGCCAAAAGAAGCCAACGCAATCCCAATTTTTGTCTGGAAAGAATAAGGAAAAAACCAGGCGATTGCGGGTGCCAGTCCAAAAATAAAAAGGCCGCTGAAAAATCTGAAAGAAAATGCATGACTGACAATTTCAGATTCAGCCGCCCCTTCTTTTGAAATCTCCCGTAAGGTGATTGAATAAAGACCCAGGTCCGCCAGAACGGAAAAAATATATAAAAAGGCCGTGATGATGCTGTAGTCGCCGAAGCCATCCTGGCCTAAATATCTGGTTATTAAACCGATTGTTAAAAGCGCAATTGCCGTGCCTAAAATCCGCGATCCGGCAGAAATAATTGTGTTAAAGGCAATCCTTTTAGCCAGCATTGTTTAAGGCCACCAGGCAGCAGCCCTTAAACGGCCTCACTGCTTGGCTTGATTACTACTTTTCTTAATTGCCCTTCGCCCTGGCTCTCGGTTTTAACTCCTTCAAATTCCTTAAGAATTAAATGAATAGTCCTGCGTTCATAAGCAGGCATGGGTTCCAGTATTTTAGTCTGGCCGTTATCTACAACTTCTTTTGCCAAAGACAATGCCATTTCCTTTAAAAGGCCGAGGCGATGGGTCTTATAACTATTAACGTCAACTATGAAATTTATTGCATCTGGACCTCTTTTTTTATTAACAACAATCCTTATAATATGCTGCAACGCCGACAAATTTTCTCCGCCCTGGCCGATTAAAAGCCCCGCCTCATCGCTTTGGATATTGGCAATCAAAAAATCCGGCTGGCTTGCGTCAATTTCAATTTGCGCCTCAAAATCCATTTTTGAAAGCACCTCCTGGACTGACTTTTTTAAATTATCTGCGAGATTATTATTGTCCATTTTTTTTCTTTAAAACAAAGTACTGCTGCACGATTCCAAAAACAGTCGTGGCAACCCAGTAAAGGCCCAGGCCCGCCGGCAGGGAAGCGGCAATAAAAACAGTAAACACGGGGAAAAAATAAACCATCTGTTTATTCATCACGCTTGAAAAATCGGAGCTCTGCGAAGCGCTGGTTTTTGGCATTAACATCTTTGATTGGATGAATTGGGCAATACCGGCCAAAATTGCCAAGATTATGCTTTTTTGGGATAAATCAAGTATTCCCAAAAATGTGTTATTAATTATTTCCGGACGCGCAACAAAACTGTAAAGCTGGGTTAATTTCTCTGGATTCAGACCCGCCCTTAAAACACTAAAAAGACCCCAAAGAATGGGCAACTGGACTAAAATTGGCAGACAGCCAGAAGCCGGATTGATTTTATGTTCTTTATATAGATCCATCAAAGCTTTGCCTTGTTCTTCTTTGTTGTTTTTGTATTTTTGCTGAACTTCTTTTACTTTGGGCTGAATCAGTTGCATTTCTTTCTGGGATTTTATCGCTTTTTGATTTAAAGGATAAAGGATTATCCTGATTATCACTGTCAAAACAATAATCGCAATCCCAAAATCATGACCCGGCAGGACATTATATAAAAAAATTAAACCGTTAAAAAGCGGCCTATATATTACTTCATTAAATAATAAACTTAAAATATTCATCTAATATCAATCTAACTTAAAATCTGAAATCCAAAACTTTTTTAAGGTCTGGATTTCAAATTTTAAATTTGTCCGGCACAGGATCCCAGCCGCCTGAATTGAATGGATGGCATTTAAGAATCCTTTTTATGCCCAAAAGCCCGCCTTTTAAGATACCAAACCTTTTTATCGCCTGCAAGCTATAATGAGAGCAACTCGGATAAAAACGGCAAGTGACAGATCTTGGTACAAAAACCCCTTGATCCGGTGAAAGAAAAATCTGATAACCTTTAATCATCGCCAAAATTATTCCCTTAGGGACATATCTTAGTTTTCCTAAATATTTGTTCAACATTTTTTATTAAATCCGGCTGTGTTTTACCGACTATTTTTGGCTTAACAATAAATATAATATCGTATCCTTTTTTAATCGAGGAAGTAAATAATTTAACTGCCTCCGTCAATCTTCGCCGAATTTTATTTCGGACCGTGGCTTTTTTTGAAACTTTAAGACTGACTATAAATCCAAAACGGCAAACATCCAAATTGTTTTGCAAAAATATCATCTCTGTCAAATCTCCGGCTGCGCGCTTTCCATCCTTAAAAACCTTCTTAAAGTCAGCTGTTTTTTTTAGTCTGTTTCTTTTAGCAAACATCTGTTAAACGCTTAACCGATAGCGCTTTTTGTTCCGTCTTTTCCTCAACACTCGACGGCCCCCAAACGTTCTGGATCTTTTTAAAAATCCATGGCTTTTTTTACGCTTTCTTTTTTTGGGCTGATATGTTGTGCTCATACCAGGTAGTAGAAATTCGACTTTAAATTTAAGTCGTCTAATTTAAATTTAAAGTCTTCATTTATGCAAATTGCCAAATTGTGAATTCTTTTTGGCTCGTCCCGCCCTGGCGGGACGAGCCTGTCGAATTTTCACTACCTGGCATAAAATTAATAAAAACTTTTAATTTTTGACATTAAATTAAGTTTAGTATAGTATTAAACAACTAAAAAGTCAATTAAAAAATACTGTTGTCCACAGATAATACACACCTTATAAACAAAATTGATTTTTTTTCAATATTTACGTGGTTTTTTTATAAACTCCCATTGTGTTATAATTGGCAGCGAGGGAAGAAATTGAAAACGAATTTTCATTTTCTGCCCGAGCGAACCAATTATCCCGCAAGGGTATAATTGGCAGCGAGGGAAGAAATTGAAAACGAATTTTCATTTTCTGCCCGAGCGAACCAATTATCCCGCAAGGGTATAATTGGCAATGAGCAACAAATAAAATTAAATTTTTATCAGGCGGCCTCTTCAAAAAATTTATAATTTTTAATAATATTAGTTTTTCCGAAATGTATGCCAGGTAGTGAAAGCCAGGTAGTGAAAATTCGACTGGTTGCCGAAGGCAACAAAAAACAAAACGAGTCGAATTTCTACTACCTGGAAAATTTGACAGTCACCTTACAAAATATCAATTTTCACTTTTGATGCCTGGCAAAAAATGTATTTCTAAAATATAGAAGTTTTGATTAACTTTATTAGTCAAATTTCTACTACCTGGTATGACAAACCATGAACTATGGCAAGCTGCCTTAGGCGAAATTGAGCTTAATATTTCCAAGACCAATTTTATTACCTGGTTCCGCAATACCGATATTATTAAGGCGAAAGATAATTCGGTAACAATCGCCGTCCCGAATGCTTTTTCCAAAGAATGGCTCGAGAACAAATATAACAAATTAATTTTAAGGGCATTAAGAAACGTCTCTCCCGAAGCAAAGGATGTTGATTTTGTGATTAGCACCTTGCCGTCTTCCGAACTGATCCCTGCGCTAATTGGGGCGTCTGCCAAATCAACAAAAAGAAAGGGTACAGAAGAAATCGGGCAACCGTTTCAAGAATTTGAAATTAATAAAGAGACCCATCTAAATCCTAAATACACTTTTGATAATTTTATTGTCGGTTCTTTTAATGAGTTAGCACAGGCGGCGGCTCGGGCAATAACCAAAAATTTGGGCAAGCTTTATAATCCGCTTTTTATTTATGGCGGCGTAGGGCTTGGCAAAACCCACCTTATTCAGGCAGTCGGCAACGAAATAGTTAAAAATTACAACAATGAGAAAAAGGTCTGCTATATCAGTTCCGAAAAATTTACCAGCGAACTTGTTGACGCCCTTTATAACGGTCAAGTTGAAGAATTTAAAAATACTTATCGGCAAATCGATGTTTTAATTATCGATGATATCCAGTTTTTAGCCGGCAAAGAAAAGACTCAGGAAGAATTTTTCCATACTTTTAATGCCCTTTATCAAAATAATAAACAGATTATTTTAAGCTCAGACCGGCCGCCCCAAGCCATCTCAACGCTTGAGGAACGTTTAAAATCGCGTTTTTCGGGCGGCATGATTGCAGACATTTCTCTTCCTGACCTTGAATCACGGATTGCCATTTTAAAAGAAAAAGCTCACGAAAAAAACTTTGAAATAAATGATGAAATTTTAAACCATATTGCCAATTATATTCAAAAAAATATCAGGGAACTGGAAGGTGCTTTAAATAGAATCATTATTTCTGCCAAAATTCACAACTCCATACCTTCCCTTCCTGAGATCTCAAAAATATTAAGCAATATTACCTCTCCTCTGTCTAAAAAAATTAGTTATAAAATAATTATTCAAGCAGTGGCTGATTTTTATGATATAAGTACTAATCATTTAATTAATCGCTGCCGGAAAAAAGAACTTGTTTATCCGCGACAAGTCGCGATGTTTTTAATAAGAGAGGAATTAAAAAGCTCCTATCCTTTTATTGGAGAAAAGCTTGGCGGCCGCGACCATACGACCGTTATGTATGCTTGCGAAAAAATAACAAAAGAATTAGAAAACAACGAATCCCTCCAACAAGAAATTAATTTAATTAAAGAGCATTTTTACAACACTTAACATTTAGTGGATAAACAGTTTAATATATGTTCTTATTTTAAAATTTAAAAATAAAAATTTATTTTTAAATAAATTCTTAATAACTTATTAACATAATACTAAGTAAAAATATCTAATCCCAGAATAAAAAATTTTATTTTTCCACAATATAAGAGTGTTTTAATAATAATTATATTTTTTAAATAAATAAATAATTAAATGAAAATTACTTGCCTTCAGGAAAATTTAAAAACTAACTTAAATATTGCCCAAAATATAGTTGGGAAAAATTTAACACTGCCGATTTTAAATAATTTATTACTTGAAATTGATAGTGGGCGTCTTAAAATTTCTTCAACTAATTTAGAAATTGGGATTAATACTTGGACCTCTGGAAAAATAGAAAAAACCGGTTCAATCACATGTCCGGCTAAAATATTAAGCAGTTTCGTAAATAATCTTCCAAATAAAAAAATTGAATTAGAAACAAAAGATAACACATTATTTATTAAATGCGATAATTATAAAGCCGCAATTAAGGGGTTAAGTGCTGATGATTTTCCTTTAATTCCAAAGATAAAAGAAAAACCAATATTTGTTTTTAAAAAAAGCGAAGTTTTAAAAAATGATTTAAATAAAATTGTTGGCTCGGCCGCTCTTTCTGAGTCCAGACCAGAATTTTCAGGGATTTTATTTAAAATAGCCAAAGAATCAATTAAATTTGTCGCAACAGACAGTTTTAGGTTAGCAGAGAAAACAATTATTCGGGCTAATTCCGGCGGCCAACTAAATTCTTTAATTATTCCTCAAAGAACCATTCAAGAGTTAATAAGGATTTTAGGTGAGAAACCAAGCCAGGAAATAAAGTTTATTTTGGGAGACAATCAAATTTTGTTTGAACTTGACGAAGTCCAATTAATTTCTCGGCTGATTGACGGACAGTACCCTGATTATCAACAAATTATCCCCAAAAATTTTGAGACTAAAGTTACTCTGTCAAAAGATGAATTTATTAACAATATCAGAATTGCCAGTATTTTTAGCAGTAAAATAAACGATGTAAAACTGGTTGTCCGGCCGGAAAAGATCGAAATATTATCTCAAGATCCGGATTTAGGAGAAAATAAATCACAAATGGCGGCGCGGGTTCAGGGCAAATCCATGGAGATTATTTTTAACTTCCGTTATTTAATGGAAGGATTAGCCAATATTGGAACCAAACAAGTTTTTTTGGGGCTAAATTCTGACGAGCAGGGAACAAGCCCAAAATCAAATCCGGCGATTGTTAAGCCGGTAGGGGAAGAGGGCTATCTTTATGTGGTAATGCCTATTAAAACTTAGCCAATGTGGACAACCATAAAAAAATTACTGCCTTTTAGCGTTAAAAAACTCGGCTTAAATCAAGTTTTGGAGTTAAATGAAATTTGTTTAGGATGGGAAGAAATGGTCCAGGGCCTTTTTGGGGAAAATTTTAAAAACAGAGCCAAGCCGATTTCTTTAAAAAACAAGATTTTAATTGTAGATTGTTTAAATTCGACCTGGGCTTCTGAATTCCAATTAAAGCAAATAAAAATTATTAATTATATAAATAATATTTTTAAGAAAGAGTTGATTGAAAAAATTAAATTTATTAATTAATAAGCTTTAAAAAAACCTGCCAGCTGGCAGGTTTTTTATTTTAATAAAAATTGTTCTAAAAAATTAAAATTCAGAAGGAGATGGGCTTTGTTGCGTCTGGGGCGGCGGATCAATTACAACATCTGGCGCCAAAACATAAACCTGTGATTGCGCTTCTTGCCTGTTAAAAACCTGGTCATAGGCTCGGACTTTAATTAAGTGGTCATTGCCGATTAATCTAGCTGGTATTTTAAAAGTAAATTGATAGGGCTCTTTGGTGACTACCCCGACAAGATCATCGTCAAAGAAAAAATCAATCTGTTTAATACCTAATTTTGCATAAGCCGACACAGAGACAGTGACACTTCTTTGGTTAAGTGTTTGGCCGTCGGATGGCGAAATAATTGTCAAAATTGGCTGATTTTCCGGAACATGAACGTTGTCATATTGAGTAGGTGGCTGCTGCGGCACCCAGCCAGAATTTGCTGCCCAGATTTGAATTGGCGCGTCCCAATTTAAAAATTGTGGATCGGCAGCGGGATCTTGGGGTGGGTCGCCCAGGGGATTATCTTTATCAACATAATATAAAACGGTATGAATTTCCTGGAAGGGTACTTCTTGAACTAAATCTGGCGGCGTTAAATCAGTAGCTAGTTTGCCCGAAATCTTATCTATCTTTATTTTTTTATCAGAAAACATTTGGCCATTTAAAACAGCTTTGGTTGAAGTAGCCAGCGGCTCGGGACTGACGAATTGTTCGGGATCTTTTTGTAGAGCAAAGCTATTGGCTACTTGTACTGTGTTATTCATCTTTAATTCATAAGCCTTTTTCATAAAAGCGTTCCAAATCGGAGCAGCGGCATACATGCCCGCGCCGGCTTTTGCCATCGGAGAATTATCGTTGTTGCCGGCCCAAACGCCGGCAACTAGCGACGGCGTATATCCCACTGTCCAGGCGTCGCGGTATTCCTGGGTAGTGCCGGTTTTAACGGCGGTCGGCCGCTCACTGATAAAGAGAGGGGAAGCCGCGCCAAAAATCGGTGCGCGGGCTTCGTTGTCGGATAAGATATTGGAAATTGTTCTGGCAATTTGCGGATCGATTATGTTTGCGGGATTTGAGGTATATTGTTCCAAAGTATTGCCTTTTGAATCCTCAATTTTTAAAATTGCCGTTTTTTCGTTTTTTACGCCATCAGCGGCAAACACGCCGTAAGCCGCAACCTCGTCGACTAATTTTACTTCACCGCCGCCTAGAACAAGAGCCAGGCCATAACGGCTGGGATCAGTTAATGTAGTGATGCCCATTGCCTGAGCGGTCTGAATAGTTTGAGGAATGCCGGCCAGATAAAGCGTTTTAACAGAGGGAACATTTAAAGACCGAGCTAGGGCTTGGCGCATGGTGACCGGCCCTCTGAAATTGCCGTCATAATCTTGGGGATTGTAGCATTTGTTGCCGTTAAATTCGTCTTGATTCGCATCGGGAGGACAGTTGGAATTAAACTCGGTTTTTAAGTCAAACAAAATAGTTTCGGGCGTAAAGCCTTTTTCAAAGGCTCTGGCATAAGCGAAAGGTTTAAAAGACGAGCCTGGCTGGCGGTCACGAATAGTGACATTGACGTTGGGCTCAAAACGGCAATTCTTGCCCGGGTCGCAATTTTCAGGCAAAGAAGTGCCAAAGTAATCTTTTGAGCCGACCATCACCAAAATTTGACCTGTCTTTGGGTCAATGGCAGTCAAGGCGGCATTGTAGGCGCCGTATTTTTTTTGATTGTTATTTGCGCCGTCCTCAATTATTTGCTGGGCAACTTGTTGCATATCCCAATCAAGGGTCGTGTAAACTTTGAGCCCGCCGTTTTCCACCGTGTTTTGGCCGTATTTTCCTTCAAGATATTCTTTGATGTACATGACAAAATGAGGTGCTTTGATCGGCTGGGTATTTTTTGCAAAATTTAATTTTTCATTTTTGGCTGCTTGGACATCGTCTTTTGAGGCATAGCCAAGTTTTTCCATCCGGTCCAAAACATATTCCTGCCGCGCTTTCAGCGCCTCCGGATGCGAACCAAAAGGGGAGTAATAGGTTGGCGCCTGGGGCAGGGCAGTCAGGATTGCACTTTCGGCCAGATCCAGATTCTTAGCCGATTTATTAAAAAATGTTTGGGCCGCTGCCTCGGCGCCGTAAGCATTGGAGCCATAAGGAATCTGGTTTAAATAAAAACCGAGAATTTCATCTTTGGAATACTTACTGTCAAGCTCTATCGCCAGAATTGCTTCTTTGATTTTGCGGGTCAAGCTTTTTTCTGAGGTGAGCATAGTATTTTTAATAAATTGTTGGGTAATAGTTGAGCCGCCGCCAGCATTGGGTTGATGAGTTAAGGTGCGCCAGGCGGCTCGCAGAATACCTCTTATGTCTACTCCGAAATTGCTGTAAAAGCTGGCATCTTCTGTGGCGACAGTGGCATCTTTTAAGTATTTTGAAATTTGATCAAATGGCACAACCGTTCTTTTTTCTTCTCCATGGACGTCGTAAAGCAAAACCGTGCCGGTTCGGTCATAGATTTTTGTGGACTGAGTGATTTGGCGTTCCGAAATTTTGCTTGGATTGGGCAGGTCTTTTGCAAAATAAATAAAAATTCCAGCAACCAGTATAATGGCCGCCAAAACAAAATAGCCTGCAAGCGTCAGAACTTTTTTTAACCATTTCCGCCTCTTTTTGACGGAATTAAAATAAGGGCGGTAATATCTCATTGCTACTAATTATGGCAAAAATTTTAATTTTTTTCAACCCAAAACCCAAGATTGACTTTCAAGCGATTGTTGGATAGGATAAAAGCAACAGCAAAATACGCAAAAATTTTTTATGCCCGATTTTATCTACAATTAAGCAGATGGCTTTGTTGCAGAGCGAGATAAAAAATTAGGGCT